>Ga0335071_10004284_pt1 | contig 14907 bp, 13 predicted proteins | sample Lox_Sample_15_FD_206724 | JGI IMG/M metagenome (GOLD analysis project Ga0335071, IMG submission 206724) | Soil microbial communities from Loxahatchee National Wildlife Refuge, Florida, United States - Lox_Sample_1.5 | ecosystem: Environmental > Terrestrial > Soil > Wetlands | place: USA... | reverse complement strand
GCAAGGTAGCCATGCACGAGAATACAGCAGAGAAAACAGACTTAACTCACTCATCCGCAACCACTAGCCGCGCTCACTTTCAACAGCATTTCCGCCACGCTTGCCCCAAGAGACAACCCATGGTCAACCCGGAAACGAACCTAACACTTTCACGCACTGGAGTATAGGCTGGGCTGGACCCTGCTTCCCCCCCCACCCCCGGGACGCTACCCACAGCAGTCACCGGCGGGCCACTTGGTGCTGCTCTTGAAACCAGATGATGGGCTGGCTCTGGGGTCATCTTCCCGGTTAGCCATCGGATGCACTGAAGCACTGCACCCGCGAAACATTCCCGGACTTCTAACCAGACCTAACCGGGGACTGTCCCTGTAAGCCATCCGGGGACTACCCCCCGGATGAGTTGGGGAAGCCGGGAGGGAGGCGGGGGATTGTCAACGCTTTCTGCGGCAGCACAAGCACAAGCTTAAGCCAGCGCGGACGTAGTCCGCGAGTGACCAGTTCTCAGTTTCCAGTTCCCAGTCACCGGACGCCGCCGGCTGTCAGCCGTTAGCTGTCGGTCGGCACATCCCGCTGCCTTGACTTGCAGACCCGCAATCCTAGAATCCCGTGATGGCCAAACCGAACCGCTGGCATCCGGTCATACTGCCTGACGACTATCTCAGGAAGATGAAGCAGGCGCTGGAAGAGGTTGAGGCTCAGGTCGAGGCCAAGACTCGGTACGAACCTGACCCGGACTTCTCCCCTCCTCCCGACGACGACGCCCACTAGACCGTCCAGATGGACGGTCGCAGGCACGCGCTGAGTGCTATCTGTCTTCACCCAGCGTTGCACGCAGGGACGCGACTACCGCGAGATTATCTGGAGCCAGGCTGCCAGCAGGTCGCGCGCACCCTGTGGCCCGGCGAGCTTGACCATCAACAGGGTCAGCCCCAGGGCTACCACAATCAGCACCAGGACGATGGCCAGTCGGCGCAGAGAGCCATCCAGCTTGGTGGCTGGGATGGAATCGCTGACTGGAGGCGTGGGGTTTGGGGTAGTCACGACCACCTTCACCTCTACGCTACAGCCAATGAGCATGACACCCGGAAGGACATCGTTGAGACGATGGTCCGTCCGTGAGGTTGTTGCTATGGGCTGTCGCTGATTGGGAGTTGCCTTCTGAGGCTGGCCGCCGTCGACGGCGATCAGCCGGGCATCCTCGTTCTTCGCGAGGACCGGTCGGGAGGACGACCGGGCGAACACGTATCCTCCTTACCCAGAAGCGGGCTAGCCGCTAATGGGCAGGCGACGGACGTTCATCACGTATTCCTCCTTAAAACCCGGCCAATGGCAGCCGGGTTGCCATCAGCGTACGTGGCGAAGTGTTTCGTCTTGCCTGTTCGCCGCGCCGATGACGTATTTCATAATGGCCCGCAGGCTTCCCGAATTGGGGTCTCTCAGCGACTTCTTGCCTTCCGACTTGGCTCGCGCATTGGGTGGACGCCAAACAGCTTCTATGACGCGAGTCGCGGGGTCGAGATAGCTCAACCGGGGCCACAAAGCAATTCTACGGCCATCCGCACGGGCTGTCAACCAGACCCGGTCTGTCCAAGCGTGAGGGACAGGCACCCTATTTCGGGGAGCTTCAGGACACCCCACGAGGCATTGCAGATTGCGGATTGTCGATTGTAGATTGGCGGAATCCGAGGACTAGGCCGAGGCCATTGTCGAGTTCAAGACGCGCTACGAACCCGACCCGGACTTCTCCCCTCCGCCCGCCGCCGACCAGTCGGCTTGACTTCTAAACCTGCAGCAGTAGTATTCGCCCGATGGTGAACCGCAAACCCCGTGTGGCATTGACGGGAACAAAACTGTACGCCATGTCTCCGGAATTGCCCGGGAACTTCCATGAGGAGGATTACTTTGGCGAAACCGAGTGCCAAGATAGACTTGTCTGCGGCTGTTGCTGAAGCTGAACGCATAGTGGAGGTACTCCGCGACCCGACACTAAGGGCTGTCGCGTTCCCGAAGGTCCTGGACCTAGTTCTGACTGACGGCACCTGCGTTTCAGTTGGACGCACGCAGCCACCTGCCAAGAGACCCACCCAGCGCGAGTCAACCAGGCCCGGCCCGCTTGCTAGATTGAAGGAACTGGTCGAAGACGGCTTCTTTGACCAACAGCGATCCTCTCCCGAGATACTGCAGGCCCTTGCCGAGCGGGGCTATGTGTTGAAGCACGCCGACCTAACATGGCCGCTCTCGAATCTCGCCAGGACCAAGGTACTCCGGAGGAAGAAACAGCGCATAGGCGACGGCGGGCGTCTGGCGTGGTTCTACAGCAATTGGTAGACGGAGCAACCTAGCCAGCGACGACCATGCCCAATAGACCCAGATGGGTAGAATCCCCTGTCATCGACGGCATCAAGAACTACGAGCTGATAGGATGGCACACGTACGGAAAGCTCGTGGAGCAGTACCTAAACCTTAGCGCATACGTGTGGCGAGGGCAGCGTTGCGATGACTGGAAGCTCGTACCTACACTTGACCGAGAAATCCCAAAGGTGGCCTTCGGCAGGCGCGGCAACGTTGCTGAAAACCACCTTGGGGCCTTCAGGTACGCCACGAGAGGCCGGCGAGGTCCTAACCCGCCGGAATTGGGTGAGAACGACATGTGGGCGCTAGGACAGCACCATGGACTGGCCACACCGCTGCTTGATTGGACGAGTTCCCCGTTCGCGGCGGCGTTCTTCGCATTCATGAACGAGGGCAGGCCGCAGACGCCCAGGCGCGCGGTGTATGCGCTACATCGAACGGCGGTGGAGTTAAGATCTGCCCAAATCCGTACGGAACACACACGCGCCAACACCCCAGGTCGCGCTCCGGTGGTGGAATTCGTTACGCCCCTTTCCAACGATAATCCTCGGCTTGTAAGCCAAGGCGGGCTCTTCACTCGCGCACCAAGCGGCATCGACATAGAATCATGGGTGCGGTCTAGCTTCAAGGGCCAGTCAGATGCTTACTGCATAAAGATCACGGTCCCAGATGGCAATCGTCACGATTGCCTGCGGTCGCTGAACCGGATGAACATTAATCACGTCACGCTCTTCCCAGATCTCTACGGCGCCGCCAAGTTCTGCAACACCTCGCTGGTTGTCGACAACTACTAGTTCGTCGCGCGCCCCGGCACAAGGGGAACATGGGAGGGGAACCAGGTACAGGCACCGTATTTCGGGAAGCTTCGGGACAACCATCCCATTCTAGATTCCAGATTGTTGATTGCCGATTGGCGGGCAGGGCGAGCCAATCCATTCTAGATTGTGGATTTCCGATTTTAGATTAGCCGACCCAGGGGAGAAACGGGGACACGATACTAAATAGGTTCGGACGCGCCCGCGTTCAACATCGGGCCACGCCCCCGTTCCGCCCGGCCATCAAGGCCATCGTAGATTCTAGATTGACGATTGTAGATTGGCGGTTGGCCGCGGCTTTGCCGCAAGGTTGAGGTCGAGGCTAAGGTAGAGAGACGACGCGGATCTGCGTCGCAGCCTAAGCACAAGCTCAAGCTTCAACCTCAGGTTCAAGCTGGACGCTGACCGCGGATCGGGGGCGCGGGCTGAGCTAGGAACGAGGCCGGTCAGCGGCAGCCGGAGCGGTCGCACTCTCGGGTGCGTGGACGACGCCGAGCAGGCCGTCAATCGTCAGGTCCTCGTCGAGTTCCGGCCAGTGGATGCCGTAGCCTGACGGCGAGAGCTCGAAGTTGTCCCGCTGGCGTTGCGTGGCCCGGGCGATCCGCTTTGATGCCTTCGCCAGGTCGAACCGGCATTGCCGGCCATCTACCATCATGGTCAGCGTCGTGCCACTCATCCTGACGTCACGGACTTCGTGTGCCTTAGTCATTCTTCAGTTCCTGAAAACGAGCCCACTCCGACACGATATAGTCGAAGTGCTGGAAGATGATGCTCCGGACCATCCTGCGGTCGGCCGGGCTCATGCCATAGGCGTAGGCCTCGGCTATCTCGTACGCTTCGACGTCGAGCCAATACTTCGCCTCGGCGTCGGCCTTGCTGCAGTGGACGTGAATCGGTTCATTCCGCTCGTTAGAGTAGAAGTAGAACCGCCAGCCGAGTATCAGCAGAATCGTGGGCATCAAGAGCAGAATAGCAGGACGTCGCAGTCGGTCAAGCCAGGCCTCTCCCCAATTCCGCCCGCGCGTCATGCCAGTTTACAGCTACCAGTCGACAGCTACTGCCCGCCCACAGTTAACCGCCGACAGCTTCAGACACACGAGATCAGGACTTCATCGCAGCCCAAGCACAAGCTCAAGCCCTAAGCCGCAAACTCCGATGCATGAGCCGCAGGCCGGATTCCGGCCGCGTTCGCGGCTCCGTGTTTGACCACGGTTCGGACTGGGATAGAATGTGTCGTTGGCTGTGGCCGTTGTCAGCCCCAGTCGGGCTGCTGAGTCAGTTCCCTTTCAGGAGGACCGCTGCGCCTTTTCGTATTCACCACCCTGACCGTCTTGCTGCTGGCCGCTACACGGCCGGCGTTTGGGCAAAAGGGGGACAGTCCCTCAGATTCGCACAGGACCCTGCGAAGGGACAGTCCCCATTTTGTCACTCATGTCCCAGTCCGCATGGAGGCCCGGGTCTACTTTGATGACGTCCGGACCCTCCGGCAACTGGGCGACCTCGCGGGCGAGCTGGACGTGTGCACGTGGGTCAAAGACACACTGGGCGGGTATCTTGTGATTGACACCGATTCGTCTCAACTCAAGCAGATTCGGGCCGCGGGCCTGCTCGCGGATGTGACCTATCCGGACATCCGGCAGAAGTTCCGCGAGATGACCGGTCTCCGACAGCGGCAGGACCTCGAACCTGCAAACCGCCAAGAGCGCCGAGGCCAGCATACTGCATACAGCATACAGCATACTGGGCAAACGGATGTCCAATCCGGCGAACCCGCCTCGGGTCGCGGCTTCGGCTATTATCTGACCTACTATCAGGTTGAGGACTCGCTCGCCGCGCTGGCCTCGACCTATCCTTCCATCTGCAAGCTGACAAGCGCGGGGCTGTCTTACGAGAATCGGAACATCTGGGTCCTGAAGGTCTCATCCGACGTGGATTCCACCGAGAATAAGCCGGCCTTCTACGTGGAAGGGGCGATTCACGCCCGCGAACCGATGGCGACCAGCGCCTGTGTCGCGTTCGCCGAGCGCCTCCTGACTCAGTACGGCAGGGACTCTATGACGACGTGGCTCGTCAATAACCGCGAGGTGTACATCATTCCGGTCGTGAATGCCGACGGCTACGTCTACAACTCGGATTCGGGCGGAGATGAGGCGAACTGGCGCAAGAACCGCCGCAGCCCGGTGCCTCCGGACATCGGCGTCGACCTGAACCGCAACTTCGGCTACAAGTGGGGCGCCGATAACGAGGGCTCGACTGGCCATCCCTGGGACGAAACCTATCGCGGCCCGGCGCCGTTCAGCGAGCCTGAAACTCAGGTGATACGCGACTTCCTGCTTGCGCACAGGCCCCGCACGTGCATGGACCTGCACAGTTTCGGCCGGTACAACATGTACCCGTGGGGCTGCACGGTCAACCCGCCGCCGGACCGGGCGATGCTCGCAGAGATGGTAGACACATTCCAGGCAAACAACCACTACCCCCTGTCACAGACCGGGCAGATTTGTACGACCATATACCCCTGCAACGGCATGTCGACCGACTGGGAGTATTCGGACACCGCGGGCAAGTTCTCATCCTACGCCTTCAACTGCGAACTCGGGATTTACGATTTCTGGTACGGCTGGCTGGACTCGAGCTACATCAGGAACGAGTGCAACCTGAACATCCCCAATTTGTACTACCTGACGCGGGTGGCCGGAGCCTGGTTCGATGTGGCATCTTCGGTGCTGGATGACTCGGTCACCGGCAACGGTAACGGCCGCATTGACCCGAATGAGCTCTCCGGCATTTGGTTCACGCTCAGGAACCGGGCAGTCCATCCGATGGACTCGGCCTACGCGATTACTGCGAGGCTGGTGTCGGAAAGCCCCGACGTGCAGGTGCTGGACTCGGGCCTCTCGTTTCCCAACGTTCTGCGCTCGAGCACGGTCGATGACCATGCGACGCAGTTCCACATCCGCACGTCCGGCACTATCGCCCGCGGAACGTTCGTGCCGCTCCGCCTTGAGTTGTCTTTCACCGATGCCGGTCGCATGTACAATCAGGGTGTGGAATTCTCGGCTCCGAACTGGCGTCGGCCCGTGACCGCATTCGCGCCGCCTGCCTGTTCATTACGGCTCACCGCGGCGCCAATTCCGGCCGTAGACCGCGTTCGCTTCAGCCCCAAACCGGCGGCTGCCGTCGGCCGCCTCGACATCTTCGCAATTGACGGAACCCGGATGGCGATGAGTGCCGTCTCCGGCCCGTATGTGTGGGACTGCACCCGCGTACCGGCCGGCATCTATTTCTGCCGCCTCACCGCGGCCGGGAACACCGCCACAACCCGTGTAAGCATCGTGCACTAGAGGAGTCTTCATGTTGTATCGTGACGCCGGTGTCGACATCAACGCCATGGATGCGGTCAAGCGCCGGATTGCCGGCATCGCCCGCTCCACCTACGGACCGCAGGTTCTCTCCGAAGTCGGGCTGTTCGGCTCGCTCTGCCGCGTCCCCAAGCTGCGCGACCCGGTGCTGGTGGCGAGTTGCGACGGCGTCGGCACGAAGCTGGTCGTAGCCCGCATGTGCGGCCGCTACGACACCGTCGGCATCGACATCGTCAATCACTCGGTCAATGATATCCTCACCCTTGGGGCGCGGCCGCTCTTTTTCCTCGACTACATCGCCCACTCGAAGCTCTCGCCCGAGCACCTGCTTGAGCTGGTCAAGGGACTGGGCAAGGCCTGCCGCGACAATGGCGTTTCCCTGGTCGGCGGCGAGACGGCGATGATGCCCGACATCTACCGGCCGCGCGACTTTGACCTCGCCGGATTCATCGTCGGGACCGTCGAGCGAGACCGGATCATCGACGCCACGCGGGTCGCGCCCGGCGACGTGGTAATCGGCCTCCCATCCTCCGGTCTGCACACCAACGGCTACTCGCTGGCCCGTCGGGTGCTCTTTGACAAGGCCGGGCTGAAGGTCGGCTCGCGGGTCAAAGGGCTAGCTCTGACAATCGGAGAAGAACTCCTTCGGCCGCACCGGTCGTACCTCGAGACGGTCTATCGCCTGCTCGGCCGCGTCCACGCGCTGGCCCATATCACCGGCGGCGGCTTCTACGACAATATCACCCGCCTGTTACCAGGCGAGGTCTCGGTCATCATCCACAAGTCGAGCTGGAGGCCGTTGCCGATATTCGCGCTGATTCAACGCCTCGGCAGCGTACCGGACGGAGAGATGTACCGGACATTCAACATGGGCATGGGCATGGTCCTCATGGTCGCGCCCAAGCAGGCCGACCGAATACTCGATTCTGTGCCGGGCAGCCGCGTCATCGGCAAGGCCGTCCGCGGCACCTTCGGCGTGTCGGTCATCTGAATGGGGACCGGGGATCAGGGGTCAGGGACCGGGGTACCCGAATCCCGACCGAGCCAGGACATTCGAGACTACCGGGACTTGAAGGTCTGGCAGGAGGCGATGACCCTTGTACGGCTCACCTACAAACTCACCAAAGAGCTACCGCGCAACGAGGAGTTCGGACTGTCCCTGCAAATGACACGGGCTGCGGTTTCGGTCCCGGCCAACATCGCTGAAGGTCACAGCTCGCAACACCGCAAGGTATTCCTCAATCATCTGTCCATGAGCCGGGGATCTCTCGCAGAACTGGAAACCTACTTCGCACTGCTGACCCAACTTGAATTCGTGACTCAGGAACAAGTGGCTGTCGCGTGCAACCAAGCTGGATTGGTCGGCAGATTGCTGAACGCCCTCATCCGAGCGCTGAATCCGCGGTAGGCCGGCTGGCCACGGCGTCCTGATATCTCGGTCTAACCCGATCCCCGACCCCCGGCCCCCGATCCCTTCTCCGGTCATCCGCGCGGGTGAAAGGTCCGGTGGGTCTCTCTCAGGTATTCCCGGTCAACGTGAGTGTAGATTTGGGTCGTGGCGATGTTCGAATGCCCGAGCATCTCCTGCACCGCACGCAGGTCTGCCCCGCCTTCGAGCAGGTGCGTGGCAAAGGAATGCCGGAGCGTGTGCGGCGTCACGCGGCGTTTGATGCCCGCCAGCGCGACACAGGAACGGAGTATCTTGAGAAACCCCATCCGCGACAGCGCGCCACCGCGTTGATTCAGGAACAGGCTCGGGCTCGTCTTCCTTCCCGCATAGTGAGGCCGAGCCGCGCTTAGGTAATCACGCACCGCCTTGATGGCCGGCTGCCCGAGCGGAACCACCCGCTCCTTGCTTCGCTTCCCCATCACCCTCAGGAATCCCTCGGTCAGCGATATGCTCCCGGTGCCCAGCCCCAGCAACTCCGACACCCGCAGACCGCTGCCGTACATCACTTCCAGCATTGCCTTGCTGCGCAGGGCCCAGAACCGATCCGGCGCACTGCCCGCCGCTTCGATCAGCTTCGCTATCTCGTCCTGGGTCAGGACGCTCGGCAGCTTGCGCCGCTGCTTGGGCAGGTCAATGTCATCGGCGGGATTGATCGTCATCATCTGCTCGGACGCGAGGAAGCGGAAGAACAGGCGTATTGACACAAGCTTGCGAGCCACAGTTGTGGTCGCCAACCCGGCGCTGCCGAGTTTCCGGGCGTAGTCGTGGAGCGTATGCCGGCTGGTGGCGGCCGGTCGCTCGGCCGCCTCGGGCACGGCCAGAAAGAACTGCTTCAGGTCGGCAAGGTAGCAGTCGGCCGACGCGCGAGTGACGCTTCGCTCAACCAGCAGATAGCTGACGAACCGATCCAGTAGCTGCCGAGCCGCCTCGGCCACAGGTTGAGGTCGAGATTCGGAAGGACTCGCGTCCTGTCTAAACCTCGGCCTCAGCCTTGACCCGTTCTTCTGCCCCGCTGATGACCGTATCATGCTGGTATCGGTCATCCGGCCTCGGGTGGTCTTCATTGCAGTGCAGGCCTCTCGACTCGGGCCTTCGCAGCGCGCATTCGACGACGAGGAACGACACGGCCAGCAGGTTGCGCAGCTCCATCCCGGCGACCGATGACGCCAGACTCTCGGCTTCGGCTGTCAACTGTCGTAGCTCTAGACGCGCCTCGGCCAGGCCGGCATCGGTCCTCACAATCCCGGCACTCTGCCACATCCGGCTCTGCAGCCGACGGCGCAGCTCGGCGACCCGTTCATCGGAAGTCGGCTGTCGGCTGGCTGAGGGCTGTCGGCTTTCTGGACTCTGGACTCTGGACTCTAGATTCTGGATTCTGGACTCTGTACTCTGGACTTCCCGTGCTGCCCGTTCCGCTGCCCGGTCGGCCATCACCAGCGCTTCGAGCAGCGAGTTCGAGGCGAGCCGATTCGCTCCGTGCAGGCCGGAACAAGCACACTCGCCCGCTGCAAAGAGTCCCGGGACCGACGTCTCGGCCCAGTCGTTGGTCTCGATTCCGCCGCAGATGTAGTGCGCGGCCGGCACGACCGGAATCGGCTGCCGCGTGATGTCGATGCCGAGCTTGAGGCAGGTCTCGCTGATGTTGGGGAACCGCTCGCGGAGCCGCGTCGGGTCCAGGTGCGTTGCGTCGAGCAACACGTAGTCGCCGCCGCGCAATCTCAACTCCGTGGCTATCGCCCGCGCCACCACGTCGCGCGGTGCCAGGTCCGCATCCGGGTGATACTCGGGCATGAACGCGTGGCCGTCGCGCGTCCGGAGGATTGCCCCCTCGCCTCGGACGGCCTCGGAAATGAGAAAGGCGCGGCCCTCAAGTCGATGTCCGTACATCGAGGTCGGATGGAATTGCACGAACTCCATGTTCGCAATTCTCGCCCCGGCTCGATAGCCCATCGCGACTCCGTCACCGGTCGCAATCTCCGGGTTGGTGGTGTGCAGCCATGCCTGCCCCATGCCCCCGGTCGCAAGCAGGCACATGCGCGCCCGGACGAACTCCACGCTGCCGCTGGACGTGTCGAGTACGAACGCACCGCAGCAGCGGCCGTCGCCGCTCAGTGCCAGGTCCACGACGAAGTGCTCCTGAAGCATCGTCACCTTCGGGTCGGCCCTTACCGCCCCAAGCAGGCCGCGCTCTATCTCGACGCCGGTGAAGTCTTGAGCGTGGACGATGCGGCGGCGGCGGTGGCCGCCCTCCTGTCCGAGGTCGAAATGCTCGTTCCCCGACCCGTCAGCGTAAGTATTGAATGGCACGCCCAGGCTGAACAGCTCGCGCACGAGCCCGGGCCCGGCCTCGGTTATCAGCCTGACGACATCGGGATGAGCGATGCTGGCGCCGGCCCGGAGCGTGTCCTCGTAATGAAGCTGCGCGCTGTCATCGGATGCCACTGCCGCCGCAATTCCGCCCTGGGCGTAGTTCGTGTTCGATTCCGTGTCCGCCTTCTTGGTGACGAGCAGGACCGACCCGTGTCGGCCCGCACGATGGGAGAACCAGAGCCCGGCCATGCCCGAGCCGATAACAAGGAAGTCGCAGGAAAGTGATTCAGGAATCAAGGAATTGAGGGATCGAGTGCTAGAACCGGTAGCAGACCTTGACCCCCGGCTCGACATCGCCGGGGCGGAGCTCGACCCGTGAAGTTGAACCGTCCCGGCCGGCGAAGAACGCACAGTCGACGAAGCTCACCAGCCGATTGAGCACCAGAGCCCCGACGGCAAACTGGGCGTCGAGCGCAGCGGTACGGCCCGATCTCCTGGTTCGGTAGTACCGAAACCGGGCCGAATCCGAGCTCCAGGTCCAGGCCTGTGACCCGAAATAGCCGTGGCTCTCGTAGTAGGCGTGCTGCAGGGCCGGGTCATCGGGATACGCATCCCGCGCGTCGGCCCGCACCTGCTCGTTGTACAGATCGGCATTGTCGTATTGCTCCAGCGCCTTGTAGTAGCGCGACTCCTTGACGGCAAGGTCGGCGCCGGCCTCGTTTGCGGCGAAGAGCCGAGCATCATGCTCGCGTGCGGAGCTGGCCCATGAGAATCCCGACCAGACTGCCCAGAGCGCGCCGTCCAGCCAGAGCAATGCCTCGCCGCGCTTCGCATTGCCGAGCATCATCTGGCCAGTCCCGGGCAGAGCCCAGGAAGCCAGTATGGCGGTGCCGCGAGAAGACTGCTTCGGCGCGGGCGTCCCGATTGACGACTGAATTGACCACGAAGGCTGCGGTTGGGCGGTAACAATCATCATTGCCAACAATGTATTGCAGATCATGTTTCCCCTCTCATTCGATGACGACCTTGCGGCATCCGACATCAGCGCCGTCACGTGTTACAAGAAAATACGCGCCGCCGCTGACGCCACTCAGGTCCAGCTCGTGCCGCGCCGTCGACGATACCCGTCGCACCTGCCTGCCGGAAGCATCATAGAGCACGGCCACACCGGTCGGCGACCGCAGGTCGACCTTCAGGTGGCCGTAGTGCCCTACGATACTCGGCCGGCCGGCAAGCCTGCTTCCGGTCGCTGGTCCGTCTTCAACCCCGACCAGATTCCAGTCGGTCAGCTTGGCGTAGATATCGAAGCCCTGATGCCGGCGATTGTCGGTCCAGGCGAATGCCAGCACGTTGCCGCTGGCGACGACGCTCTGCCCCACGGTCCAGTGATAGTTGTGTGGAAACAACCTGGCGTCGTTCAACATCTGGTTGTGGCTGATTCGCGTGCGGTCGGGCCGGAACCGCTGGCAGTAAATCTGCGGGCATCCCGGAAAGTCTCGTTCGTCGTTGAACTCCACGGCCAGCCTGCCGTCCGGAGCGAACGCGCAGCTCGGCGAGTAGGCGTCAGTCAGGGTAACGTTGTCGTTCACTCGCTCGTTTTCACCCAGCCTGGCTCCGGTCGAATCGAACCACTGAAGGTAGACGTCGTAGCCGCCGTTTCGTCCGTCTTCCCAGGCGACGGCAAACCGGCCCTGTTCGTCAATCGCGCACGCCGGGTAGCCCTGGTACGTGTTGCCGGCATCGGTATTCACCCGGATGTTGCGACCCACCGGCGAGCCGTCAACGCGGTACGCCTGGCAGTAGGCGTCTGAACCGGTCAGCGAGTCGCGGGAGTCCATCCACGCCGCGACAAACCGACCCTGCCGGTTCATCGCCAGGCTGCCGTATTCGCCGTCGGCGGTGGTGTCCTGCACTGACCACTCCGGTCCGAGGGGATTGCCACTCGGATCGTACCGGCGGCAGTAGATCTTGTACGGGCCGTCGCGCGTGTCCATCCAGATTATTGCCGCGTCGTTGTTCGAATCCATTGCCGGATAGGGGTACCACTGCGAAGCACCCGTGGCATCAGAATTGACCCGGAAGTTGCCACCGATAGGCGCACCGTCGGCGTCCATGTACTGAGCATATATGTCGGTGGAATCCGGACCCGCCCGCATGTCAGTCCACGCCGCAAGGAACCGGCCCTTGCCTCCGGCTACCCCCGCATAGTACTGGTCTGCCCCGCCCGGACCATCGTCATTGAGCCGCAGGTTGGCGCCGATGAGGTTCCCGGCTGAGTCGGTGACACACCGGTAGATGTCCGTCGCGCCGTTCCGCTCATCTTCCCAGGCGATGCAAATGCGTCCGTGCACGTCCATGCCGATGGACGAACAGCGCTGGAGCGCGCTGCCGTGGTCGTCGTTGATACGGAAATTGGCCTTGACCTTGCTGCCGTCGCGGGCAAGCCGCTGACAGTAAACGTCGGCGTCGCCGGAGCGTGCGTCCGACCAGGCGACCCAGTACCCGCCATCCGGCCTCGCGCCGATGCCGGGGTCGGTCTGAGCCCCGGCGCTGACGTCATTGAGCCTGAAACTCGGGCCTGACGCAATTCCGTTTGCATCATATCGCCGCGCATACACGTCGTAGTTGCCGCCCCGACCGTCGGTCCAGACAACCATAAACTCGCCATACTTGTTCACGGAGACCCCGGAGCTGAGCTGGTCAGTGCTGCCGTTGTCGTCGTTGACCTTGAAGTTCTGGCCCAGAGCACTACCACCGGCATCGTAGCGCTGGGCGTACACGTCCCAGTTGCCGTTTCGGTTGTCGTCCCACGTTACCACGAACGCGCCGTTCAATCCGCACGAGACCCGGGGCGTCCACTGGATGCTGTCATCGGTCGTTACCTGGATATTGCTGCCGAGTCTTTGCCCCTGCGAGTTGAATCGCTGGCAGAAGATATTCCAGTCCGAATTGCCCTGGCCTCTGCCGTCTTCCCAGACGACCACGAACCGTCCCGAACTGTCACCGGATACCTTCGGCTCGTACTGGTTCGCGTATCCCACCGGGTCGTCGTTAACCCGGAAATTTGTGTCCATGAAACTGCCGTCGGGGTTGAGGAACTGCGCGAAGATATCACCAGACAGACCATACCGCCGGTCGTCCCACGCCACCAGGGCCACTCCGTTCGGCGCGATCCATGCCCCGGACATGCTCTGGTCACCCGGCGCGGCCGAGTCGCTGACTCGGAAGTTGTCTCCGAGCCGGTTTCCGGCAGCATCGAACCGCTGCGCAAAGAGATCGGAGTTGCCGATGTCTCGTCGGTCCTCCCAGGAAAACAGGCTGCGACCGTCCGGTCCCATTGCGCTCTGCGGGTCGCCCTGCCAGCCCATCGTAATGTCCGTGTTAAGCCGTTCGTTGACCCCGATCTTGTTGCCGACGGAATCGAGCCGCTGGAACCACGCATCGGCATCGCCGTCACGGAACTCATACCAGCTCACGACGAAGTCACCGAACGAGTCCACGCCGACCTTCGGCATCAGCTGTGGGCATCCGCTCGCCGTATCATCGTCGCAGACAAAGTCATCCTTGAGGACAGCGTCGACGCCGAGCCCTTCGCCGGCCGCGCCTTGTCCCATGCCGCGTCTCGCGTGTCTGGGCGGCACCACGTGCCCGTTTGCCAGCGGTCTCGGGTTTTCAGGAGTCCGCAGCTTGATGAGGTCAGCCGGCCCTGTCGCCAAGGACAGAGAAAGCGCCAAGGACAAAGTACAAAGGACAAAGCAAGGAGAAGAGAGAAAGTGGAAATGACGAATTCGGATTCCGGGTTTTGCCCTCATTCAATCGTCATTCGAACTTCGTCATTCGAGTTTTACCGTATCACTGCCAGCTTCGTGAACTTCACCTGACGCAGGCCCAGCCCCTTGGCCTCCAGTCTGACGATGTAGGTACCGGGTGGGGTCTGCTTGAGGTCGACCGCGGTCTCGTTATCGGCGTCTTTGACTGCCCGACCGTCGATCTCCGCGCCGACCGGCTCGCCGCTCAGGTCCAGCAGTCGCAGCTTCACCTGGTCGGCATCGTTCACGTGGTAGCGCACGTTCACGGAGGTGCCCGCCGGGTTCGGCCAGACGTACAGCTTCGCGACAAGAGAATCGGTGTGGGCGCGCGGCGTCCAGGGCGGGAGTTCCGATTCAGGAATCAGGCCGGTGTGGCAGGCGTCGTGGTAAGCGCACGCCCACTTGATGCCTGAGGCCGAGCCGGGCATCTTCCAGACGTAGAACATGCCGGAGTCGCTGCCCACGGCCAGCTCGATCTTGCCGTCCCCGTCCAAGTCGACGGCGAGCGGCGTCGCACTGATGCTGGCGGTCGTCATCAACGGGAAGAATTGCAGCGGCCGGCCGGTCCTGCCGTTGAACCCGAGCAGGCCGTACTTGGGCGAGCCGATAATCACGTCCGAGGTATCGTTACCTTCCACATCCGCGACAATCGGTGAAGAGAAATAATCGAAGTAGAAACGAATCGTATCAAGATATGCGTAGTACGGGTTCTGGGTCACCGCGTAGAGCAAGTAGGTCGAATCCTGCTTGAAGGGGTAGTTGCTGACGAGTGTCGCGATGTGGTTGAGCGCGACCACATTGTTGGTCGA
>Ga0335071_10004280_pt1 | contig 14910 bp, 11 predicted proteins | sample Lox_Sample_15_FD_206724 | JGI IMG/M metagenome (GOLD analysis project Ga0335071, IMG submission 206724) | Soil microbial communities from Loxahatchee National Wildlife Refuge, Florida, United States - Lox_Sample_1.5 | ecosystem: Environmental > Terrestrial > Soil > Wetlands | place: USA... | reverse complement strand
TCACGGTCGTGACGCCTTTGGTCAGCAGTATCGCTCAGAATACGAACGGCAGTGTAACGCTTAGCTTCGTGGGGCTTTCCAACTCCACGACCCGCATCTGGGCCGCCTCGAATCTGGCGTCCCCCATCTTCTGGCAGCCCATCTTTACGAATAGCACGACCACGACGAACGGCACCTGGCAGTTCACGGACACCAATGCGAGTCAGTTCCCCGAGCGGTTCTACCGCTTCTCGACGCCGTGAACTCGGCCGGCTGGTGATGGCCCATGCTCGGTCAGCCGCGACGATCGGTTCAGGATTCCTGATTTGTGCAGTTGGGTTGGAGCGGACCAAAGAGTTGACGCGTGCCCCCTCACCCCGGCCCTCTCCCCATCGGATGGGGAGAGGGTGCCCTTCAGGGCGGGTGAGGGGTGTCTGGGGCGTTACACCGCTTCTCTTTGAGAACTGGCATTAGCGCGACGTCGCGCTGAAGATGCCTTTGGAGTTCTGGTCGGGGGCTTCCTTCAAGAACTTCTGTAAGAACTCATCCGGGCTCTGTTGCAGCAAGGCGATGGCTTGCTCCATGTCCGGCCACTGGCGGACCTTCTGTTCCGGGCGGGCAGCCGCCATCTCCGCCTGGTGATTCGCCAGATCGGCCTTGAGCGCCGCCAACAATTCGTCCACCGACCGCTCCGGCCGGGGCAGCTTCAGCTCGGCAGCCTTGCGCAGGACGGTGGCGAGGTTGGTTTCGCGCAGGTGGAGCGCGTAGGCCAGGGCCCGACGGCGCAGGCGGGCAAGGTCCGCCAGGTTTCCCTGGAACGCGACCGCCAGGGGTGCGGGGACAGAGTCCGCGAATTGCCCGCCGCGAGCCAGCGCGGCTTCCCAGCGGTCCGCCGCCAATTGGCAGCGGAGTTGCACGTCTTCCAGCATCCAGGGGTCGGGTTGGCTGTTGTCGGTCTTCATGAAGATCGCATGGCGGGTGGAGCACCAGCTTGGCGTGTGGCATTGCTGGCCGCGCAGCATGGCGGCGGCGAGACTGTGGTCCGTCCGGCTGCGGCCCACCTCGCGCAGGAACCACGAGGTATCCCACGGAAACAGTTCCATGCCCTGGCTGCTCAACTGCCAGAACTCGATCATTCCGCCTGCCGCCTTCCCATAGGGTTTGGCCAGGGCCTTGAGCGCATCCGCCTCCGAAATGGCAGGGTTCCTGAAGAACAGCCCCGTCATGCGCAGATTGGGGTCTTCGACGGTCGGGTTCAGGCCATAGTATTCCTTGATACCGACCACGCCGGGCACCGCCGCAATGGCCTTGAGGCCACGCAGCGTGACCAGCGGGTGGGCCAGGTGATAGAGCGGTTCCAGTTCTTCGGATGGGCCGCCGAGCCAGTATTCCACGATCACCGGAATGTCCCGCTGGCGCGCGAGGGCCGCGGTGTTCTTCAGCCAGCGGTCCACCGGCAAGGTGCCCATGACTTCGGCAATGTTGGAGTGCAGTGCCAGGCCAAATCCCTGCGGTTTGACCCGTTCCGCGCAGGCGAGGACCTGGCCGGCGGAGAGCTCCCACGGTTCCCACCAAAGGCGGCCCTTGGGGCTGACGGTGCGCCACTTCGCGGCCAGGCAATTCAGGAACGGGACCAGCCGTTCAGGCAGGGGAATGCCCAGGCAACGGGGACATGGACCGAACTCACTGCACAGCCAGGCATCCTGGTCGTAGGTATAGACCAGCAAGTCATCCACGCCGGGGAAGTCGCGGGCGAAGACCTCGAGCAGCAACTCATAGCGGCGGGCAAGCTTCGGGTCCATCAGGCAGTTGGGCGGGCCGTCACCATAGCGGGCGTGGGCGTTGTAAGGGGCGCCGAAGTGGAACAGGGTCCTCAGCCCAGCCTCCCGACAGAGCACGATCCGGCGCCGCAATTCGGCGCGCCTCTGCTCGCGCGCCTCGGCCCCGGGCCGGCAGCGGAGCGGCACGACCTGCGGATACTGCCGGTCTTGTTCCGCAGTAAGTTGAACCACGTCTTCAAGGTTGAGGGGTTCATCCGCCGGGCGCGTCCCCCAAGCCACGTTGACCTGGATGATGTTGAACCCCAGCTTCTTCAACTGGCCGATCGTCTCCCGCGTCCACGGCACCGGGACGCTCATTTCAAACGGAGTCGCAGAACTGGGGTTGCCGAGGAACCCCACCTTGTAATCCAGGCGGCCACGCTCAGCGCTGGCACCAGCGGCACCTGCGGCCCCCAATAGGGTCAACCCGATCATCAGGGTCGCGCGCCGGAGATTGGTGTAGCGCAGCGGCCTTTCCGCAGGGCATGGAAAACGGCGTCTAATCAGCATGGGCCGGTTTTAGCAGGCCGCTGCGGGAAAGCGAGACGTTATGCGGGCAGGCGGTGCTCGCTGAACATGAAGAGGGTGCGCCCGGCGGCGATGCACAAGTGATCGCGCAAGGCGGTGGCCTGCACTCGCTGGCCATCCACCCAGGTGCCGTTCTGGGAGTTCAAATCCTTGAGCAGGAAGCGATTGCCCTTGCGCCACACCATGAAATGCCGGCGCGAAAGCGCCGCATCGCGAATGGTGACCTCGGCGGCTTCATCCCGGCCAACCGCCATTGGCAGTTCGCTGATTTCCCACCGCTGCGCCACTGCGCCGTCCTCAGCCAACAGACATAGGTCCGCCATATTCGATTCTTGCCGATCGGGCCGTCGCAGCGCCAGCGGCGCGCGGCAGGCCCTTCATCTCAGACCGTCCGGGGCGGGCAAAAGTTACAGCCACCCATCCATTAGTTTAGCACATCTGGCCGCTCGCGATAGGTCTTCAAGATTAGTTCGCCGAAAATGGTATTGGCCCAGGCAAACCACTTGCGCGTGTACTTGCTCGGGTCATCCTGATTGAAGGCCTCGTGCATGAATCCGGTGCCGGCGTGGGTCTTCTGCAGGGTGAGCAGAACCTGCCTGACCTCCTGGTCGTCGGTGCTGGTCAACCCCTGCACGATCAACCCCAACGGCCAGATCATGCCCCGGCCCACGTGCGGCCCACCGGGCCCCTGGGCGGCCTTGCCGATGCAGTAATATGGGTTGCTGTCCGACAAGATGAACCGGCGCGTGTTGAGGTAGAGCGGGTCTCCGGGCCCGACCACATCCAGGTACGGCAGGGAGAGGAGGCTGGGGACATTGCCGTCGTCAATGCAGTAGTAGTTGCCATACCCGTCAATCTCGTAGGGCAGGATGCGCCCGAACTTCTCGTTGATCACCACCGCGTATTCCCCGAGCGCGTGCTCCACCTCGTCGGCCAGCGCCCGGCACTGGGCGGCGGTCGCCTGATCGTGATGGATCTGCGTGAGCATCTCCGCCGCCTGGCGCAGGCTGATGACCGCGAAGAAGTTGGCCGGCACCAGGTACGGGAAGAGGGTCGCGTCGTCGCTGGGGCGGAACATGGAGCAGATCAGGCCGACCGGTTTGGCCGGATTGCCATACCCCCCGCCGGCAAGGGTGTCGGACTGGACCTCGGTGCGGCGCTGGAAGCGGTAAGGGCCCCGCCCGGTCTTGCGCTGCTGTTCGCGGAATGTCTGGAGCGTCCGCACGATGGCGTCCCGCCAGGCGGCATCGAGCGGGGCGCGGTCAAGGGTGGCCTTCCAATAGTGGTAGGCCAGGCGGATGGGGTAGCACAGCGAGTCCACCTCCCACTTGCGTTCGTGGACGCCGGGCTTCATCTCCGTCAGGTCGGTCTTCCAATGGCTCACCTTGCTCTCGTCTTTGTAGAACGCATTGGCGTAAGGGTCTTTGAGGATGCACCGGGTCTGGCGGTTGATCACCCCGGCGATCAACTGCTGGAGATTGGAGTCGTTCTTCATGAGCGGGAGGTAGGGCCAGACCTGGGCGGTGCTGTCCCGCAGCCACATTGCGTCAATGTCACCGGTGATCACGTAGGTATCGGGCCGGCCATCCACCACCTGGAAGTCCACCGTCGTGTCGAGCGTGTTCGGGAAGCAGTTCTCGAACATCCAGGCCAGCTCCTTGTTGCCAATGCGCGCGTGGATCATCTCGATGGTCCGCTCCACTGCCCGGCTCTTGAATTTGCGCTGGGCCTCGGGGATACGGACGACCGGGAAGCCGGTGTCGGCCGCGCCGCGCGCCGAGCCGAGCAGGGCGCCGGCGGCGAGCACTGAGGTGTTGCGGATAAAGTCTCTTCGGTTCATAGGCAGTCGGGCTTGCGCCTCATGCCGGCGGCGCTCCTGTCGGGGCCGGCCTCGCCTGCGCCCAAGCCAGGCCAGTTTGCGCGGCAATGTCGCAACGCGTCGTCTTTCACTCATTCTAGCCACCGACGGCTGCAGGCAGGTTAAGCCCGCGCCCGGCGGCGTCCAGCCCATTCTCGGCCCCTCACCCCGACCCTCTCCCCATCGGATGGGGAGAGGGAGGCACCCAGCCCGCGCTGCCGCTGACCATGATTCTCCCTCTCCCCATCCGATGGGGAGGGTTGGGGTGAGGGGTCTCGCGGCCGGAAAAGGCTTTGACTCGGTTACGCGCTGCGCTAACCTACGGTCCCATTATGAGACTCGGCATCAACACCTTTCTATTCACCTCGCCGTTCACCAACGAGAGCACGAAGCTCTTCAAGCAGTTCAAGCAATGGGGCTTTCAGAGCATTGAGATTCCCATCGAGGACCCGTCGCACATTGATCCCGCCCATGTGAAACGCGAACTGGACAAGCACGGCCTGGTCTGCGGCTCGGTCTGCGCCTGCCTGGGGCCGGATCGCGACCTGCGCGGCACGCCCAAACAGCAGCAGACCAGCCTAAAGTACCTGAAGAAGGTGATTGACCAGATGGTCGTCCTGGGCTGCCCGTCGGTGGTGGGGCCGGTTTACTCGTCCGTGGGTCGCGCCGATGCGGTGCCGCCGGCGGAATACAAGAAGCAGTGGAAGACGGTGGTGAAGCACCTCAAGACGCTCGCCGCCTATGCCCGGAAACGCGGCAAGCAGATTTGCCTGGAACCGCTCAACCGCTTTGAATCCGACTTCATCAACACCTGCGACCAGGGCCTCAAGATGGTCAAGGCGGTCGGCAGCCCGGCGCTCAAGCTGCACCTCGACACCTTCCACATGAATATCGAGGAGAAGAACCAGGCGGCAGCGATTCGCAAAGCCGGCAAGCTGCTGGGCCACGTCCATGCCTGCGGCAGCGACCGCGGGACGCCGGGCAACGACCACATTGACTGGAAGCCCATCGCCAAAGCGCTCAAGGATGTCCGCTACCGCGGGGATGTGGTGATCGAGTCTTTTACCACGGATGTGAAAGTGATTGCCCGCGCGGCAGCCATCTGGCGGCGCATCGAACCGACGCGCAACGAGATCGCGGTCAAGGGCGTGAAATTCCTGCGCAAGACGCTGGCATAAAAGTGGGGCAGGCGTCTCGCCTGCCGCCTAACGAAAGAGAATTATGAACCATAAAGTCCTCAGCACCCTCGCCCTGGCCGCCGTGCTCCTGGCCCAGCCGCGGTTGGTCCCGGCCGCGGAATCGGGCTTCGTCAAGATCTTCAACGGCAAAGACCTGACCGGCTGGGACGGCAGCCCAAGCCTCTGGTCGGTCAAGGACGGCGCCATCACCGGCCAGACCACGGCGGAGAACCCGGCCAAGGGGAACACCTTCCTCATCTGGACCAACGGCACCCCGGGCGACTTCGAGCTGCGCTGCTCCTTCCGGCTCGTGCCGGGCGACAGCCGCGGCTTCGCCAATTCCGGCATCCAGTATCGTAGCAAAGTGGTCAACCCCTCCTATTGGGTCGTCCACGGCTACCAGGCGGATATGGAAGCGGGGCCGACCTACACCGGCATTCTCTACGAGGAGGGAATCCGCGGCATTATGGCAACGCGCGGCGAGAAGGTGATCTGGGATAAAGACTGCAAGAAGCAGGTCGTCGGCTCGGTCGGAGATGCCGCCGCCATCGAGGCCTCAGTGAAGAAAGGCGGCTGGAACGACTACGTCATCATCGCCAAAGGCAATCACCTGCAGCAATTCGTCAACGGCCACCAGACGATTGACGTGACGGATGAATGCGAAGCCAAGCGGGCGATGAGCGGCGTGCTGGCGCTGCAGCTCCACGCCGGCGCGCCGATGATGGTGCAGTTTAAGAATCTGCGGATCAAGAACCTGTAGCCGCGCCCGCCCGGGCCCCACGGTCAGTGACTCAAGCAATGAAGCGTATCGTATTCAGCCTGTTGGCCCTGGCGGTGGCGCTGACCGTCTCCGCCGGGGATGCGAAGATCGTGTTCCTCGCCGGCTCGCCCAGCCACGGGCCGGGCGACCATGAGCACCGCGCCGGGTGTCTCTTGCTCGCGTCCTGCCTGGAGCACGTGCCCGGCGTTACCACCGAGGTTTACAGCAACGGCTGGCCGCAGAATCCCGAAGCGGCGTTTGCCGGCGCGGCGACGGTGGTCGTTTATAGCGACGGCGGCAATGGGCATCCGCTGCTTCAGGACGACCGGCTGAAGGTAGTCGCGGACTTGATAAAGCAGGGCGTTGGGCTGGTTTGCCTCCATTACGCCGTGGAACCGACGAAGGAGCGCGGCGAAAAGGAATTCCTCGACTGGCTGGGCGGCTGCTTCGAGGTGAACTGGTCGGTCAACCCGACGTGGCATGCGGACTTCAAGACGCTGCCCGCAAGCCCTATTACGCGCGGGGTAAAGCCGTTCAGCACGACCGACGAATGGTATTTCCACATGCGCTTCCGCGGCGGCATGAAGGGCGTGCTGCCGATCCTTTCGGCCGTGCCGCCCGAGAGCACGATGAGCCGGCCTGACGGGCCGCACGAAGGCAATCCGGCGGTGCGCGAGGCGGTGAAGCGGGGCGGACCTCAGATTGTGGCTTGGGCTTGCGAACGACCCGATGGCGGGCGCGGCTTCGGATTCACCGGCGGGCACTACCATCGCAATTGGGGCAACGACGACGTTCGGAAGCTCGTGCTCAATGCGATTCTCTGGACCGCCAAGGTCGAGGTCCCGTCAGACGGCGTCTCCAGCACGGTCACCGAAGCGGACCTCAAGCGGAACTTGGACCCAAAGCGGTAGGTCTTCTCCCCCTCACCCCGGCCCTCTCGCCCTCGGCGGGGGAGAGGGGGAATCGTGGTCGGCGCCAGCGCGGGCTGAGAGCCTCCCTCTCCCCCGCCGAGGGCGAGAGGGTCGGGGTGAGGGGGAGCGGGTTGGGCTGGGTTGGACGACCTGCAATTGGTGTGCGAGGGTTTCGGCATCCAATAGCAATAGGCGTATGAACCTTAAATTCCTGCTCGCGGCTGTACTGACCGCATTCGGGCAAACCTGGCTGGCCCAGGCCGGCGGCATGGAGCGGATCGGCCACACCACGCTCACGCCGCTGCACACCAACCCGTCCGACAAGGGCATGTATGCCGCGGTGATTGACCCCACCAACGGTTACGCCTACTTCGTCGGCAACTACCTGTTCAAGCTGGATCTTACCGGGAATCTGCCCGTGCAGGTCGGCCCGTCGCTCTACATCGGCCAGTTCATCCAGGGCGCGATTGATCCGCCGGCGGGCTACTTGTACCTGGCCCGCAACACCCTGAACCGGTATGCGCTCGGCACCGGCACCAATGCCGTCACCGCCGCCGGCTCGCTCACCCTGACCAACGGCAGCGCTGCCGAAATCGTCATTGATGACGCCGACCCGAACCCGGCCAATCATTACGGGTATGTGGTGTGCACCGTGTCGGGGAGCCCCGCCCGGGTGGCGAAGATCGCGCTCTCCACGTTTACCGAGCTGGGCTCGGTGACGCTCGGTGCCGGCCAGACGAACTTCCTGTTCGCCGGGGCGGCGGATGCGCAGAAGGGTTACGCCTATTTTGTGGGCGCTCCGGGGGCCCCCGCGGCCATCCCGTATGTGGTGAAGATCAAATTCACGCCGGGCAACAACCCGCCGGTGTTCATCGGCGCGGCCAACCTCGACAGCGTGGGCGCCTTTATTGACGGCGGCTGCATTGATACCGTGCACGGGTACGGCTATTACGGGACCTATGACTCGGACACGAACGTCCCGAGCAAAGTCTATAAAGTGAAGCTCGGTGACGGCGATGCGCTGCCCACGCCGGTCGGCAGCATCAGCCTCCACGCCGGCGAAGGCCGGCTGTCGGCGGCGGTGGTTGATCCCGGGCATGGCTACGTCTATTTCGCCAACGACAACAACTATCCCGGCGGCCTCTATCAACTCGCCCTGAACGGCACCAATCTGCCCATCGAAATCGCCTACCTGCAATTGCAGGGCGGCCCCGAGACGCCCCCGCCCAACGGCATCACCACCAATAACGTCACCACCAACGCGGACGGCATCCTCCCCTTCGGCGAGGTCTTCTTCCGCTCGGCGGTCTTCGATCCGGTGCGCGGCTACGCCTATCTCGGGCAGGACAGCCAGCCTAACCAGGTGGTGAAGATCAAGCTGGCCCAGGACACGCCGATCATCACCAGCGCCGCCCGGCTGCCGGGTGGCGCCTTCCAATTCGGCGTCCCCTTCACCCCCGGCGTGGGCGGCACCGCCCTGGCCGCGACGAACCCCGCCCTGCCGCTCACCAACTGGGATGCCCTCGGCCCGCTGACCGAAGTCGCCCCCGGCCAGTTCCAGTTCACCGACCCGCAGGCGGCCACGAGCCCCCAACGTTTCTACCGCTTCCGCTCGCCTTGACCTCGGGGCGTTGCCGGCGGGGCCAGCCGGGGCCCCGGGCGGGCGCGGTGAAGGCCCGGTGAAAATCAGCCAATAGCTGCTATAGTGTAAGTATTGGATCTACGAATGGTTAGCAGTGAATAAGCAAATGGCACCGCGCGATCAATCCATCCGGCGCAAGACGACCGCGGTCATCCTGTTGACCAGCGTGGTCGTCTCCCTGGTGACGGCGACGGCCTTTACCGTTTATGACGTGCTGGCCTACCGTCAGAACCTGCTCCGCAGCCTCGCGGCCACCGCCCAGATCCTCGCCGAGCACAGCGCCGGGGCCCTCGCGGCCCACGACGTGAAGGAAGCGCGCGCGACCATGGGCCTGGTGCGGGCCAACCGGAACATCGCGATGGCGGCCCTTTACGACCGTGAGGGCAAGCTCTACATGCAGTACCCCGGCCCGGCCCCGGCCGACACGTTTCCGCGCGCGCCCGGCCCGAGCGGCGGGCGCTTCGAAGGGGGCCACATCATTGTCTTCCAGCCCGTCACCCAGGGCGGGGTGTTCCTGGGAACGCTCTATTTGAAGTCGGGCCTGCACCCGCTGTACGTGCGGCTGCGGTTCTATGGCGGGATTGCGTTGCTGGTCCTGCTGGGCTCCGCGCTGGTGGCGCTGGCGATCGCCAACGCCTTGCAGCGGCGGATCACCCGCCCGATCCTGGCGCTGGCGGAGGTGGCCCGGGTGGTGTCCGAGCGGGGCGATTACTCCATTCGCGCGACGAAGGGGAGCGAGGACGAAACGGGTTTGCTGACGGGCGCCTTCAATGGGATGCTCGCCCGCATTGAGGAACAGGCGGAGGTCTTGCATCAGAACGAGGAAGTGCGCTCGTTCCTGGCGGCCATCGTGGATTCGTCCGACGATGCGATTATCGGCAAAGACTTTGAAAGCCGAGTCGTGAGCTGGAACGCCGGGGCGGAACGGCTCTTCGGCTACACCGCGGCGGAAATGCTGGGCCAGCCGGTTACCCGCCTCCTGGCCCCGGACCGGGCGGCGGAGGAGCTGCGCATCGTTGAGGAGGTGCGGCGGAGCGGCATCAGGCACTACGAGACCGTGCGCCACCGCAAGGACGGCCGGCCCGTCGAGCTCTCGCTCACCGTCTCTCCGATCAAGAACGCGCGCGGGGACGTCATCGGCCTCTCCTCCATCGCGCGCGACATCACCGAGCGCAAGCAGGCTGAGCGGGCGGTGCGGGAAAGCCGCGCCCGCCTCTCCGGCATCATCGGCTCGGCCATGGACGCCATCATCAGTGTGGATGCGAACCAGCGCATCACAATCTTCAATGAGGCGGCGGAGAAGATGTTCAACTGCCCGGCAGGGGAAGCGCTGGGGCAGCCGCTCGACCGGTTCATCCCGGCGCGGTTCCGGGAGGCGCACCATGCGCACGTGGCGGCGTTCGGCCAGACCGGCGTCACCAGCCGGGCAATGGGCAACCTGCAGCCGCTCTCGGGCTTGCGGGCCGATGGCGAGGAATTCCCCATCGAGGCTTCGATCTCCCATATCGAGGTGGGCGGGCAGCAGACCTACACGGTCATCCTGCGCGACATCACCGAACGCAAACGGTCGGAGGCGCAAATCCTCCAGTTGAACGCGGACCTCGAGCAGCGGGTGGTGGAGCGCACGCTGGAATTGTCCACCGCCAACAAGGAGCTGGAATCCTTCACTTACTCGGTGGCGCACGACCTCCGGGCGCCGCTCCGGCATATTGACGCCTACACGAAGATCCTGGAGGAGGACTTTACGGCGGCGCTGCCCCAGGAGGCGCAGCATTACCTCAAGAATATCCGGACCAGCGCCGGCAAGATGAGCCTGCTGGTGGATGACTTGCTCAACCTGGCGCGGGTGGGCCGGCAGGAACTGCGCCGGCAAGCCACCCCGCTGAGCGGGCTGGTGGACGAGGTGCTGGCGGACCTCAAACCGGAAACCGCCGGCCGCAAGCTCGTCTGGCACATCCAGCCGCTGCCCGCCGTCGAATGTGACCCCGGCCTGATGAAACAGGTCTTCGCCAACCTCCTCTCCAATGCGGTCAAATACACCCGGCCCCGCCCGGTGGCCGTCATCGAAGTGGGCTATCGCAAGGCCAACGGCAACAGCGCCGTCTTCGTCCGCGACAATGGGGTCGGGTTTAACATGAAATACGCCGACAAACTGTTCGGCGTGTTCCAGCGCTTCCACCGGGCCGAAGAATTCGAGGGCACCGGCGTCGGGCTGGCGACCGTGGACCGGATCGTCCGCAAGCACGGCGGGCACGTCTGGGCCGAGGCGGCGGTGGATCAAGGCGCGACGTTCTACTTTACGGTCGCCGGTTTGGAAGCAACCGCCGCGGCGGAACCAAAGGAAAAGGCAGCATGAGCACTAAAGAAGTGGAATTATTGATGGTCGAGGACGACCCCAACGATGTGGAGTTGGCGCTGCTGGCGCTGCGCAAGCATAAGCTGGCGAACAAGATCCACGTCGTCCGGGACGGCGAGGAAGCGCTGGACTTTCTCTTCAGCCGCGGCCTCTACTCCCACCGCGCCGCCAACGGCCCGCCCAAAGTCATCCTGCTCGACTTGAAGCTGCCCAAGGTCAGCGGCCTGGAAGTGCTCAAGGCCGTCAAAGGCGATCCCCGCACCCAATCGGTGCCGGTCGTGGTGATGACTTCCTCCCGCGAGCAGCGCGACTTGGTCGAGGGCTACCGGCTGGGCGTCAACAGCTACATCCAGAAGCCGATTGATTTCCATCAGTTCCAGACCATCATCCGCGACCTGGGCTACTATTGGCTGGTCGTCAACCAGAGCCCGCCGCCCGAGGCGTTCCCGGTGTAAGCCGGGGGAAAGTTACATGGGTTACATGGTTACATAAGTTACATGAGGGCTTGCCCCGCGGACCCCTGCAACCATGTAACGATGTAACCATGTAACTCATGTAACTGTGTCCATGTTACGCGCTTAGGCGCGCCAGCTCGTCATAAACCCGCAGTGTCTCCTGTGCCATCGCTTCGGCGCTGAACCCGGCGAAGACCGCGCGCCGCCCGGCTTCACCCAGCTCCCGCGCCCGCGCGGGATTGAGCAGCAGCTCCTCGACCGCTTCCGCCAATGCCTGCGCATTGCCCGGGGCGCATAAGAGCCCTCCACCAGTAGCCGCAACGAGTTCCGGAAACGCCGCGACCTCGGGTTGCACCACCGGCACGCCCGCCGCCAGGGCCTCGATCACATACAGGCCGAAGGCTTCGCCATACAGCGCCGGGACGGAGAAGACCGAGAGGGAGCGCAGCATCGCCAGCTTGGCGGCCCGGTCGGCGTTGGGAAAGAACTGCGCGTCACCCAGCAGGCCGGCGGCTTGCAGGCGTGCGCGCAAGGAGCCCACGAACGCCTCGTCAGCCGGCCCGCAACTGCCGCCCACCCGCAATTGGAGCCGCCCCACGCGGCCCCGCTGGCGCAGCCGCAGGTAGGCTTCGACCAGCGTGTCCAATCCCTTCTCGCGGCACATCCGCGCAAAGAAACCCAGGGTGGGGACGCCTGCCCCTTGGCCTTCGGCCTTCGGGCTTCGGCCTTCGGCCTTTTCGTTCCGGCCTTCCTCCGCGTAGCCCTTGAGATTGATTCCGTTCGGGACCACGCGCACACGCTCCGCCGGCAGGCTGAGCCGCTGGCGCATGAGCTCAGCATAATACCGGCTCGGCGCCACAAACAGGTCCACGTCCGCCGCCCGTTCGGCCAGCGTTTGCCAGCAGGCCGCACGATAGTTCTCCGGCAGGCCGTCCAGGAACGAATCTTCGCCTTGCAGCGCGCACGCCACCGGCACGCCGAAGTCGGCTTTGAACCGGCGCACCATGCCGATCAAGAGCGCGTTGGAGAGCGAAAGCACGTCCGGCCGGGGTTGGGTCTTGAGCCAGGCGAGGAGGGCCTCGATCTCCCGCGCCTGGTTTCCCGCCTCGCCGCGCAGCATGGAAAGCGTCAGCTCGCCCAGGTCCGCCGCCTGGGTCTTGGCCGCCTTGCCCGCCGCCCAGGTCAGGAGGCGGCGCGAGGCAAACAAATCGTGCAGCCAGCCCGGCGCCCCCCGGAACAGCGCTGCCTTCTGCTCCAGGTAAACGCTGATGCCGCCGAAAAAGACCGGCGTGCCGGCGCTTTGGTCCGTTTCATCCAGCGTCAGCGGCAGGTAGAGCGGGACCATCAAGACCTGGTGGCCGAGCTGGCGCAGCGCGGCCACCAGCGCGTTGTCGCGCAGGCAGCCGCCGCAATACATCGCGCCGGCGCCCGGGGTCAAATGGACAACGTGCATATTGAGGGAACGGAAGGGTTACATGAGTTACATGAGTTGCATGAGTTGCATGGTTACATGGTTACATGAGTTGCATGAGCTGCGCGTTTAGAGGGGGAGGGAGGCAAGCCAGGATTCGAGGTCGGCATCGGAGTCGCCGTATGGGGCCGGGCTTTCGTGAAGGGCGAGCGTTTGACCGGTCTTGCAGTCGCGCAGCCAGCGCAGATAGCCATTCAGGAGTTTCAGAACATGCCAGCCCGGCTGTTTCCGTTGCGCTACTTCAGCGGCGGGCAGGTACTTTTCGTCCTCGCATACGTTCAGATCGTCAATCAGTTCCTGCAAAGAGCCGCGTGCCTGTAGCATGAATTTGATCTGGTCGAGATAGTGAAAGCGACCATGCCCTTCGGCGATATTATTCGTGAGCGAGACCGCCGCTCGCCGAATCTGGCTTGCGAGCTCGAACTTCTCGTACGCCGGAAGCCTGCGGCTCGCTGCGTACATCGCCGTCCGAAACTCCCGCGCCGCTTTATAAACCTCCATATCCTCGAATGTCTGATATCGTTTGCTCCCAGTATCCACATTTCCTCCCAATGTAATTTATGTAACCATGTAACCATGTAACCATGCAACTCATGCAACTCATGTAACCCATGCAACTCATGTAACCCATACGGTGCGCTATTTTGCGCCAAAGCAGTACACACCGCCATCATCCCCGCCGACCACCACCTGCCCGCGCGCCACCGCCGGCGAACTCTCGACCGGCTGCCCGATTTCATACGACCAAAGCTCCTTGCCCGTCTCCAGCGAAACCAGGTAGAGCCGCCCGTCATCGGACCCGACGACCACTTTGTCGCCACAGACCGCCGGCGAGCTGTCCACCTTGCCGCGCGTGGCAAAGCTCCACACCGCGTGCCCATCCGCGCGCTTCAGGCAGTGCAACAGCTTGTCGCGGCCCCCGAAGACGACGAAGTCCTTCGTCACCGCCGGCGAGGAATAGTAAGGGAAGTCCCGGTCGCGAAACGTCCACGCCTTCTTGCCCGCCGCGAGGTCCACGCACAGGAACTCGTTCTCATATTGGCCGAAATAAGCGCGCCCATCCACCAGCGCCGCTGAGCCGGCAATGTAGGCCCCGGCGTCAATCTCCTTAAGCTGCTTGCCTTCCGCCAGCGCGATCACATGCAGCAGCCCGTCGCACCCCCCGAAGATAGCCTGGCCGTTTGCGACTGCGGGCGACCCGTTGATGTAATTGCCGGTCTCATAAACCCAGTTGCTCCGGCCCGTCCCGGCGTCCACGCAATGGAGCTTGAAGTCGTAGCTGCCGACCAGCACGGCAGTGGGGCGGGCGTCTCGCCTGCCCTCCGGGCGCCCGTCATGGGGAGTCTCCCCCCCCGCGGGCGGGATTCCCGGTGCGGCAGGCGAGACGCCGGCACCACTAGCGGCGCCGAACTTCACCCAATTGGGCGCCCCGAGAATCTTGTCCTCCGTCACGTATTTCCAGAGCAGCTTGCCGCTCGCGGCTTCCAGCGCATAGAGCAGCCCGTCGCTCGACCCCACATACACCCTGCCCTCCAACACGAGCGGCGACGACTCCACCGCGCCCCCGGTCTTGAACGCCCAGATCTGCTTGCCGTCGGGGAGCGCCAGGGCATAGACGTTGCCGTCGTCCGACCCGATGAAGACCCGGTCCCGGACCATGGCAGCGGAGGATTTGACCGGGCCGCCCGTCTTGAAGGTCCAACGCAAGGCCAGCCGCCCCGGCAAACTGCCCCCGGCCACGCCCGCCAGCGACGGCCCGCCCCGGAACATCGGCCAATCGGCCTCCGGCACCGCCGCGGCGGCGCACCAGGGCATCAACAGCCAGACCCACCAGAAACGGTGCCGTGTCGCATTCACAAAAAGCAGGAGAATTAACTGCCCGACGCGGGAGTATCGTTCACGTCCTACCGGGCGGCAAACCAAAAGGGCTTGCCGCGGAAACCGGCAAAGGG
>Ga0335071_10004279_pt1 | contig 14911 bp, 29 predicted proteins | sample Lox_Sample_15_FD_206724 | JGI IMG/M metagenome (GOLD analysis project Ga0335071, IMG submission 206724) | Soil microbial communities from Loxahatchee National Wildlife Refuge, Florida, United States - Lox_Sample_1.5 | ecosystem: Environmental > Terrestrial > Soil > Wetlands | place: USA... | reverse complement strand
TGTGTAATATTACTTATAGCTAATCTTTCAGGATTAAACATAAATTAACCTAAGGGGGCAGAAGGAGTCTAGCTGCCCCCAGAGGATATCTCCTCTATGAATCGAACCTATAAGCTTCCCAATAGATAACATCTGATGCAGCTACGATGAATGTTCCCGTAGTCTGGAAGATGTTAGTTCCAATTGTGAAACCTTGGAATTGGTTATTCAACGTAGCATCATCAAGAACATCTTGATAATAGGTTACGTTGCCAAATGTGGATGCATTTGGACCAGAACCAATCGGGATCACCTGTGCAGGACTAAATGGCACAGAAGTTGTCGCCGGCCACGAAAATGCTGTAAATGCGGAAGAGTTAATACCGCCAACAGTAATTGTGGTCGCAGTGGTTGCTGTAATAACGCCAGTCAAATTATTCGCTTGTGTCATTCCAAACGCTTTTGGAACGCGAATTCTAATTTGCTGACCTGCAGTTAATCCATGGTTGATTGCTGTTGTAATAACCATTGGGTTAGCAGCTGTGATACCCGTAATCGTTGCGGATTGTGGATAATATAGCGGCCCAACTGTTACAGGAGCTACCTTAAAGGCTGTTTCCTGAGTAAAGTTAGTGACGTTTGTATTGATAGGAATAGTAAATGTGTTAGCACCAGTTACTGTTACTGTAAATATCAAACCACCCAATTGAGTCATCACGGTGTTATTTGTAAAAATAACTTGCTGACCCGTTTGTAGACCATGACCTGTAGCTGTGCAAACAGCAGGATTGGCTTTCGTGATGGTAGTACCTGTAATCTGTGCTCCTAAAAGTACAGAATTATGACCATCATAAAGCGAAATACCGTTCGTTGTTACCAGGTTATTATAGAGAGTAGAAGAGCTCGCAGCATATGTCACAAATGTATTGGTAGGCGAAGATGCTGTCCAATAAGCTTCTTGTAAATATGCTGAAGATCCTGTACCCCATTCAGTAACATCAACTAATTTTACTGCACTTGGTAAAAAGCCGCAGTTAACGTTTACAGACTGAGGAAAATTTGATCCTAGTGTAATCGTACCATTGATAGAGAAATGTTCTGCAAATGACATAAATCCTCCTTATGAGTGTGTTGCGCGAAGATTAAATATCCACGCATCGTTGAGGATTCTAGGTACTTGTGCGAATTTATATGCACCCAATTGCATTCTACGAAGTGGATCCGTAGGACCTCCTGGAGGCGTATAAATAAACGTGGCTGTAGCTGTAGTCAGTTCTACAATGGCATATGCTTCTTGGCCGGTAACAAAGATATTATAAACTGTGTTTCCATTCAAAGATGCGTTAGCACTTGTCGATCCTTTCGAGCTATAGAGGAATCTTACGTTAGAAACAGAACCCCACTCAGCATTCAACACATTCATGTTGGATGGATATTGAGCTTGGGAAATGAATCCAGTGACCGATTCCAAATCATCGAGGATACCAGTATTCATCATAGCCCAGAAGGCTTCACGAACTGGTGCTGTACCAAATTTGAGAGTTCCTTCGATATTGTCTGAGATCATGATCGCATCATTACTAAGTAGCGATAAAATTAAAGTATCAAGATCTGAGCGGGACATCTCTGTAGGATTATCTCCGTTAACACCACCGGTACAATTGATGACGGATGCAGTCGAAGCAAGCATGTTTCTAATCAGTTCGTCTTCTGTTTCTCTCATTGACTGAGCGAGCAAAGATACTGTTTGATTAAGAACAGGGTCTTGGTTGACGAACATGACTTGGTCTGTGATGGTAACATAGGTACCATACCAATCCAGTCTTGCATCAATATCAATTGCATTCAGGACTTGTCCTGGAGGTGTTAATCCACTATCTGGAAGTGGAACAGTTGCTGTTGCCAAGTTCGTATAACGACGATATCTTGCAATACGGCCGCTATTCGGTGGCAATTCTTTCTTCAGCGCCATTTGTTTGTGAATCAACTTTGGCATTGGACGGCTTAAAAGCACGTTGTCAAACCATTGCTGCACTGGAGCTGGTAGTGAGTTAGTTGTCGTAATTGTCATTTAGAGCCTATATTTTAAGCCCCTTTAGCATACTGCTGTGACATCGTCCAGATATCTTGCTTGCTCATTTTGGAAAAAGAATCCGCTTGACTCTTTAAAGGTGAACCCACAGATGCTGCAGGAGTTGGTCTAGAAGAGTTTTTTATGATCTTCTCGGCCTTCTTCGAGTTATCTGGAGATCCTTTATTTGTCTCGCGATATGATGTTGACATCTTTGCCATAAGATAAGCTGTTTCTGCAGGATTTTCTGAACTTTGTAACTGAGCTGCTAATGCGGGATTTTTTTGGATTAATGGAAGTGCGTAGTTTTCCATTACGAAGTCATAGTCTTCATAGGTCTCTTTCATCCTTTTCTCATCTTGCGCCACGCGATTTGTCTGAATGTACTTCTGAACCTCTTGACGAGCGATTTCAGCGGCAGATTTTTCGGCTTGTTTCTTAGCCAAAATCTTAGCTTTTTCGACCGTAACATAGTCCAATGGATCGAGTTTATCGAACTCATCGACCTCTTCAGGCATCTTTTGAGCGGGTTGAGAAAGGCGTGAAATTTGCTCTTCAAGCTCTTTGATCTTCTTTTGCTGTAAAGACATCGCTTGTTGAGCATGTTTCCAGTTGATAGACTGATTATCTTCTTTAGGCTGATCTTGAACCTGTTTTTCCTCAGTTTGAGGAGTTTCTGCAACTGGTTCTTGTTCAACTACTGCTACTTCTTGTGTTTCGTCCGTCATATTTCCTCTTACACTTGGCGACAGTGTGATAATAACGCCCATATACACCCTTCAAAGGAGGCGACCCTTTTTGAACCGAGGTAGTCCATAGCAAAACTAATAGGCCAAAACGGCATCTAGGTTGTAGTGTTCACCTAGTTTTTTTATCGAGCCGATTACTTCTGGTACGGGCTCATTAGTGCCTCCTACTGACCATGTAGGCCAGTTTCCAGGCAAAGCCCATTCTAAGGTTAATTTCCCTTCCCTTGTATCTACGCAAAAAAGCAAACAAGAAAGTTGCATAGGTGGACGCTCGCGAAGCGCCATACGCTTAATCTTGATTGTATTTGGGTAGTTTGGCCATGGCTTGGCGTGAACGAGATAATAGTATTTATCTTCCTTCATTTTTCCTGAATTGATGAATTCTTCGAGATCTTTCATCAATTGTTTTGCCATCGCTTTACGCGTTTCACCAAGCTCTTGTCCAGAAGTTATGTAAGGGACATCTACATCAAACATACAATGTCCTTTAAGCGTACTTAGAGAACTTTGAACGTTCTAATTTCTTGCCATCTGATTTAGCAGCAGCATTTCTCATATCGAAATACTTATTGCCTCTTTCTTGATCGGCAGGAAATGAGACATTTGGGCTGAATTCACCTTCGTCTGATTCGTACCCTTTGTCCCAAGAATGTGCCCCTTCCATCATTGGAGGGCCACGATCTGGATCACCCATTTTCTTAACCATATGTTATCTCCTGTGTGTAAAGTAAAAATTTTACTTTACATCGAATAAATAACAGAATTCTTGTGAAATGACAAGAAAAATGATTGCTAAAAAGAGGATTTAGAAGTAAATTTGATCACGTTAAACCGTAACGTTTGACATACAGTCATTTTTAAGTGGCTGATAGCACTCATCAAAATTTTCCATTTAGCATTTGAGACCTATTTTTCATAGACATAGGTACAGGGAAAATTTTCTTTAGCCGGTGGTCTTTTCCGGCTAAAGTTTTCTATAGTGATATCCTTTTGCGCGTCACCGTACCTTGCTCGTTATGGTGACGCAATTTACTTGTGATTTTATTTCAAAAAACTCATGATCAAGATGATGACATAGGGTCATCAAAAAGAACCTAACGTGCTTCTAGTGTCTCCTTGTGCCTTTCTTTGATCGTCTTAGTCAGAGTAAGGCACTTTTCATTGACTGAAAAATCTAAATGAATTTAAATGAAGTTATCATAATCACACTCCGATTAGGATCTAGGGCTCTTCAGTTTAGTTTTTCTGAAGAGCTCTTTTTTTCTAAATCGAGCGCTAATGGTAAAGATCGGATATCGTGGATTTCTCCTGTTGATCCTTTATAGATAGAGGTAACGAATTCTGTGCGGCAGAATTTACATTGAAAATTGCTTTTCCCTTTTTGCTGAACATGATAGCCACATCTTGGGCAAAAATTCATAAATGGATTTTTTCTGGAAAAGGGTGATTGTTGCGTTTATTGAGAATGTAGCTAGGATCCCAAGGAGCTTTAGCTTTCTTTTTTCTCATGACCATGCTAAGTATCTCTCTTTCATCTTCTCCTAAAGGACAGATTAAATCACCACAAGACCAACATATTTCATTGTATGTGATTTTCGTATCGAGAAATGTGTGATTGCAATGAAGGCAGATGTATCGTACATTTTTTGTCATTTTTGTCAATTGTTTTATGTGTGTTGCTTAAGTTTTAGAGTCTGATAATGGCTATTATGTTACGAAAGCTATTTTTCCGAATTTTCTTGACTTTTTATTATGCTTTTTTCAAGACTTATCTCGACAAATGTAGCCAAATGTCTATAAAATTCATCTCTATCTTTTTTTTCGGTGTTATTATATGCAAAAATTGTAAAGACTAATGTAGAAACATTCTTGGTTCTAATCTTCTTATAGATACAGAACCTCCTATATCGAACAAACCACCTATATATGACCATATATGAAAATCTTTAATCATAGTTTCAGAATCTTATGACTTTTAAATAATAGGTCCACCGTTAGCCCTTACAACTGCTGCATAATAAATATCTTTTATGCTCTTTTCAAAATCTAAAGGTATGTTATCGGCAAATGCTTTACGAATTCCTTCTTCCATAGTTTCCTTCATGTCAATCCAAGGAAAATTTTGCTCAAAAACTTCAAAAACTCCTCGCTTAATTGCATCCATGACTTGTTCTTTTCCTATCAAGCCATTATATCCAACGCCTGTGTCCATTATTTCGTTGAGTGCCTCTTTCACTCCTTGCTTGATGGCTTCGAAGAGTTCTTCTTTTGTTAATTCATTTTTTTTCATTTTTATCCTTTATGTCAATTATAACATTGATTCCCAAAGATTGCCAAAATTCCAATGTCTGCGAAAATAAGTCAGTGTCTTTTTTCATTTTCATTCATGATCAGCCATTCTTTTCTTGTGTTCATTAACTTCTTTTATCAACGCTTTGATGAATTTCGGTCCTAAATTTAATTCAGAAGAAACGGATATGAAATAGTTTAAAGATATACAGAACACTTCACTTTTTTTGCATTTATTTTTTATAAGAATTTTATCAATTTTTGAGAAAATTGAACTTAACTTTTTTTCGTCAACTTTATCAACGGTTTTTTTCATCATTTTCTTTCTTAATCATTTTCATAATTTTTTCAAATTCTTTGTCTCTGGATTCTTTATCTAGGAAATCTATTTCAACATATCTCATATGAGGTCGATCTAAAATAATATAATAATTACCATTATTAGAATCATGACTATATATATCTGTAAAGTGAAATAAATTATAGATTTTGGTTTTTTCGGGATTTATGTACCACATTTTCCGCACTTCCTTTGGTATTCGTTATATACTTCATCTTTACCTTGTCGCATCTTTATGAAATGCTGCACTAACAATAGAAACTCACTAGGTTCATAAAAAGGTTTTCCTGAATTTTCTTGACTTTTTATGGCGTATTTTTTTCTTTCAATGATCTTAAAATGTCATTTACATACATGAAAAATTCATTCGGGTCAAAATACGATTTTTCTTCATTAAATGAATGTATAAAGCAAGTATCTCTCAAGTAAGGAATTAATGATTTGAGATCCTCATCATCTTGCAATCCATTATTAATTATCATTTCTTTTATGTTTTCATCCAATTTCTTCCAAAACTCAGGTGTAAAATTTTCACTCATCTTCATTTCCTGGCCAATATTTCTTGAATTCGATCTCATAAAGAGTTCGTGCCGTTTCTAGCATATGATCGACAAAATTGATTGAAAGACCTGCTTTGGCCATATAACTGATAGATTCATTGAGTAAACGCATGCCATGTTCAGAATAATCTCTCAAAGATTCTTCTTTCGTGCCATCTAATTTTGTAAAATCAGTCATTTTTTTTCCATTTCAAATGTAAATAAAATTTTTTGGCTTCACGATGACTTATCTTCAATTTCATCTGAAAAAAAGGAATAGAGACTACTCCGAAACGATCTTTTAATAACTTTGCCTTATCTAGGTTGCTCACACATTTGGCTCCTAGATATTTCAACAGCATGTTTTATATTCAGAATCAAGAAAGCAATATCTTTATTCGGGAGTCTAGAAAAGCTTAATAAATGCGCTAGTACATAACTCACAGCTTTTATACGAATCATCTCATCCATATCATCGACGATAAGGAACTCTTTTATATCATTAGCATACTCTTGTGCTTTATCCTCAGCATTATAGATATCTGCAAGTGTATCATTATTAGTATAAATAGTTATCACGAATATTCCCCCGTCTTTTGGTTAATGTCTGAGAGAATAGGGAATGTGAGATTTATCGGCTAGAATTTTTTATAATTTTTTTTCTGAAATTTTCCATAGGAGTGAGATATGAGCCATTTTCATCACGAAAATACTCTTTTTCATCGAAATAATAGTCTGTTGCACACTCGCATGCCGTGCATATGCTATACATTGTAGTATTGCCATTTACGACGACTGGGGCGTGACAGCATTTTGATCTTTCCATTGCTTAGAAAGCTCCTTGACATATTTGTAAGCATATTTGACGATCGGATATTGCTTCGTCTTGCGATAGACATATTTGCGTTCATCATCATTCATATCCAAAAACATGTCAATGATGATCTGATCTAGATCTTTTTCTACTTGTGAAGGAAGATCGTTCATATAGGAGCTGGTTGGGTAACTTTAGGCTTATTCAACGCCGAGGGCTTGCTTTCCATCTTCGACATTTCTACAGGTGTGGCAAGAGCTTGAGATTCTTGGATCGAATCTTCTTCTTCGCCACCCGCTATCGCCTTCTGCTTCATCTGCAATTCAACAATGAAGTTAGCAAGTTCCATGAGGCGTTTTTCATCCAGCTGATAGATCTCTTTAAGGGCCCTTGCGTTTTCAAGAGCCGCAGATGCTCTGTCATGAACAGCCTGAGAGGTTCTCTCTTTGGCAAGGGCAATATCTGATGCGCTTCTCGCTTGTCTCTCTTGTGCAGCTGCATAATCGTTCTGGGCTTTCGCTTCGATCGAGCGCGTAAGAATCTCTTGATGTTCCATCTGTTGTTGAAGTTGCGCTTGTTGTACTTGTTGTGCTTGTTGAGATCTCTGATTAAGTTGCTCAAGAAGTTCTTTCTTATCCTGCAAAGTTGAAACTTTGAGAAGATATTGATCATCAATGATAGATGGGCTAATTTGCTTAAGTTGTACAGCTTGTAGGAATTTCAGTTGCCTTTGTGTTGATGTAAGCTCTAGCTCTTCAACAGCTGCATTGAATTTATTGAACTCTTTATCGAAGAACTGTGATGTGGGTTGTTTACCTAAAATCTGGGTCACTTTTCCTTCCGAGAAATTATTTACAACAAGGTCATCGATAATTTCGGCTACATACATTTGAGATTGGTTAAGCTTATCAAAGATGTTGCGTAGGCCTGTTAAACCTGCACCCATCTTAAGTTTCATAAGTACGCCTGTCATCTCTTTCGCTCCCATATTCTGTGCGAAAAGTTCTTCAGGTCCAACGATATCCATGATCTCTTTTTCAATTGATCCAATAAGCTCTTGCCATCCTGGAGCAACAGGAGGAGCAGGAATAGGAGCTACATCAGATGCAAGATTAGATGTCTGCTTAAAATAGAGAATCTTTCCGGGCCCTTGAAAGAATGCATCCTCGGGATTGACTAGAGCATCTTCTTTAACCATGAGCCCGGATTGAATTTGAGCATCGAGGATATCTAGAAGGCGGTTTCGCCGACGATTAAGTTCGACTTGTGCGTCACGGATATTTCGGACGACTCCTTGATATCTGTAAGCATAGTTTTGAACTTCAGGGAAATGATAACAAAGGAAAGGAACAAAAGGAAAGCGATCCAATCCAAAAGGTGACTGTTCTTCATATACTAGGTGATTGTTAACGAGAATATGCCATTTTATAGTAGGCACAGATGCTTTAATGAGCTCGATATTAGGATTGATCTGGCGAAGCATATCAAATTGTTCTTTATTGCCATGCCAATCGGCGACCTCTCCTGTATGCTTATCCAGAAGTTTACGTCCTATTTTGTAATCTTTCGTCCAATATTCATCGTAGGCATACATTTCTTGCTGATATTGATACCAATTCTGCGCTAGGAATTGGAATTTTCCATCTTTTGCTGCATATCCTTTTCCTAGAGATGGAATATCCTTTTCAATTGATGGAATTAAGCTTATAAGTTGACGCTTGCTCACATATTGGCGAGTCCAAATCCAGTCGCAATCAGTTTTAAGAGAAGGATCTGTCCAATAATTATCCATGAGAAAGGCGTTAAATGGAATTCGACGTGTTTTAATCTCGCCATTTTCTGGGTCTTCTCGAAAATCCATCCATATTTGAAGCAAATTGAGTCCACAAGTAACAGCGCCATTAAAGCTATCAGAGATTTTTTCATAGGTTCCGTCTTGTCTATGTATCCAGTCTAAAACTGTAGTGCGTTGATCAGCAGTTTCGCCTGTATCTTTATCGTTATCTGCGGGAATTATCACGGATGCTAAACGATTATCGCGTTGATAACCATCTATCATATTAACAACCCGCAATATCTTATTAAATTGTAGTTGTTTTTGGTTTCTGTAATTTATATTATAAAATGTATTCCAGTAGTCTTGTTGCCCGGACATCATCTTGAAATCTAAATCAGCCTGGTACCAATATTGTTGCCAAAGCGATTGTCCTTCTTTCCAGCGATCTTCTAATTCTCTTGCGATTGGATTACTAGCTGTCCACATTTGTTTATATTCCTTATTACAAGAAGGTTTTTCTTACAATTGCATGATCTAGAGCATAATTTCGTTTTAGAATATTTGTAAACTTCTAATTCTTTTGCGCAGTATTCACAAATTCTTTTTTCTCTTGAATTTTCATAATGATCTTTTTTCTGACATTTTTTATATCTCTTAGAAAGATAAGGATTTCTTGTTTTGTATGTTTTTTGATAGTATTTACAAACCAATTTAGTGAATTTCCTATGCTTCCAATATTCCTTAGACCACTTGGACATCCTTTCTTTATGCTTATCAGTCCTTTCATAAATCTTCAATGGACACTGGCTTAACTCACTTAAAACTTTAATTTGTCACACTAGACAAAAAAAATTTACTTTTCAATTTCTTTCGCTTCGTCTTCTTTTACCACTGCTAAAATTTTCTCGCATTCTTCGCAAATCCATGCAAGCGATTGTGGGTCATCAATGTCAATGTAGGTAAGATAAAAAGAATTATTGCCACAGTTTTGACAATATTTTTTTAGTGCTTTATCTTGCATTTATCCAGCTTGCGATCAAATTTTTTGTCAGCTTTTTGGAGGACTTTTATGTCTTTCAAAGCATTTTTCTTTTTGTTCTTAGTAACGTCAGATTTTACCTTGTTGATCAAGCGGTCCATAAGATCTCCTTAATAACCATAATTTTTGATTCTCATTTCGTTTATTTTTTCTGGTGTGATTTTGTTGGTGTTATTCACATTAAAAAACTTGAGACCCAGTGCCAAATAACGAAAGCTATCGGCACCATGAGAATACTGATCATGTTGAGGTTCATCATAATATGTCTTTAGATTTTCATTCCATTTTTTGTGATAGAATTCAAGTGCATTGATGCCAAACTTCGTCTTATCTTTGTGAAATGAACAATGCGGAAGAAGCGCGCGTACACAATCAATCCCCTCTTCTAAAGTCTTCCTAGGAACGATTGTCATCGTATATCCAAGTTCTTTTGCTGTAAAGACTAGATCATTGCCTGTCGTCATTTGCCTATTGCCCATATCATGCGGAACAAAGTGCATGCCCCAGATCGCATTATGAATGTCTTTCCACTTGTCGAGATATTTAAGATAATGCGATAATGGCTCAGCATGATTCTCATAGTAATCTAGGATATTGATATTGCCATTCTTTAGCACTTGGAAAATAAAGATAGCAGTAGAATCGCTAATGCCAATATCCCAAGAAGTATGAACAGGCAGATTGGCGGTCATATTAAGTACGCAAATTCGCTCTTCTTCACGGGCTTTTTCTATGAATTTGCCATAATAAGAACCTTGCGCCCCACGAGCAAATGAACAGAAGTATTCTTGTTGAATGAAGTCTTCGGATTTACCTTGATTGCGCAGATCAGTGAAGAATGATTCATCGTAAATATGCGTATCATCATTGCTGATTAGTGATGCATGATATCCTTCTTTGGAATGCTCTTGAGCATAATTGTAAAGATGATAAAAGTGATTTTTGCCGTTGGGAGTAGATAAGAAAAGCACCTGACCATCATTAGCTTTCACACGCGGTTCTATCACATCCCATGATTCTGAATCCATATATGCATATTCAGAGATGATGACATCTGTGGGGTTCATACCGCGAGCAAGCTGCGCGTTTTTACCATCGAGACCCATCACTTGGTAAATTGAGCCATTAGTGAGTTCGATGCGCATGTCTTGCGAGTTTTTGTATTTGATAAATTCTTGGGGAAAGTGCTCGAGATAACCAACAGTTTCGCCATCGTGCGTCTTGTGCACACTATTCCAGAGAGCCCTTTTTGCTTGGGAGTAATTGGGGAAGCAATGCAAATAGACTGCTGGTTTCTGAAGCATCTTCCAGATGAACCAATTAAGAGCGAATAGATCTTTGCCAGCACCACGATGCCAGCAACAGACTATGCGCTTCTTGCCTTCTCTACATGCATTCCAAGTCGATTCTTGGTATGATCTGCAAAGAAACTTATGTGGGATTTGGATTACTTTGCCCATTCGCCTCAAACGGACTTTGCACAAATATTTGCGTCACAGTGGCATCCGAGATCACTTTTTCATTATAGCCAGCTTTAGTTTTCAAAGTGAATATTGTCGCCGTAATATCTTTATCCTGAAGATGCGATTTAAGAGATGCATACGCGAGTTTCACATGTTCCTCATCTTCATCAGCTAAAAATCGGATATGATTTCTACGAGCTTCTTCAACAGCAGTCTTAACTTCCTGATTTTTATCCATTAGCGTATAGAATGTAGCATTTGAAATCTTTAGTTCTTCTGCAATTCGATTAATTAATCCACTTTTTTGGTGAATAGTCTTCAAAATGTCTTCTAAGGGAATTTGATCTAATATAGGAATTCCTGCTATTGCCATATTTACCTCTCTTTTTGTTTATCGTTTATCAAATAAAAATTTTAATAGCAATAGAGATTTATAAGCAAGCCTTTAGAGCAGATTGTTAAGATTTCGTATAGACTCAAAATTTCATTTGGTGTAGTGTGATTGCTTGTCTATCAAAGCTGTTTTGGTAGGCACTTAAATAAGAAGACCCGGGCTACTACTCCCGGGTCCGAATGTCTAGAGTGACATATTGTAAATGTTATGACCCCCACAATATATCAATCCACGACATTTAAGCGCAACCCTATTTTCGCCAAGGTGCAAAAATGTCTGGTTTTATTGCAATTCCAAGATCACTACAGGATGATGAAAACTTTCAACTTTTAAATTTGAAAGGTCAATTTATTTTCAAAAGACTCATTGAGTTGGTGATGATCAAGAAAACTCCTTTTGATGATCATGGTCTAATTTTTACACTTCAGCCAGGTCAATTTTGTACAACATATCGACAATTAGCAACACTTTGCCATGATGAAATTTCCAAAAACGATATAGAGAGAAATTTATTGAAATTAGAAAAACTCGGTTTTTTGAGACTAGAAGTGAGACAAAAAAAGACAATCATAACCATCACACATAAAGAAACTTACGAAACGCTCCTAAATATAAATGAGACAAGAAATGAGACAAACTTGAGACAATCTCGAGACATAAAAGAACAAGATAACAATATAAACAAAGAAGTTAGAGAAGCGCACGCGCGCGATGAAAAAAAGGAAAGGGAGGAAAAAAGCATCGACAAAAAAGTGATTTCGTTCAAAAGCAAAAGTGCTCAAAGTCCCGTCGTTTCGATTTTATACGACGATCTTTGTCTGCGACTTTACCGAGAAGGCTATACAAAAGACGAGATTGATAAAGCAATTCAAGCTGCTCAACTTAAGGATTCTAGAATGTATTCCGGTGGAATTCCGGGCTATCTGAGCAAAATGATCGATTCTGAGCGTCAAGGACTTAATAATATAAAATTACCCAAAAAGGAAAAAACGAATGAACGAAAAGTTGATTTCAAAAATGACCCCAACCGAATCGTCGGGCGCGATGGTGACAAGATTATCTATGCCTGGGAAATCGAAGAAGAACGTAAAGAAATTATGCAAAGAATTCAATCTGCCAAGTCAGTATCATGATGCTTGTTTAGCAAGTTGGGATGGCTCTCGACGACACATCGGATTGATAAGCAAGTGGTTAAAAGAACCAAAATATTTTCTAGTGATTTATGGATGTCCGGGTTCTGGTAAAACATATTTATGTGCTTCAATATTAAACTTTTGGCATGAAAAATTTGGCGATGATTATGGCATAGCCGGTGGAATTTATTATGTTGAAGAGAATCAATTATTTAGCAAAATTAAAGATGCATATTCATCTGATCAAAACGAAGAAAATATTGTTCATATGTTAAAAACACAGAAGTATTTGATTTTTGATGACTTAGGATCAGATAAAACAAAAGAATGGAATCAATCCATTTTTTTGGATATTATTGATTCGCGCCTTGATCCTGAATGTGCTACGGTCATCACAACGAATTATTTTCCAAAAGAAATTGAAACTTGGGAACCACATGGAAAAAGAATTTTCAGTCGATTGTTTGCAAAAGAAAACACTTTGGTTGAACACAACATGTTTGATAGACGGGAACCAATGTCACAAATGGCCTTCCCAGTCATAGAAACGTAGCCAGAAGCTCAAAACGAAAGGGGGGGTATGCCATGGTAGCGACCCCCACAAAAAAAACCAACCACGGTCATTTATGGAGGTTTTCGAAAAATGAATCCGAAATCGAAAAAAGAACTCGTCGTTTGGTCCGAATTTTATGATGATGGCAAAATCATTCGATGCGAAGTTGATGAATTTTCGAAAAAATCAGAGAACCTGACCGAAATGAATTACCAAAAAATGATCCCAGGTTATAAGCTTGTGATGGTTAAGGAATATTTTCTCAAAAAATAGGAGTCAATCGTGGATTGGATTCAAGTTTTCACTATCATTGGCGTCAATAGTGGTATCATGATCTGGATGGTTACTCGCATCGATCGTGATGTTGACCGCATCGATCGTCATCTTGCAGATCACGCTACCAAAATTGATCAAACAAATTCTCGTCTTGATCAACTTTACAACACAATGATCGAGCTTTTGCGTGAAAGGAAAATACCATGAATGATTTTCTGAAATTCAAAATCAACACAGGAAACCCACAAGAACACGAATTTTATTACTTCAATGAGAATTTTATTCGATCGATAAAAATTATCCACGAAAATTATGAAGAAGGGCAACGCTATTTCATAGCGATTCAAACTTGCGATGACGAAGATGAACAATATTTCAATGTCGATTTGGAGCAATACAAAACCCTGCAAAAGTATTTGGAGAAGTAAATGCAGCAAATTCACAAATTCGAACATATCCATGCATGCAAATGTGAACGCGTTGCAATTTTTCAAGTCTATTTGGAAAAGACCAAAGAGATGATTTGCCCTGAATGTTATCTTGAACTTTTAAGGAAAGATTTGATAAAAGAACATCATGATCACGATATTGCACTATAAGCCCATCAATAAAAATTCTCTCATAGCGACTTTTTCTATCTCATTTGTCACCAAAAATTGGGGCACAATGATTTACAACAAAATTTCCTATTTTAAAAAAGACAATCAGAGATGGATCTCAATGCCATCAGAGACCTATGAAAAGGATGGTAAAAGAAAATTTTACCCCTACATTCATAGCGATAGTAATAATTTCAAACATGATATCATGAAAGCTCTCGATAAGTACTTGGAAAGCCAATCGCCTTCTGTAAAAACAATGGCATCAGCTACTTCGCAATTTATTCCAATTGATCAACTTGTTCAGGAGTCATTCCTGTGATTTGTTGGGAATTGCCTGTAAAAACCGTTTCTGAAGCTAATATCAAAGAACATTGGAGCAAATCCTCTAAACGGCATAAACTTCAACAAAAACATGTCCGTTTTAAATTTCTTGAAGATAAACCAGAAATTGACCTCCCTGTACAAATCATGCTGACGCGAATAGGTAAACGAAAACTTGATGATGACAATTTACGAATCTCGTTTAAATGGATTAAAGATCAGATAGCTGCATGTCTTTTTCCTGGATCGAGATTAGGGCAAGCTGATGATGACCCAAGACTTATTTGGCATTATGCTCAGGAAATAGGAAAGCCCGGTATAAAGATTTCTTTCCTACCTATCAATCCTTTCCCGAGCTAGCTTCTTTTCTGAAATTCTTTTTCGATCTGTTTATCAGCAGCTTTTTCTAAAACCGGTACAACTTCATGTTCGATGACTTCTTCCGCTACCACCTCACCACATTCGATGGCAGCAGCCGCACACCCAATCAAGACAACGGCTAAAGATAGCCAAAAAAACAGATTCAAAAGTTGCATACTTTCCCTTTGCAAATATTTTCTTCGAGCGTCATG
>Ga0335071_10004278_pt1 | contig 14912 bp, 12 predicted proteins | sample Lox_Sample_15_FD_206724 | JGI IMG/M metagenome (GOLD analysis project Ga0335071, IMG submission 206724) | Soil microbial communities from Loxahatchee National Wildlife Refuge, Florida, United States - Lox_Sample_1.5 | ecosystem: Environmental > Terrestrial > Soil > Wetlands | place: USA... | reverse complement strand
AAAATTGGGGTCGTTATCAAGCCGGGCAATTTCCAGACGACCCAGCTCCAGCTTGCCGGAATCAAGGGCTGTGCTGGAATTCACGCCCTGTCTTTGGAACTTCGTGATGTTGACCGATTCGACGCCGTCTGTCTCCTGAACCAACTCGTAAACGATGCTGAGATAAACCGGTTGGCCGAAGGTGAAATTGTCCGGACTGAAAGCGCCGCGCGTGCCGTCGGGGAACGTGCAAGCGCTAAGCGCCTTTCGCAATGCACTCTCGATGTCGCTGGCGAAGTAGTCCTCTTTGACGCATACGGTCATCTCGATTTCAAGCGACACAAAGGCAGGACTCTCCACGTCCACGTCCTGTCCTGCCATGCGGTACTGCTCCAAGCCGTTTCTCAGCTCAGTTCGGAAGGCATCATCCACGGCGAGGCCGCCCTTACGGTCGGAAGCGATGAAGGCCGTCCGCCAACTGCCGGTCCAGCGGAAGGTCGCGTTGGCTCGCTGCAACGTAGAATCCGTCCGCAGCGCGATGTCGGCGTAATCCTTCTGGGTGACTGCTCGCTCCTGTATGCGGAAGGCGTAAGGTGCATTCTGCCGCACGACCTCCATGGATTCTGGATCCAGGCCTCCGCTGGCCGGTAGAGGATTGGTAACCGCGATGATGACTGGATTCGAAATAATCGACGCATCATTGCTGGCCAGATGACAGAGCGATTCTGCCCCGATATTTCCCGAGACACCGTTACCTACGCGATAGGTGGCGGACAGTTGTGAACCGGGCAGAGGACGCGCTCCCAGCACATCATCTCCAAAGCGCAGAAACGCGCTCCCGTCGTCTTCCGTTTCGACCACAAACTCTTTGCTTTCAGAACCGCTTCTCAGCAGATCAGCGACAGGCTGCCAACCGTTCGGATCGTTCGGCTGCGCCAGGCTGATGACCGGCAGCAATTTATCCAGCTGCCGATTGCCGATGATGCTGCTGGCGGAATCAGATGGCTGAAAACCGCTGGTGGGGTCAGGAGCCTGAAGCATTTCGGTAAATGTCAACGGCGAATTTGATAACTGCGGCCGATACCGCGAGGGAGCCGGCAGGGGCGTTATGGGCTGGCACGGATCATCGTCTGCGGCACAGCCATTACCCGAAGCCGCAGATACCACCGCGAGCGCTGGATTCGGAGTCGGTACCACTTCAAGAGCTTCGTCAGCAATGGTGCGTCCATGATCAGCCAGCGCCACATTGCCCAATGCCACGCTCACGTCATTGAAAAACTGGGTTCCATTACTGCTCGAGACGCAGAGTGGGAAGGCGAGCGCGTCCTCAGTCATCCAGTCAATTCTGGTTACTTTCACTTGACTGCTGCTGGGTGGCTGATCGAACCGGCCGCCCACCGGGTCCGAGTCTGGCGTCACCTGCGTCAGGCGCACCGCCTGCCTGTGAGTAGGGTCGGCGTCTCGCGCGACGCCGGTTTCAGGGCCAAGGACCTCCTGAAAAATCAGCACATCGCCCGCCTTCATGTTAGGAAACGAATTGCGCAGGTATGCGGTGGTCGCGCCCTTGGGCAAACAACAGTCCAAGTCGCCCCAGGTGTAGAACGACATGCGGTTGTGTTCGGGGAAGATCGTGATCGGCTGCGCCAGTTCAAAGATCGTCGGCTGTTGCGAGAGCGCCTGCTCGTACGCAGGCAAGTTCCGCGCGATCACCGTGCTGCTCCGGTTCACCCGGGTGAGGAATTGGTTTCCCGCTCCCGACTTGAGAGTGATGGCAGGTGTTCCGGGCGCCAGCTCGATGTGAACCCAAGTACGAGCGTTCCGGCCATCGTGCATCGGGTAGTCCAGCAGTCGCACGTGCCTGTGGATGGAGGTGCGTTTGCGCGCGGTGCCGAGATACGCTTCCGTCGCGACCGCATCCTGTTGATAGCTAAGGTAGTCGCCGAGATAGGCAAGCAATTCCACCATGACAATCCCAAGATCAGCAGGACTTGACTCTTGCCACTGAGGCATGATCTTGGCCATGCGGTCGAGGATGAGTTGTCGGAAGCTGGCGTAATCCTTCGCCAGGTACGAGATGTCAATCGGTGTTTGCCGCGGCTTTGCGCACGTCGCCGTCTGCTTGCAATCGAACTCGTTCTCGCAGGTAACCTTAAAGGAAAATTCAACGCTCGAAAGGATGGGGTCGAAGTTCTTCGGGGGCCGTGCCGCTGCCTTGGGATCAATCAGGCTCAGAGTGTAAGGCGAGAAGTCGCCCGGTTCGTTCACCTCGACCAGGAGAACCTTGGGGTCACCCGGAGGAGAAGCCGACAGTTCTTCGGTCGCCTGGACGACGGTGATGTCCAGTATTCGCTCGCCGCCCTGGATGCGGATGTTCGCCGCCTCCAACTGGCCTGGCATCAGCGGCCGGATGAAGTGAACGAGCAAAAAGCGTTGGCGGATGCTGTCGGGGTCAGAGGGATTGTCCACGACCTCCAGAAAGTCAATCCCGTTGTAGACGTTCTGGTTCTCGATGACCGCCCGGCGCCGTTCATCGCAGCAGCGATAGATCATTGCGCTTGCCCTCCGCGCGTGAACTGCGCCACCTGCTGCTGCCGAGTCACTCGCACCACGTACACCACGGTGACGGTAAGGGTGCTGTCATCCGAGCTCACATCCACTTTGTTGACCTCGATGAGGTCGGCGAGATTCTGCTGCAATGCTCCTTGCACCAGGAACTGCGTGGCTGCAAGCATCTCGGCGCTGTTGGGCGAGAACACAGCCTGCATCAACCCGCTGCCGAACTCCGGACGATTCACTCGCTCTCCAGGCGTCGTGAACAGCACTTGCTCGATTAGGTCGCGGATATGATCGTCGGTAGTCGCGCCTGCCGTGCGCCCGGTGCTGTCGAAGCTATAAGGAAAAGCAACGTTGACCATTGCATCTACCCCGCGATGACTCGGGTCTGGGTTGAAACAATCAGCAGTGGCGTTCCCGTGGGAACGCAAGTCGCCTGGCTGTCAAACAACAGAAGCGGTTGCCCCGCTGAGAGCACTCGCACAGAGCCGGTCATGAACTGCGCAGTGACACACGGCCCGTTGGCAGCAGGCGGAGGAGGTAGCGCGCATCCTGCCACTACGTACGGAGACGACATAAAGACCGTCGGCAACCCCGAAACCGTCACGCGCGGGTTCACTACGGTAGGCTGCGCCTGTCCCGCATGCGAGCAAAGCACGGTCGCTCCCTGGTGCAACATGAATCCCGGCATTGCTGTCTTCAAACCTCCCAATTTTCAATCAACTAAGTCACGACCAACGCGCCCGCGTTCACCGTGACCGTAGGGCCGGTGAGCGAGATGGAAGCGCCCTGCCCGTTCTGGATCGTGATCCCAATTTCGTTGATGCTTATGCTCGCTCCGGTCATACTTTGAATCAGGATTCCTCCGGTGGGGCCGGGAAGATCGCTGATGGTGATCGTGTTCTGTCCGGCAGTTTGAAAGACAATGTTTGGCGAAACCGGCAAACCGAGCTTCGCCATCGATGGAACATCGGCGCTGGTGCCCCAGCGGCAGCCGGTCCAGATGGGCTTGTCTGGATCGCCATGCTCAAATTCCACCCACACGCCCGCGCCGATTGGCGGCACCATGTACACGCCCATCGGAGGGCCGGTCGGCCCGGCAAGAGGCGCACACGGCAAAGCCCACGATGACGGCAGCAACCCGACTACATCGGGAACAGTGATCTGCAAACGTCCAGTGAAGTCCGGATCGACGTTATTCGTCACCGTGCCGCGGTATTTCCCGTAATATTTCCCGTTTCCGTTCATGTCGGCACCACCGGCGTTTGAGAGATCAGGCCGTCACGCGAGAGCGTGAAGCTCTGCTTGTATTCGCCACGCTTAATGCTGTGGGTCACGGTCTTGGTGTAGTACATGCCGTCGTAGGCTGCTCCTGCGCCGCGCACGCCGACGACGCCCCGCGCCCTCAGAATGTGCCCGTAGCGAAGAGTGTTCAGGGTTCCGGTGACGCTGACGGCATCGGAGCTGGCCGCGGTCTTGGCGAGCCCCAGCGCAATGGCTTCGATCGTGTTCTTATCGCCGGCATCATCTGGGAACTCGACTTTCAGAGGCGGCGTCAGCCGCACGCCCAGCGGTGGACGCAGCAGGCTCACGTTGGGAACCGGCACCGGGATGGGGATTTTGTTCGTGATCGGATCCAGGATGGTCATGACCACAACTTTCTTTGCCAATCCATCCATGCTGACGCTCAGGCTCTCAACATTGCTGGCCGCATCCATGTTTACCGTGAGCGCGGGCTGCGGAATGGGAATGCGCAAGTCCGGGCCGAAGTACGCGATGTTGGCGCCCGGCGCGGGTCCCGGCTCGATGTAGAAGACATAGCCCACCATATTCGCCAGCTTCTTGATGTAAGCGAGGTCGGTCTCCGTCTGGGTGGGAATCTTCTCGATTGGTATCGGGACATCTTCAAAAAGAGGCGGTATCACCAATGGAATCACGCCGAAGATGGCATACTTCGCGAGGATGACAGGGACTCGTGCGCTGATCGGCATCCCCGGGTAGGGAATGGATTTGATCTGCACGATATCCATCAGCACGCTGAGGTCTTCCCCGGTAAGCGTCAAAGTCGTCTGCCCCGGATCGTTGCTGGGCGCGAACTCATGCCTCGTAATCACGCCATCCATCAGCACATTGGGAATGCCGCCCAGCGTGCAAACCAGGATGACCCGAGTGATGCCGGGATCGAAGAAGCCCGCAGGCAGCAGAGTTTGCCTCAATGGCGACTTCTTGCTGACGTTGAAGACCAGCTGAAATCCGTTGCGTTCTCCTCCGGTGTTGACTTGCACACTGACGAGCGCGTCCATCACCGGCTTCGGCGCCGGCGCGGGAACACCCGGGCCCATCAACAGCGTGAGGTAAAGACCCTTAAGCATTGCGTACCGGCCCCGGTATGCCCTGCGGCAGAGTTATGCGGATGATCTCGCCCACCTTGTCCGTCAAGTCGAAGGGCGACATGGCGCCGTTGGCGTCGCAGATCCGCCAAAATTGCTGGGGATCATCGAGGTACTCCGCCGTGATGTTGTCCAGGCGCTCGCCCTCCGTGACGGTATGCTGCACCAGCAAATCGAACTGGTCGGTCTGCGGCAGAAAGCGCCGGCGTACGTAAGCGATCTCATCCCCTTCCGGTAGCTCGTACTTGAGTACCGGCAGACTGTAGTAACGGCTCGTCATCGAAAACATAACTCAACCTCCGAGGCTGCTGATTCCCAGTGCGCCCAAAGTTCCCTGTGCTGCCTTCGCCGCCAGTCGTTCCTTCTGTTGGTGATAAGCCATGAAGACACTATTGCCCTTGTCATCGAATTGCAGGTCATTCACATTCAAAACGCGCATGCTCAGGCTGATCTTCGCTCGTATCGGGTTCAGGTTTATGTCAAACGCTTCTTCGGTAATGCTGAAGTCGGTGACGCGAACCGGGACAATACGCACCGCGCTCCACACAAATAACGCAAGGGGAGCTTCCACGGGCGCCACCTCGATGGTTCCGGCCTGGGCCAGGGTGTTTTCCGTGATAATTTGCGCGGAAGGCGGATATACGAGGGTCTCGAGCGCCGCCAGTTGCGGTTGAATCCCAACCTGCACTACCGTTGAATCTGAGTTCGCCGTCTCCAGTTGATCGGTGGCGTCAATCTCGGCATCGAGCTTGATGGTTTCCGTTGGAGGCCCTGTCAGACGCAGGGCTTCCAGGCGATCTCCTCCCTCTGCCGTTACCGAGCGCGCCTGCAGCGTGCGCGATAAAGTGTCCGGGTTGTACTGCATGGTGATGACACGCTGCACAGCGAGCGTGGTGGGGTCGGCGAGCACAATACCGGCTCGCAGCACGCGCGGCGCTCCCGGAAAGGCGCTCATCGCCCACACTCCTGCGCGCCATCCACGTCTTCATTGGGCGAGGGATCCTGCTGGCCAAACAACCGGCCGAGCAGATCGCTGGTATCCACCTTCGGCGTGATCCAGTCAATGTCACTCAGGGAAGGAAACTGGAAACCTTCGTCCGAGGCATAGCGGATAGGCCTTTTTAGTTGCATCCCGAGCTTCAGCCCGGAGTCGTAGCGGAATGATTTGAGTTTCCACACCTTGGTGGTTTCGACCTTCAACTTCCAGAAACCGGCTTCGGCGTGGATCCACGCGCAAACTACTAGCGAGAGAATCAGGTCCAGCAGCACTTTGAAATCGGCGGAGACCTCAAACCGGCTCTTCTGGTAATGAAATTCAATCTTTGAAACTACTTCTCCCTTCAGCGCGGCGGTAGCGGAGATGCCCAGACCACCGCTGACGGAAGCGACCAGAATGCTGACTTTCACGCCACCGCTGACGGTGCCAGTGATGTGGGCATTCATGCCGATGTAGAGTTCGCCCGTGAGGATGATGTCCAGATCGGGCTTGTCTTCGAAGGGATCGAACTCGGCCTTCGCCTTCAGATTGCGAATCTCGCCGGGGCCGATCTGGTACCCGGCGTACAGCCCGCCCTTGATGACGGCATTTACCCCGCCGACCTTTGGGATGGACAGTCCCGGGATTGGAATGTCCACTTCGACGTGGAAGATCTCGTAAGAGTCCCCTTTCGCATCGAAGAGATGGATGGGCTTGGTGAACTCAAGCACGCCTTTGAGGTGCACCTTCTCCTTCTCGTCAATTTCAATGCCCGCGGTGCCGACAAGGTTTTCGGTGATCTGATACGTGAGCTCGCCTGAGCCTGAAAACTTGTGCTCCGGGCTCATCTTTACGTGCAGCTTGCCTTTGGCCCGGCCTTTCTGGAAGTTAATGTCGCCTTCACCGGAGATCTTTTCGTCCCAATACTTGACGTGAATGGTCCCGCTGAAACCGTAGAGTTTGAATCCCGTTTTGGCTAACCCGTAAAGGTGGTTCCCGTCATACTCGATCGTGATCTCGGTCTCTTCCAGCCTGGGTGGCTTGAACTTGCCGGTGCCGCGGAACAGCCAGCGGTTGTTCTCGAAAAAGAGGCTAACGTCTACGCCGTTTGTGTGTGGGATATCGAGGTTGAAGGTGCCCTGTGCGGAAATGCCTTTGCTGCTGAGCCCTATCTTCGCCGCACCGCTCTTGACATATTTCAGCTTGCTCTGCAGTTGCGTCGCTTCAATGTCAACGCCGCCTGTCCACTGGTGATTCTGGTAGATGACGGTGCCCTCGGCCTTGTCTACGCCGGGCAGATACGCGTTCAACGCGCCTTTGGCTACCAAGCCCGACGCATCGGCGGTTACATCCAGGCGGCCATCCAAAAACTTCTTGGGGCCGCGCGCCAATTCGAATGCGAGCGCGCCATACGGCTTGAACTCCGGAGCCAGCTGCAGGCCAAATTCGCCTTCCGTTATCTTCGCGCCGGGAATTGGTGGTTTGAGTTTTTTGGCGTCGAGGGGCGCAACCAGTGCGAAACTGTCCTTGTCGAACTTCACGTCCAGCGGTGGAAGGAACGGAACGGTAGGCTTGGTAATTCGGCCACGCCCGCTAAGACTTCCGTCCTCGTCCAACTTGAGCTCGGTGAACATGCCCTCGCTGAGATACGGGTAATGGAACTGGAGGTTCTTGCGTCCGGCGGGCAAACTCAGCTTTCCATCTTTCGACACATGAAGGCTGACCTTGCTCTCACCCTGAAGCGAAACCGGTATGCGGCTCTTCGGACTATCGTCGAAGACGCAATCAATGATGTCGGAGCCCGGCGTCTTGCCCCGCTTGAGCTGGTCCAGCAGAAACCCGGAGATGAGGGTGGATGCCGACTTGTTTTCCGGCACCTCCGACTCCCTGATGGGCACTGCCTTCTTTTTGTCGGTGAGGTATTCGCCGGTGATGAACAGCTTGCTCGGTGGGCCACCCGCTTGTAGCGGATACTCCTGCCCTTTCTCGCCTGCGACGCTCTCTCCTTTGCCTAGCGTGCCGACCGATGGCGCTTTCTTCTCCGCCTGACAGCAGGGGCCACACGTCACGCCTTTCTGCTGTACATCGTCGAAATAGAGCAGGATGTCATCGGGAGAAGTGCCGCTCTCCTGCTTCACCGCTGCGCGAATCTTCGTCGCTTTGTCCTTCAGGTCGGCGAAGATATTGCGGCCGCTCCGCATGTTCTCCGTCCCATCCAGCATTTGCAGGTTTTCGGGGTTGTTGCCACCGCCAAATTGCAGCTCCAGGATGTGGTCTACCTGGCACGGGTTCTTGTTAGCGCGTGTGGGCTCGAATGTGTCCGCAGGAGTGGTGATCTTCTTCCAGTTCGCTTCTTTGTCGGCCGGGTCCCACTTCACCTTCTCCAACCACTTGCCGCGAAGTTGCTCAGGCGAGGGGCGCGCTTGCTTGAGTCCTGCCTTCACTTCGCCGGCGGTGTCAATGATGGCCTGCAATGCTCCGCGATCAGCAACGTCTTTCCATACCTTCTGCACATCGCCTTTATCGGCCGGCAGATCGAGGCTTCCCATGTTGAATGCCTGAATGTCGGGGCTCACCCCGGGGCCGCCGTACGCACGCTGTTTCACTGCTGCTTTCGCAAGAGGAGAATTCGCCGGTACCGGCTTCCAGTCGCGGCTCGAGTCCTTGGTGGGAGCCGTACTGGTTGCGGTGGGCTTCTTCCCGTCGTCATCGAGATCTTTGTCTTTGCTCTTGGTTGCGCGCGAGACCACAGGGTGTGGAGCCCGACTCGTCACCGGCGGGACGCTGAAATCTCCCATGACCGCCTGCGCTACAGAATCGGCTTCGCGTTCCAGGCGGTGGTATTCCTTGGACTCGCCGAGTGCGATGCCATCAGCCGATCGTTGCAATCCCTGCTGCTGGACGGTATGCGCCAATTCGTGCGCCAGCAACTGCCGGCCACCTTGTGATCCGGGATCGTACTTGCCGTGATCGAAAACAATGTCTTGTCCCACAGTATAGGCATGAGCATTGACGGCTCGCGCCGACTCTGCCGCTTGCGGCCCGGTATGTACTCGCACACCGCTGAAGTCGCGGCCGAAACGAGGCTCCATGTACGACCGCGTAGCGGAATCCAGCGGACGCCCGGGAGAATTCAGGACGCTGCCAACCACCGGAGGAGCAGTGGCAGGAACGGCGGCTCTTCCCGTTGCTGCGCGTTGCACCGCCTGCTTCTTCGGCTCCTCTTTCTTCATCTGTTGTTCGCGTTCCCGCCTCTGGCAGGCTTCGCATTCGCCCTTGCCGGCGCCCGCGCCGCAAGCGCATGCGCGTTGCAGCATTAGTGCTGGCGCAGACGAAATCGGACGACGCGCGGCGCGGTGTTCGCTTGCATTCTGGGCTGTGACTTTGGCCAGTTTGCTCATCTGCCCTCGTCCATTTCGGTTTTGCGGAGCAGCGCCTGCGCCAGTTTTTCTCCTACCTGTTGCGGCCGTGCTCCAGGGCGAAGCATCCTGCGATTCAGCCTCATCGTGTCGAGCACAGCGCCCTGAGACCAAAAAGCGGGGATTTCGCCGCCGGCCAACATGATGCCTAGCTCTTGCTGAAAGGCATCGGCGACGCGCATGGCGTCGCTGCGGCTACACGACCTCAGGTGCAACTCTTGCACCGTCACCGAAATCTGAACGGGAAGTGCCGTTGCACCGTCGTGGCGCGGGTTCCGTCCGATACTGGCGACGCTCGAATTCCCACGCAGGCGGCTCCTCCATCGCGCTCGGATATCTCGCCGGTTCATACCCACCCTCCGGTCTCGGCTTCGCTCAGCGGCTTTTCCAACTTGCTGCACTCCCGCTTCGCCGCAATCAGCAGATGTTCCATGCGCACCGGTTGGCCTGCATCGGCAGCCAGAAACGCCGCATTAAGCGCGATGTTGCGTATGTTGCCGCCGGGCAAATTGAGCTTGGCGAGCTTCTGGTGATCCAGGTTGGCGGTAGGCGTCTGCTTGGGGAAAATCCCTTCCCAAATTTTCCGGCGCAGTGGCGGATCCGGAAATGGAAAGGGAACGATGAAGCGGATGCGCCGCAGAAATGCGGTATCCAGGGCATTCCGCAGATTCGTGGTCAGGATCGCGAGTCCCCGGTACGCCTCCATGCGCTGAAGCAGGTAACTGACCTCGATGTTGGCGTAGCGATCGTGACTGTCCTTGACCTCGCTGCGTTTGCCGAACAGCGCGTCCGCCTCGTCGAACAGGAGGATGGCGCCGCTGTTCTCGGCCGCGTCGAAAATTCCGCGCAGGTTCTTCTCGGTTTCGCCGACGTACTTGCTGATGACCTGGCTGAGGTCTATGCGATACAGATCGAGGCGCAGCTCGTTAGCGAGTACTTCGGCAGCCAAAGTTTTGCCTGTGCCGCTGGGCCCGCTGAACAACGCCGTGGTACCCAGCCCGCGCGTGCAGTTGGCCGCAAATCCCCACTGTTCGTAAACAGTCCGGTGCCGTCGCACCTGCGCCGCGAGGGCCCGCAGCAGGCTCATGCTGTGGTCGGGCAGCACGATGTTGTCCCAGCTTGAGCAGGTTGCGGTTCTTTGCGCGCGCGATTCGAGAGAAGATCGCGAGTCGGCCCGGCACGATTCCCATAACAGCGAGAACAAGTCGCCGCCGTGCCGCCGAACAGAGTCCACCACCTGCTGTCCCGTTGTTAGAATGCTGTCGGGATCAAGTGTGAATTGACTCACCAGATAATCCAGCTCCCCGTTCAGCGTGGACGAGTATTCTCCCAGCGCATGACGCCAGATTGCCTGCTGTTCGTCTTTACCTGGGCGATTGATGACGACGCGAACCGCCCTACGGCGGAACAGATCGAGTGCGCCGTCGCCTGATACCAGCACGACGCCGCCCAGCCGCTCCAAGAGTGCCGAGGCGAGCTTGCACTCAAGCGGGGCGCTACCATCCAACTCGAGAAGAAGCGCAAGGTTCCCCAGCGCTGCTTCGCGGTCCCACAGCTGTGCCACGTGCTCGAACGGTGTCCCATCGCCCGCAACTTGACCCATTCGCAGGCCGTACAAGCGCAGTCCAGCCGCCTGGCACGCCGCTGCCGCCAATGCTCGCTTGCTGGTTCCCGCTGTGCCATCCAACCGCACAACGACATCGCAGGCCTCGTCGTTCGACCAGATGGCGAGCAGCTTTTCAGCATTTTCGCGATAAGAGGCCGGCAACGCCGCGGGCGCCTCGATGCAGTCGAGCAAGCCGACAAGGCGAGCATCGAGCCCAGGCGCGCCCTTCAGGAAGTGCAGCACGCTTTCTTCGATTTTCAACCGGCTGGAAGTGAGCGTTTCCGCGGGCACGACCTCGATGAGCTTCCAGCGGCGCAAGGGGCCAGTGGGCAGAAGCGCGCTCCAGTGCGCATCCGGCAGCACGTTGAGAGCGAGTTGGAACGTCGGATAAGACCGGCGCTCGTCCTGGTGTACAGCTGCGCACAAACCCGGGACAGCCGGATCAAGCTCCATCGCCACGCAGAGCAGCGCCAGGTCGAGTTCGAACTGCGAGAGCCCGAAGCGCCCCGCCAGTTGAGCAACCGGAGAATTCGAATCGGCGGTGGTCGCAGTTGCGTTCGAGACGTCAGCTTCTGCCGCGACGGTGCCTGAGATTGCTGCCTCGAGCAGCGAACTTACCCGCGCCAGGGCAGCGATCAACGCACTGGGTTCGCCCACACCTGCTGCTGCCGGAATTTGTGCCTGCTCGATCATGCAACCGTCACCTGCGGTTCGTTGTAGATTCCGTGCGCATCCGTCGCCAGCGGACTCTCTGCGCCGTCCACCACAACTCGCACCAGATAGCTTCCGGGCTCCACTCCGGTGAATGGTGCAGTGAGAGTGTTTGTCGGGGCCGGAGGACTCGACGGCGGAGTTTGCAGATCAATCCGGGGAGGCACAATAAAGCCGTAAGCTGGAACCGTTGATTGGGGAGGGCTGCTGAAAGCGCCCAACTGGTTCAGCAGGATCCTGACCTGCTGATTGAAGGCTACTGCGGGCTGCACCGTGACGGTGATATTGCCGGACCGCGGATTCGTGCCCGAACCGGTTACACCCGAGACATTCACGCTCTGAATCGCCGGCCTAAGCAGAAAGGCGGCCAGGTTGGATTCCACCACGCGATGCGGAACCGGCAGCGGCGGCGATCCGGGAGAGGAACCGAGAAGCACCCGCTGCACGATCTGCACGCTTTGCGTTCCGGCCGGAATGGACGTCGGTATAGCGACGATCACTTGTTGCGCGCTCAGGTTCGGCTCGGCCGGAACGATCTCCACCCCGGCGAGCCGCACCAGTGTGTCCTCACCCTTCAGCTGCGATCCCTGGATGACCAGGGTGTCACCGGAAAGGATTGGACGGTCAGGCAAGACCGGCCCGCCGCCTGCGGCTTGCGACAATATCTGATCAATGATCGGTTTCTGGAATGGAATCGCCTTCACGGCGCGCGATTTCACCGGCAGAGCCGACTTCACCGAAGCGGTACTGTCAATGAGCACGACCGATACGTGATATGCCGCGGTCGGCCGGAAATGCGCACCGAAGGCGGTCCACATCCTGGAGATCTCTTCCGTCGTGATCGTCTCAGGCCAGATCTTGACCATCTCCACCTGTTCCGACAGTTGGGAAGTGAACAGGTTGCGTAGCGCGTCTGGCAGGGAGCCCCCGGGCGAGACTTGCGTGGGGCCCGATAGCGAGCGCCGAATGGCATCGCGCGGCAGCACCGGTGTCTCATGCAGCAATTGCATGCCGTAGCCCAACAGTATCTCTGCGTGAAGCTGTTGAGCTCCGTAGGCGGTCAGCAGATAGTGCAGATTAACCGCCAGTGGATTGTCGTCGATGCGCTCGCCTGCTGCGTTTCGCGATGGCAGGCCCACGTTGCGCCACCCCTGGTTTGGTGTTACCTGATACAGAAAAAGGTTGAGCTGGCTGGTGGAAAGACTCGCGAGGTCCACGCGGTCGGGCGGCAGGGCGCTGACCACCACGTCGCCCACGCTGGCACTGATATCACGGTCAATGAGGCCGTTGTTCAGCAGGTCCATCAGAGTGAAGGTGACCGACGCGATTGCGAGGGCATTGCTCATGAACGTCCTCGCCGCTGCTCAAGATATCGATCCAGCGAAAGTACCGGGCCTGCGGCCTTCGTGGTTCTCGAAGGCGCCGAAGCTTTTTCCGTCACGGTATCGACCACGACTCGACCGATGGTGACGTTGATCACGGGACGCGTGTCACGCACCGGAGCGGCAGGCCAATAGCTGTGCACTTGCGGCTGCGAGTTGGAATGCGCTGCTTCTGCCCGCTCAATTGCGGGAAGCGGTTGGGCGACGGTCTCCTTGTGGCGAACTCGCTCCACCACCTCGTTCACCACCTCGCGCGCGCGGTGACGGGGCTGCGCGACAACAGCAGTTTCATCTACCGTGTTCGGCTGCCGGGGCTGATGCTGGAGTGCCACGTCATCGCTGGTTCTGTGCGGCGTTTGGAGCGGCGGCCGTGGTGTCTCTTCAGATTGCGCCGAGCCAACGCGCGGTTCGGTTCTGTCGGTGTCCTGGTGGCGGGGCGTCGGGACAGGAATCGTTGCAGAGGCAACCGGTTCCGCAGTCGCTGCTGTGCCCGGCAAAACCGATGGGCGCGGACTTGCAGTGATGTTCACCGGTTCGACAGACGGTTGAACTTCGGGCTCATGCTCCGGCCTGCGTGCGCGTCGGACTCGATCTTGTTTTTCTCCGGGTATCCGCGGTCCAGGCGCTATATGTAGTGAAGGCTGAGACGCCTCCACCACCGCCGAAGACTCCAGAGGTGAATCAGCCGATTGGGTTCGAAAGGGAATGAGATGGGCCGAGAGAAGTGCAGGCGGGGGTTCAAATAAGGAAGGGATTTTCGGCCGGACCGATGCCGACGTCTGTCCCGTGGCCCGAGCTGCCATGCTCTTCAAGTAGTCCGCCATTGCCGGTCCTGCTGTTCACTCCGTTGCCAGGTTCAAGTAGATGTTTCGCCGAATTGGGCTCAGCGAAAGGACCTGTTGCTCGCTCCATCCGTACGCCACCGCAAGCTGGTGCACTTCGACAAAGGTGCGGCTCGCCCAAGCCTGAAGCTCCGCCCAGATAAAAGGCTCAATTTCGAAATCGTCCGACCATAGGTGGCGGCATTCCGCACAGTGCAACGTCAGTCGGGTTTCCGCCTGCGGATCGGCTTCGCTCATCCGCTGCGATAGCGCGGGCACCAACTCTTCCGGCAATGCGCCAACCTCTCTTCCTCCGCGGTTGACTCCCACAACACATCGTTCCAGCAGAAACCGCTGAATGTCGCCTGGCTTCGCGTCCCTCGCATCTTTCAAGTCCTGCAGTTTGAGGACTCGAACTGAGACCTCGTACTCGCCGATTCTGAATGCCACTTGCTCACTCGACGGTCCCGGCTCGGCCATCACGTCGGCCACCGTGAAGTTCAGTTCAAGGGCGGCATTGCATTCGGGACAATGGGCCACGGCGCTAATCTCGGGTCCAAACAGCGCATGCCGCAGCTCAAGCAAGTGCCGTTCCGACTCGCCCACAGCGAGTTGCTCGGGTTGCTCGCTGCCTGCCAACCGCAACATGGTGACGGTTCGCTGCAGTGAGTCCTGGCTGAGCCCGTGCTCCCACAGGCTCAGCATGTCTGCTTGTGACAGCGTTCTCATGGTTACGCCGGCACAGTGAACGAAGGCTCTTTGGGTTCGGTAACGCTATCGTCGCGGAGCCATCCTTCGTTCTCCAGCTTGATGTGCTGGATGGCGACCGCATTCGCATTGGCGTCCATGTCGGGAAGCGCCTGGTATTCCGAGACCCAGCAGCGAAACACGTGATAGGCGATCGCCAGCTGTCCGGCTTCGTTGTACACCTCGATGGTGATGTTCTTGCGAAAGTCGGCCAGAGAAACCTCGTTGCTGGGAGCACCGTTGAAGTTCCAGACCTTGTTCGCCCACTGCTCGAAGTCCTTGTCGTGGGTCACTCCACGGTCGAGGGTGATGGCGTCGTATTCGGTTC
>Ga0335071_10004277_pt1 | contig 14914 bp, 16 predicted proteins | sample Lox_Sample_15_FD_206724 | JGI IMG/M metagenome (GOLD analysis project Ga0335071, IMG submission 206724) | Soil microbial communities from Loxahatchee National Wildlife Refuge, Florida, United States - Lox_Sample_1.5 | ecosystem: Environmental > Terrestrial > Soil > Wetlands | place: USA... | reverse complement strand
TACCGCCCGTGAATCACTAGTTGATGAAGAAGCCTTGGTTACGGCAATCAGGGAAGGAATAGTTGGCGGCATCGCTCTGGATGTTTTTGGAACGGGTCATATCGCTGCACTTACCAGTGCCACACCCGATGTAATCCTGACGCCTCATATTGCATCGAATACCCGTCATTCCCGCAGGGAGATGGAAACCGAGGCGGTACAGAATCTGATCCAAGGTCTGAAGGGGATTCCATGATAAAAGCACTTGTTACCGGGGGAAACGGCTTTTTAGGCCATTATATCGTCCGTCACCTCCTCAAACGGCGGATCGAAACGGTAAGTTTCGACGAAAGAAAAATGACGGACTCTGAGTATGAAGGGATCTCTTCTTCGTCAGACCTAACATGCATCCAGGGGGACATCCTGGACAGGAAGGCTCTGCGGGATGCAATGGACGGGTGCTCACTCGTCTTCCACACGGCAGCCATCGCGGACATCGATGAGACGAGAAAAATCCCGACACGGACCATGGAAGTGAATGTCCTAGGGACGGCAATGTGCCTGGAAGCGGCTCATCAATGTGATGTCCGGCGTTTCCTCTACGCCAGCTCAGTGTATACCGGAGGCAACTGGGGTTCATTCTACCGGGTATCAAAGACTGCAGGAGAGCTGCTCGTAAAAGCATATGAGGAAGAGTTCGGTCTTGAGTACTCCATCCTGAAATACGGAAGTCTGTATGGCCGCGAAGCGAACCACTGGAATTTCATTTACGGGATCTGCAAATCCCTTCTCATGGACGGCGAGTACACCTACACCAACTCACCTGATTCCATGAGGGAATATATCCACATCGACGACGCTGCCCGCGAGACCGTGTCTATCTCTCTTGCTCAGGAATACATCAATAAAAGTGTCCTCATCACCGGGCACCAGAGGCTGAAGATAAAAGAGTTATTCGATACCCTTGAAGAGATCCTCGGGAAGAAGATTAAGATTCATTATAACACCTCAATCCCCCCCCGTCACTACATAAGGACGCCGTACTCCTTCGAGCGCGATGTACCTGTCCGGGTGAACCTGTCGCAGTATATCGATATCAGCGAAGGGATTCTCGACTGCCTGAATGAGGTCCAGAACGAAATCGACGAGACGTCCCGGTAAGGTTATCATCGAATGCGGGAAAAATTTCCAGCGCACGTTGCCTGGTGTATTGCACACTAAAAAAGACTCAGTTTGGGAAGAACGATTTTTCTGTCGGTACTATCGGATGTTTGCAGATGGGAACAACGAGTTCGGGACAAGCTGGTTGACCGGGTTTTATTTCAGGAAATAATTTAACAGAACCGTGAGAATTAGTTGTAAGATGTTGGTGGCACGATGAGTCGTACAATTAAAGCTGCTATAATTGGCTTTGGTGGCATGGGTCAGCGTCATTTCAAGGCATATGAAAAGATCGGTGTCGATGTTATTGCGATAGCTGATCTCCTCTCTGAAAAGGTCAAGGAAATCCTCCCGGAATTTCCCGATGACGGGATTTACAAGGACTACCGGGACCTGTTTAAGAAGGAAGATCTAGATGTCGTCAGTGTTGTAACGAATGGCCCGACCCATGCCCCCGTGACCATAGCAGCCTCAAATGCTGGAATACGGCATGTCATGTGCGAAAAACCGATGGCCACCAGACTCTCTGACGCAGAAGCAATAATAAAAACAATAACAAAAAACAAAACCCGTCTTGCGGTGAATCATACCAGGAGACACAGTGTCAACTATGCGCGTCTGAAGGAAATGATCGGCAAAGGAATCATCGGTAATGTCCGGCACCTGTATTTCAATTGCGGATCAACCGGAATTGGCAATAATGCCATACACTTTTTTGATACGGCACGATTCATCACGGGAAGTGAGGCCGGGTGGGCGATCGGCTTTACGGACAAGACCGGTACACCGAATCCCCGGGGGAAACAGTTCTCGGATCCGGGGGGCTACGGGATAATAGAATTCAGGGACGGAACCCGTTTTTTCATTGATACTTCTGAAGACACCGGGGTCCAGTATTCCTTCCAGATCGTCGGGGAATACGGACGCATTATTATCGATGAACTCAATGACGTGTGGGATATCCGTGCACGGTCCGAAGATACCCGGAACCTGCCCCTGACTCGGTACGGTTCAGAGATGATCACGGTTCCATTCAAGAGTGACGGGCCGTTTGATATCATCGATCTCACCTCCCGCGGCCTGGCAGAACTCGTCTCCAGAAAGCCGGTCAGTTGCACCGCAGTAGACGGGAAAAAAGCCCTGGAGATGGTGATAGGCTTCCATATTTCCGATGCAGCTGGGAATACCAAAGTTCAGTTTCCTCTCTCCGGCTCGGATCAGGATAAAGAAGTAAAGATTGCCTAAATCCGGTGAGCCGTGATGATAAAAATGCAGCACGACAGCAACATATCCAGACGAGGAGAACTGAAATTATGATCGCAGCGCTCTTGATCGGGCGGGAGGGAAGTGTCGGGTTCCCGGGAAAGAATACCTACCCGGTTCTTGGCAGGCCATTGATGAGCTACCCAGTTCTGGCTGCAAAAAAAGCGAAGAATGTTGACAAGGTGTATATTTCAACGGATTCGCAGCGGATTAAGGAGATAGGCCGGGAACTCGGCGCTGAAATCATCGAACGTCCCCCGGAACTCGCGACAAAAGAGGCGCTTGGGGAGCATGCATTTGTGCATGGATACAACTATATAAAGAGCCGGTCAAAGACACCGATCGAGCTCATGGTACTCCTGTTCTGTAATGCTGCAACCATATTACCGGAAACTATCGATGAAGGGATCCGCATTCTCAGGGGACACAAACATTTTGATTCGGCGGTGACCGTCTCTAAGTACAACATGTGGAGTCCGCTGCGTGCCAGGAAGGTGGGCGATGACGGATTACTTCATCCATTTGTTCCGTTCGAAGTGTTCGGTGATCCAAAGACCCTGAATTGTGACCGGGACTCCCAGGGTGATGTGTGGTTTGCGGACATGAGTGTCTCAATCGTCCGGCCCCACTGCCTTGAAAATCTCGAGGAAGGGCTGCTGCCGCAGAAATGGATGGGGCAGAAGATCCATCCTCTGGAGCAATGGGGTGGTTGCGATGTGGACTATGAGTGGCAGATCCCCCAGGTCGAATTCTGGCTGAAAAAACACGGGTTTACCGATTATGCAGCATAACACACATCAGACAAGTGATTATGCGCCGACCGGAACGTTGGAACATTTCACAGGAGGTCACAACCATGATTGAACCCCGCAGGAATATCAAAAATCTCAACAGGATGCGCGATTTCGGATCCAACAGGGAACAGATCGTCCGGCTGGACAAGAATGAGAGGATCGAGCCGTTCACCAGGAAACAATTTTCAGAGCTGATGTCCCTGATAACGCCTGGGCTCCTGACAATGTACCCCGATCAGACCCCCCTCTATGCAAAACTCGCGGCATTTCTGGGCGTGAGCGAGAAGAAGATCCTTCTCACCCCGGGATCGGACAGTGCGATCAAGACGATATTCGAGACCTATGTCTCGCCGGGAGACTCGGTGGTCTTCCTGGATCCGACCTACGCGATGGTGGACGTCTACGCGCACATGTTTGAAGCAGAGATAACCAAGGTCGGGTATTTTCCTGACCTCCGTTTTAAATTTCCGGAACTTATCGCGGCGATCAATGACAAAACACGTCTCGTGTACATCGCAAATCCCAACCAGCCCACCTCAACGCTCTTCACGAAGACCGAATTCGAGACCCTCCTAAAAAAGACTGCTGAGGCGGGTGCATTGCTTGTCGTAGACGAGGCATATATCGATTTTGCATGTCCCGGTTACTCAACCCCTGGTTACGTAGAGAAATATGACAATCTTATGATTACCCGGACGTTCTCGAAAGCCTTCGGACTTGCGGCGGTCAGACTTGGATATATCGTAACGCACGAAAAGAATGTCGAATATTTATTCCGGGTGAAACCTCTCGCCGATATCAACCTCTTCGCAGTAAAATACGGGGAATACCTCCTTGATAATTATGAGATCGTCGAGTCGTATGTGGCAGGCGTGATGCAGGGCAAGGAACTGATTAAGAAACGGATGGCAGAACTCGGGTTTACCTGCATAGACGGGCACACCAACTTTATCCACATCAGGATTCCCGAAAATTACGACGCGGGAACACTTGCACAAAAATTGAAGGAGAGGGGTTTTGTTGTGAGAAGTACGGGGATGGGACTCCCTGCAGTGATTGAAGGGTGCATCAGGATCACAGCGGGCCCTGAAAAAACCATGAGAAAATTTTTAGCGGTCTTTGAAGAAATACTACCCGAAGGGAAGAAGAGAACGGAAAATGTTACGAAAAGATAAGTTCATCGATCTTGGGGAGATCTACTTAAGGAGCCTCCGGCAGGAGGATCTCGCGGGCGACTGGTATATGTGGCTGAATGATCCGGTCGTCACCAGGTACCAGGACAAGGGAATAATTCCAAATACCCGTGAAAAACAGCAGTCCTATTTCGAAACCCTCGGAAAGAGTTCAAGCGACATCGTTTTTGCAATTGTTTTGGATCAGACCGACCAGCATATCGGCAACATCGGACTCCACCGAATTGATTTCATTCACCGCCATGCAGATGTGGGAATTCTCCTTGGTGAGAAGGAGTACTGGAATAAAGGGTTTGCCACCCGGAGCATCCAGGCAGTCTCCAATTATGCAGTCAGCACACTGAACCTTCACCGGCTCACCTCCTATATCATGAAGGAAAATGCCGGTTCTTTGAAGGCATTTCTCAAGGCCGGGTTTGTCGAAGAAGGATGCATGAAGGATTACTACTATAAAAACGGCCGGTATCTGGATGTCAGCGTGCTGGGTTATAGACCGTAAGGACCGGATCTCATTTTTTTTAGAATTTATTCAGAAAATATCCTGGTTCCGGGAATGCTATGAAACACATTCTTGCCTGTCATCATGAGACTCCGGACAACATTATTGCTGGATCAACCTGGAGGACACCAAGTTCCTCAGCTCAGCCCCCGGTTCTGCAGAATCACCAGTTTCGGACGGTACTAAGCGGAAAATTGACTACGAGTGAAACCCTTGTCAGGTACGCCATTGCTCAACGTCATGGTTATCCCTCTGAATTGATTACGTTCGAGAGAAACGCACTGGGAAAACCGGAATGCATATCTCCAGGTACTGCGTTTTTTTAATGTCTCCCATTCTGGTCAGTGGATAGTGTGTGCGGTAGCAGACCGGGAAGTTGGCATCGATGTCCAGCAGATAGCTCCTCTTTCGACGGACCGGTCAACGTATGATTGCACAAAAAATTCTCACCGAAGACGAATAAAAGCATCATTTTGGGCTATCGGGATACGAGCAGCTTGAATACCTGTTCCACCGGTTTTCCATGAAGGAGAGTTGTGCGAAGGCAGTCGGTATTGGACTCAGGATTCCTTTCAATACCCTCGAGTTTGAAAACCATAGGAATTATTTCACGTGGGAAGACGCAAAAAAACGTTTTTTATCCGTGGATACTTTCTTGATCATGAGTATACAGCGTTTCTCTCAAGTGCAGACCGTTCGGATGCAGAGGTACGTTTTATCGGTACTGTGGTCTCCTGACTTGATTGCTGTGAATCAGAACTGGAAATAAATAAACTGCGGGCTCGACGCCGGGGTAAGACACAGGAAGATCAAGATCGTGGCTGAAAGGTAAAGTGTCCAGTACAGCAAAGGAAGATCAGCAAAAAATTTTACCCAATCTTTTGAGGCAAGGGCAACAACATGATCGGCAAATGTCCGGTTGAAGAGCAGCGCGACGAATAATAAAGCGAGCGATCCCATAACAATGATGAATCTGATCTGCTGGCCTGAAAAGGCAAAATCTATCAGAATAAATTTCTGGACAGAGTAGATAAGATCGGGAAGATTCCCCACCCGGAAAATGAGCCATCCGAGAAAAATAAAATATTGTGTTACCAGAATTTTGATCAGGTATCCCGAATGGGTTTCAAAAAACGCACCGAGGCGTTTTCCAAGATGCACCTGTCGTTTAATTATTTTATCCACAGAAAGAAGTACCCCGTGGTATCCGCCCCAGAGGATAAAATTCCAGGCGGCGCCATGCCACAGGCCACAGAGGAGCATGGACAGGATAAGATTTACATAACTCCTGACCCTGCCCTTCCTGTTGCCTCCAAGGGGAATGTACACATAGTCCTTGATAAAGCTGGAAAGGGTGATGTTCCACCGCCGCCAGAATTCTGTCGGGCTTTTCGTGAGATAGGGACGGAAAAAGTTCAGAGGTAAATGCAGGCCGATGATATTGGCAAGCCCGAGTGCAATGTCACAATATCCGGAGAAATCGCAGAAGATCTGTATCCCGAAAAGGACCGTTCCAAGGATGATATAAAATGATCCGACCTCAGTGGGATGAGCGAAAATTCCGGTAACCACCGGTGCAATGTTATCGGCAATGACAAATTTTTTGATGAATCCCCATGCAATGAGCGTGGCGCCATATTTCAGATTCTCCGGCGTGAGCCGGATATCTTCCATGAGCTGGGGAAGGAACTGGCGTGCCCGTACAATTGGTCCTGCCAGGAGGTGCGGAAAATACGAAATGAACAATGCATACTTGCAAAAAGATTTTGTCGGAACCAGTTGGCCACGGTAAATATCAAAAACATAACTCAGACCTGAAAACGTAAAGAAGGAGATCCCGATGGGCAGGACAAGACTTATTATCGGAAGAGGTGTCGGAAAACCCAGGTAGTGTGCAAATGAATTGAAGGTTTCAGCGCCAAAATCATAGTACTTGAAAAAACCAAGAATTACCAGCGTTCCTGCGGTCCCGAATGCAAGGTAGATTTTCCGGGTCCTTACCGTTTCGGTTCTGAAAATTGCTTCACCGGTTATGTACGTTATCAGTGATACGAGGAAGAGAAGAAAAACAAAAATTCCACTCGATGTAAAATAAAAAAAGTAACTGGTGAAAAGGAGGAATATCAGCTGGTATTTACGACGAGCCAGGAGGACCAGGAGGGTAATTACGAAGAAAAAGAAGAGGAAAAAGTCGATACTGTTGAAAAGCATGCAGGTTCAATCCGGTGTAATTGCCTTTGCGAGATCGCTTGAGAATTCCTCTCTTCCTGCATCATTCATATGAACGAAATCAATGAAATCCTGCTGAGGATAATGTGTCTCAAAATCGATCCATGGTGCATCGATCCCATTCAGATACGCCCTCATATCCTGCCTGTCGGTGTTATTTATGGTCTGTTCAAGAAGCGGGTTGAGCGGCAGAACAACGATGACTACCCGTGTGCCGGAATCCTGAAGTTGCCGGACGATATATCCGAGGGCTTCCTTTTGCCGGTTGTCTTCCTTGGGAAAGGTAATATATATCTGTTGTTCACTGGGGTAATCTTTTAATTTTTTAAACAATTCTTCCCTGGTCTCGTTTACGGTATAAATGAATGGATCTTTGAAGTTGAGGCTTTCCGAGGAATTTTGATCTGCTCTCTCCAACAGTCCACTTATAGCTGGTATCACCCAGATCCGTTTTTCATAGGCGTTCTCAAAAAAATTTAGCGAAAGCCAGTGCAATTCATCGGCGTTATACAGATCTCTCGACGCATTATCCAGCGTGATTTTATCAGCGACCATCAGCAGCTGGTCATACGGAATACTCCCGTTATCGTAAAATGACTGGTAACTAATACCGATAATAACGATTTTTGGATGGGAGGCTTTCATTGCCTGGAGTTCGGTAAGCCGGCGGAGAGGTGTGTCTCCGGTATATCCAAGGTTATACACTTCACTGGTGATAGTTTCCCGCCCCCAGATCTCCTGGATAATCGTGGCATTCACACCTTCACGGACCTGGCTGCTTCCAATGATATACACATTGGATGAAAGGTCTCCTTTTTCGGCCGAATAAAAATTGAAGATGTTGGGTAATTTCTCACTGGTTGCAAGATAAGGATTTACGAAAAAAACAACAATCCCAAGATAGATCCCGAGAGAAAGAAGAAGTGCCACACCCATGGATAGAAAGATATTCACGAGATGCTGCGAAGTCATATCTATTCGGACTATCCATTAGTTATCGGGAGCGAGCGGGAATTTATGTTTACTGAGTATGACAGAGACATATTTATAGGAATCTTATGATCGCCAAAATCAGAATCGCTGGAAAAAACCCGGATATCTTCACGTGTTTTATCTCACAAGCCTTAATGGCAGGAAGCAATCATCATCCTTAATCACATTGTAATAAACAGAAATGTGAGGAACATCTAAATTATGGTTCAGGTCATAATTCTGGATTTCGACGGGGTAATTCTCGAATCTGTTGACGTGAAGACCAACGCGTTCAGGCAGCTCTTCTCATTTTCCCCCGGACACGTGGATGAGATCGTCCGCTATCATCTGGATAACGGTGGCGTGTCGCGATTCGAAAAGTTCCGCCATATCTACTCCTGCATCCTGAAAGAGCCGTTACCGGATTCGCGGTTCAGCGAGCTCAGCCGGAAATTCTCTGCGCTGGTTTATGACGCGGTCCTGGAAACGCCATTTGTAAAAGGATCTCTGGAATTTATTATCGGAGCCTCCAGGTCAAATTCGTTGTATATTGTTACAGCAACACCCGAAACGGAGATCCGGCAAATCCTCCGTGCCCGGCAGCTCGACCCCTATTTCAGGTCAATCTTTGGAGCTCCGACGTCGAAAACCGAGGCTGTCGAAATAATCCTGCGGGCCGGGAGTATTCCCCCGGCATCAGCCATTTTTATCGGGGACTCGAAGAACGACTGGCAGGCTGCGGCTGCAACCGGGGTCCGGTTCATCGGCAGGGTAAGACCGGGTGATCGAAATCCGTTCGAGGGTCTTTCAGGAGTTGAAACGATAATCCCGGACTTGCAGTCCCTCGGAGCATATCTGGAGATGCACCCATGAGGATCCTGATCTCATACCCTTTATCGCGGAACAGCCCGCTGTACCCGAATACTCCTCCTGTCACGATAACCCTCCACAAATCCATGGGAATGGGGGATTCATCCACCAGCAGCATAATATTCCTGAGCAGCCACGCAGGTACGCATATCGATCTTCCCCGCCATTTTTGCAAAGACCGGGAAAGTGTCAGGGATCTCCTGAAAGCTTCAAACCGGTTCTTCCCCACGTACTGCATATCGTGCAGAAAAGGACCGCGGGAGATGATCACTCCTGATGATATCGCCCCTTATATCGGTAAGATATCCGATGCGAAGGCTTTGCTGCTCCGTACAGGCTTTTCCGGGCTGAGGGAAGAAGATCCTGACGCCTATATCAACGACCACCCTTGTCCTGACCCGGCAATTGCCGATCTGTTACGCGAACAGTGCAAGGAGCTGCAGCTTGTCGGGATGGATCTTATCTCTGCCTCGTTACCGGCACAACGGGAGCTCGGGCACTGTTGCCACCGGTCTTTTCTCTGCAGGGACAGGCCAATCCTGCTCCTCGAAGATGCCTTTATCCCGGAAACCGGAAGCTTGGGTGGACCCTTTACCCTCTCGGTCTATCCGTTTCTCGTAGACGAGCTTGATGGCGTTCCGGTCATCGCATTTCTCGATGGCATTGATCCCCCCGACAATTCCCGGTGATGAGTTCTGCATGGTGACTGCAGGGAGAGGATAATCCGGTTATCTCTCTTTTTTAAAAACCGTGAATAACTGCCGCTCACCGGTGCTCTTGGGAATTTCACCGGCATACTCTGTGAGGAACTGTTGTCTCTGGAACAGGGAGGTATAATTATGAAAAAACAACCCATCGTCCGGTCTCACGCCGTCCTTCTGCGTTATTTCATTGATGTAGATCCGGTGGGTGCATACACAGAGCCTCCTTACAACATCGGCAATTTTTTCCGGAGGAATGTGCTGGAGCGTGCGGTTGCAGATAATAAGGTCAAACGTCCCTGCATCAAACGGGATCTCCTCAACGGAAAGACGAAGTGTCGGGATTCCGGGAAATTTTTGTCTTGCTATCGACAAGGCATTCTCCGAGATATCGATTCCCATAACCTTTGGTACAGCGTGATCGGTGTACAGGCCGAAGAGCCGGCCGGAACCGCAACCTACATCTAGGAGTGTATTTGGTTTGTTCCTTTCTAGGATCGCGGAAATTATGCCAAAATCGTCCTGCTCCAGGCCCCATTCGCGGTCAATCTCCGGTGCGTACACCTCCCAGTATACCCTGCGGACCCATAGGTTATGATAGAACGGTTTGAGCATACGGATGATCAGTGAAGTAACTTTCCTTTTTATCCATTCCAACGCTTTTGGGTCCATGATGAAGTTCTCCCGAGAAGATTAAACAATTTCATGAATTCCCGCGATCAGGCCCCTGATCCCTTCGGGATTTAGTACCATGATATCGGTAATAATCAATCCGAGGATCGACCACCAGAATGCCGTTCGCCGGGAAACTACGTAAGGAAAATTTTTTCTGAAGAGATAGTGGTAGTTTTTTACAAGCATTTTCTTCTGTAAAAACTCACGGTTCCTGGATACGGGAGATTCGAAGTGACGGAGCCGTGCATGGGGTGTATACAAATTGGTATATTCACGGGAAACACGGGAGGCAATATCGTCATCTTCCATGAAACTATACCCGTCCAGGGTTTCGTCAAAGGGGTATTTCCTGAGAACTTCACGCCGGAATGCCATATTGGCACCATACAGACACTCGACTTTCATGACGTCCCGGGCGTCTTCCGGAGGGGTTGTGGGAAATCCCGCGGGCTGAAACCGTCCATCTCTCTCCACAGGAAGAAAAAACAAACGACCGATCATTTTTCTTCCGGCATACCGGACCCGTTTCCTGAAAGAAAGATGTAATCCTTCAGATTCGATGATCTTTCCCGAAACACCCCCTACCTGATGCTGGTAATCGGCGGAGAAGACATCAAGAAGGTTTTCCATATAATCCGGTTCAAGTTCGGTATCGTCATCGAGAAAAAGGATAATCTCACCTGTTGACTCGAGTACTCCCCTGTTCCTTGCGGTTGTGAGGCCAACCGGAAAGGAGACGTAGCGGATAGAAAGAACCGACCGGAACGGGCCAAAGAAATCTTCGGTATTCTTGATATTACCAGCATCGATGACGACAAGTTCGTCAGGAATTCTGGTCTGGGAAACAATAGACCCGATGCACCGTCTGAGCTCCAGCACGCGGTTTTTCGTTGATATTACCACGGATATTCGTTCCGAATCATCCTCCATCGAGAATATCCCCCACGGCATCGCATACGCGATTGACAGATTGCTCATTCATCCCCGGATATAACGGCAGGGACACTTCTCTCTCATAGAGCCATTCCGCAATAGGGAAATCCCCGTTGGAAAACCCGAAGGTTTTCTGGTAGTACGGTTGGAGATGCAGTGGAATGAAATGGACGCTGCACCCGATGCCCTTCTTTGACATCTCTTCTATGAAGCGGTTACGGTTGTATCTCTCAAGAATAACCGGGAAAAGGTGAAAGACATTCTTCTTTCCAGGCCATTCTTTTGGATAGCGTAGACCTTCAATCCGGGATAAAAGTTCCGAATATCTAACAGCGTACCGCTTCCGAATCTCATAAAAACGCTCAATTTTTTTGAGCTGATGAAGGCCAAGGGAAGCCTGGATATCAGTCATGTTGTATTTCCAACCACACTCTTCAACTTCGTAGAACCAGTTTCCCTGTTGGGAATATCTCTTCCAGGCATCTCGGGAAATGCCATGGAGTCGGAGGAGACGAATCCTCTCCGCGAGAGTATTGTCATCCGTAGTAACCATTCCGCCTTCGCCGGTGGTTATATTTTTGGTTGCATAAAAGCTAAAGGAGGTTGTATCTGCGAGCACACCGATTTTTTCCCCCCCGTACTCTGCTCCCAGGGAATGGGCTGCATCTTCAAAGACAAAGAGGTTATTTTCTTCGGCGATCTCTGCAATCTCCTTCATGTCACACGGTAATCCAGCGAAATCGACGGGGATGATGGCTTTTGTTTTCGGGGTAACTGCCTCACAGATTTTTTCCGGATCAATGTTGAACGTTTCTTTCCGGATGTCAGCGAATACCGGTTTTGCCCCGGCATGGACAATGACATTTGCCGTGGATGTAAATGTGTAAGGTGTTGTTATAACCTCATCCCCTGGGCCTATACCTGCAGCCAGTAATGAGAGGTGGAGGGCTGCTGTGCAGGAACTGCAGGATATCGCATTCCGGGCGCCGGTATACTCCTTGATCTTTTCTTCGAAAGCGATTGTTTTCGGCCCCATGGTAAGCCACCCGGACCTGAGGGTATCGATGACTTCATTAATCTCATCATCTTCGATAAGCGGGACGTTATAGTTAACAAAATCCTCCGGCACTTCAATCACCGGGGTTTGGCCCACTCTTCGGATTTGTAATTCCTGTACCAGTCAACAAATTTTTCAAGACCTTTGTCAAGCGTATATTTCGGTTTCCACCCCAGTTTTTTAGCTTTTGAAATGTCGGCAATGAGCCGCGTAACTTCGCCAGGGCGCTCTTCGACATGAACGGGTTTCAGATCCCTGTCACAGAGTCTGATGATCTTTGCAGCAATATCGTTGATCTTGACATCCACACCCGTACCAAAATTCACCGGCTCGCGGATAGGTGTCGGGTTGTTCAGAATGAGATCGTATGCCGCGACAATATCGTCTATGTAGGTGTAATCACGGGTCTGTTCACCACTGCCGTAAATAATGGGTGGCAGATTCGAGAGCGCCCGCTTCGTAAAAATGGAAATTGCGCCCCCATACCCGGAATCCTTCTGCCGGGGGCCATACAGGTTGAACGGACGCATGATACAGATATTCATACCATAAGTTTCGATATAGGCATAGCACATACGATCAGCGGCAATTTTACTTGCTCCATAGGGATGGGGTGCATTCAGTGGATGATTTTCATCCATGGGGGCGTAGCGGGAGGATCCGTATACTTCGCTTGTCGATGCATGGACAACTTTCTCGATGTCATAAACCCGGGCAATCTCAAGGATATTCTGTGTTCCCAAGACATTAATATCATAGGTGAGCTTAGGTTCGATGATGGAGCGGTCCACATGAATCTGGGCTGCGAGGTGAAAGACGGCATCGACATCCCTCATCGTCTTCTCAAGGAGATCATAATTCTGGATATCCCCCATGATCAGTTTGAAATTACGGTAGCTGAGCAGGTGCCTGATATTCGTCAGGTCTCCGTTCATGAAATTATCTAGGCACAGGACAGTGTCCCCATTTTTTGTATATTTTTCACAGATATGTGATCCGACAAAACCAGCTCCACCGGTAATTAAAATTTTCATTCCCTTACCTCCGCCAGATCTCTGTACAATCTATGTACTTTTTCCATTTCTTTATTGTAGTCCTGTTTTTCTTCCACGAGAACCCGGTTTGTCCTTCCGCTGGCTTCACGAAAGCCGGGATTACGGATAAGATACGCTATTTTTTCAGCGATCTGTGCAGGCTGGTGGACAGGAACAATGAAGCCGTTCTTGTTATTGTGAACCCATAATCTGTTATCCCCAACATCAGTTACAATAACCGGAAGCCCGCTCGCCATTGCCTCGAACGTGCTGACAGCTACCCCGCCATCGGAAAGCGAAGCAGACAAGTATACATCAGAAGATGCCAGATACGGTGGTAGTTTTTCATGGGGTATCGGGCCACAAAAAAAAATCCGTCGCGATACACCAAGATCATCTGCTAGCTTTCGCATCCTGTTTTCCTCATACCCTTTTCCCGCCACCAGGAAGTTGATCTCAGGAGTGCTCACCAGGGCAAGGGGAATCGCACGTATAACGGTTTCCGGATCGTAAATCGGTTTAAAACCCCTGATACATGTCACTACCGGCCATGTGTTCCCGAATAGTCCGGGTAGAAGTCCGGGGTCACAAACATCCGGGGAAAATTTACGCGTGTCAACACCATGAGTGATGAGATGAATTTTTTCCCGGGCAATACCGAGATGCATTATTGCCTGAAATGAATTCTCCCCATCGCACGTTATGAGATCTGCGCATTGGAGGGCGTATTTCACTAAATATGAAAGCCCTGGTTTTTTTGGGTGGATAAGAACATCATCACCCCAGCCTGATACGATAAAAGGATGAAAACCGGTTCGTGCACCCCAGTACCCGTAGTGGGTGACGAAGTGCGCGTGGAGGAGATCTGGTTGAATTCTTCTTACCAGATTGCGTACCCTGAGGGTATTGAGGAGAATTCCGGGAAATGTTTTCGGGAGGATGTGTATTTTCACCCCAGATTTAATGTAGTCATCGAGACACACATTTCCCATCTCATCGGGAGAGAAATTCAACGTTATCAGGTGAATCTCATTGTTTGGGACAAAAAAATCAATCCACCGCTTTGTATGGATGGAGCGGATATCCGCCAGAAAACAGATTCTCATTTGCATCATCCATTCGTTACCGGACTATGAAAACCTTATGGACTTTTTTCGGGCGTATTCGGGGTTAATATAGGGATAACCAGGGTGAGATCAGATAATCCCCATCGCAGTGAGTCGCTCAGGCAGATATTTCTTTGTTACAAAATCCAATCCCCGGGCTGCAAATGCCTGCTGTTCTGATTTCAGATTCATCTCGAGCTGGAGGTTGATCTGTTTTTTCCAGTAATCGGTTGCGAAGCGGGGATCGGAAAGTTCAGCTTTGAGGGCCTCCACATCCTTGTCGGATAGTTTGTCGGACGGCAGATTATAGTCCCGGATATCGCTTGGCTGCAGCCCGACGAACTGGGCACGGGGGGTAGCAAGCAATTCCGACATGTGGGCGCTCTTGATCGCGCCGTAGGCAACCGACGCGAAGATCCTGTACGACCACGGGTCGCCATCGGTGAAG
>Ga0335071_10004276_pt1 | contig 14915 bp, 13 predicted proteins | sample Lox_Sample_15_FD_206724 | JGI IMG/M metagenome (GOLD analysis project Ga0335071, IMG submission 206724) | Soil microbial communities from Loxahatchee National Wildlife Refuge, Florida, United States - Lox_Sample_1.5 | ecosystem: Environmental > Terrestrial > Soil > Wetlands | place: USA... | reverse complement strand
GGCGGGCCTGGTCATAGGCCTCGGTCGCGGCCTCGGCGAGGCGGTGCACGCCGCGCAGCACGTTCGCCCGGCTGGTCGTCTCGAACGCGACGATCGCGTCGAGCACGGCGCGCGGCATCTGGCTCGTGGCTGCGTTGTCGAGATAGTGCAGGGCGGTGCCGTTTGCGCCGGCGAAGATCGGAAACTGCGCGCGAACGGCGCTCGGATCGAATGTCATCCGCCTACGCTCCTTCGGAGCTTCGGCGGACGGGCTTGCCCGCCGAAGCGTATGCGCGAAGGCGGGTCATGCGGAGGCCAATTGCTGCGCGCGGCGCAAGGTGGCAAGCGCCTCCGGGGTGTCGATGTCGACCAGCACGCCCTCGTCGGCCATCTCGACCTCGCACACCTGGTCGCTGTGCGTACCGAACAGCGAGCGCGCCCCCTTGTCGCCTTCGAGCGCCCGCATCTCCGGGAAGAACTTGGCTCCCCACAGCACCGGGTTGCCGCGCTTGCCTTTGTGCGTCGGCACGCAGATGGCACGTCCTTCGACAGGATTGAACGCCGCGATCAGCCGATCGACATGCGCGGCCGTGACCAGCGGCATGTCGCCGAGCAGGAAGACCGCACCGTCGACGTCCTTGCCGGCCAGCCACGCGAGGCCGGCGCGCACCGAGGTGCTGAGGCCCGCGGCAAAGTCTGGATTGTCGGCGAACTCCACCGGCCGGCCGGCGAGCGCCTCTCGTACGCGGCCGCCGTCGTGGCCGGTCACGACCAGGATCGGCCTCGCTTGCGAGGCGAGGGCTGCGTCGACCGCGCGCTGCACCATCAGCCGGCCTTCGACGTCGGTCAGAAGCTTGTTGGCGGGCGCCATGCGGCTCGACCGGCCGGCGGCCATGACGACCGCGGCAATCTTGGGGGCTCGCGGGACCGAGGGCGCCGGGGCGGGGCTCGCCTCGCCGCGCGGCAGCGGCCGGGTGGCGATCTCGGTGAGGAGCCCGCCGGCGCCGAGTTGCATGATGTCCTTGCGGGTCACCGGGATGTCGGCGAGCAGCCGCTGCAGGACGAAATCGAAACCGTTGAGCTTGGGCGAGCGCGCGCAGCCCGGCAAGCCCATGACCTTCGTCTCGGCGATGTGCCCCAGCAGCATCAGATTGCCGGGATCCACGGGCATGCCGAAATGCACGATCTCCCCGCCGGCTGCGACGATCGCCGAGGGGATGGCATCGCGGCGGTCGACGATGGCGGACGCGCCCATCACCAGGATCGGGTCGCAGCCGCGCTCGCGCTGGCGCCGCACGGCGGCTGCGATCGCGGATTCCTCGTGATCGACGATCTCGTCGGCGACGAGCTCGCTGCCGAGGGCACCGATGCGGGCGCGCGTGGTGTCGACGGTGCGGGCGAGGACGCTCTCCTTCATGCCGGGCAGGCGGGTCTGGATCAGGCCGACCCGTTTGGCGCGGAAGGCGGCCACTTTGACGATAGGTCTACCCTCTTCGGCGATCTTGAGGGCGCTCGCGACCGCGTCGGCCGGGGCGGCGAACGGGATGATCTTCACCGTGGCGACCATCTGCCGCGGCTCGACCCGCGCGAAGGCGGGTACTGTCGCCAGGGTCACGGCCTCGTCCACGAGGTTGAGCCGGTCGAGCCGGGCGACATCGATCACCGCCAGGCCCGAGGTATTGGCGAACAGGTTGCAGCGGCCGGTGAACGCAGCGCTGCGGGTGAGATTGCTGCCGCAGACCGCCGCCGCGATCCGCGCCGCGGCCGCGTCCTCGGGCACGTCGCCCGGGCCGAGCTGCGCGCCGACGATCGAGGTATGGCCGGCGGCCGTGAGCGCCGCCACGTCCTCGGCCGACAGCACCCGGCCTTTTTTGAAGACCGAGCGGTCCAGCCGGATCGAGTGCGCGAGGATGGCGCCCGTGGCCTCGCCGATGGGGATTTCGCCGAACTTCATGTCAGCATCGCAAAGTCTGTTCGGGGATGCATCCCGGCATGGTAAATCTTTGCCCCATTGGATGCATCTGGAAGCTTGGACCAATGACCACGATCCGGAATTCGGTGACGCAGCAGATTTTCGCGACTCCCGTCTGGATCGTCGACCTGGCGCCGGAGTACGCCGCGGGATTGAACGCGCGCCTGGTCGCGGCGATCGAGGCGCTGATGGGTCCGCTGCCGCCGCTCGGCGGGGGACGGACCAACTGGCAGACCGATCCCAACCTGCACCGCCTGCCGCAATTCGAAGAGGTGGTGCGGCTGTTCGAGGAGGCAGGGCGGGCGGCGGCCGAGTACCTGAAGCTCAAATCCCGGGACCTGGTGGTTACGGGGTGCTGGGCCAACGTCAATCCGCCGGGCGGCCACAATCCATCCCATAGTCATCCCAACAACTACCTATCCGGCGTCTACTACGTGTCGATTCCGGAGGGCGAAGGGCGCATCGCGTTCGAGGACCCCCGTATCCAGGCTCAGGTGATGATGCCACCGGTGGCCGAGCTCACGCCGTATAACGGCAACATCGTCACCTTCGAGGCCACGCCCGGCCGGCTCCTGGTGTTTCCGGCCTGGCTTGGTCACTCCGTGCCCACCAACCGCAGCCCGCACAACCGGATCAGCATCTCGTTCAACCTGATGTTCCGGAATTACGCCGAGGAGCTGAGCGCGCCCCTGTGGAAGGGTGCGACCAGCGCGTAAGCGCCTAAGCCTCGCCGCCCCTTCGCACCTGAGTGATCTGCGCCACGATCGATACCGCGATCTCCGCCGGGGACAGCGCGTTGATGTCTAGGCCTACGGGCCCATGGATGCGCGCCAGGTCCTTGTCGCTGAAGCCTGCCGCCTTGAGGCGTTCGAGGCGGGCCGCGTGCGTCTTCCGGCTGCCCAGCGCTCCGATATAGAACGCGGGCGACTTGAGGGCGGCGTCGAGTGCGGGGTCGTCGAGCTTCGGGTCGTGGGTCAAGGTCACCACGGCGGTGCGCGCGTCCGGCTTCAGCCGCGCCATCGCCTCGTCCGGCCACTCGCCCGAGATCTCGATACCCTCGAAGCGCTGGCTCTCGGCAAATCCGCGCCGTGGGTCGACGATGGTGACGCCATACCCGGCGAGATTGCCCATGCGTGCCAGCGGCTGGGCGATGTGGACGGCGCCCATGATCAACAGGCGCGGCGGCGGGTTGAAGCTCTGGACGAATACCTCGCCGGCGGGCGTGGAGAAGCGCATGTGCTCGTCGCGCCGGATCGCATCCGCGGCCGCCGCCATCATGTCGACGTCGAGGCACAGCTCGCCTTCGCTGCCGTCGAGATAGATCAGCTTCTGCTGCCCGGAGCGCAAATTGGTGGCGAGCGCCACCGGCCGCTTGGCCGCGCGCGCCGCCGACAGCGTTTCGAGAATGTCGCGCTTCACGAAGAGCTCCTGCCGTCACCCCCACCCCAACCCTCCCCCGTCAAGGGGGAGGGGGTAAGAGGGAGGCGCGATGGGTCACGTCCACATTCCCCTCCCCCCTTGCGGGGGAGGGCTAGGGTGGGGGGTATTGCAGGCGAACTCATTATTCGACCTTTTCCACGAACACCTGCACCTTGCCACCGCAGGCGAGCCCGACTTCCCAGGCCTGCTCGTTGGTGACGCCGAAATCGAGCAGCTTGGGCTTGCCCGTGGCGATGGTCTCGCGCGCCTCTTTGATCACGGCACCTTCGATGCAGCCGCCGGAAACCGAGCCCACGAACTTTCCGCTTTCGTCGACGGCGAGCTGGCTGCCGACAGGGCGTGGGCTCGAGCCCCAGGTGGTGACGACGGTGGCCAGGGCCACGCCCTTGCCGGCTTTGCGCCAGCTCGCCGCCTGGGTGAGGATGTCTTCGCTGTCGGTCAAGTTGCTCATGCGGCTTTTCCTTGCCAGATGAATCGCGAGGGCTGCGTCCGCGGTGCCGTCTCGCCGAGAGTCGACACGAGATCGGCGAGGCTCGCGAGGTTGTGCGCGGCGCGGAACTCATCCACGTGCGGCAGGATGGTCCGCATCCCTTGGGATTTAGGCTCGAACCCCTCGTAGCGCAACAGGGGGTTCAGCCACACCAGGCGGTGGCAGGATTTGTGGAGGCGTTCCATCTCGCGGCCCAGGCCGGTGCCCGCGTCGCGGTCGAGCCCGTCGCTGATGAACAGCACCACGGCGTTCTGGCCCAGCACGCGGCGCGACCAGCGCAGATTGAACTCGGCCAGGCAATGGCCGATGCGCGTGCCGCCCGACCAGTCCTCGACCGCACCTGCCACCCGTGCGAGCGCCTGGTCGATGTCGCGGAATTTCATGTGTCGCGTCACGTTGGTGAGGCGTGTCCCGAACAGGAACGTGTAGACGCGGCTGCGGTCGTTGGTCAGCGCATGCAGGAAATGCAGGAACATGCGCGAATAGCGTTCCATCGACCCGGAGATGTCGCACAGGATCACGATCGGCGGAATGCGCGTGCGCCGGCTGCGGAACTTGAGCTGGATGATGTCGCCGCCCGACCGCAAGGTGGCGCGCAGCGAGGCGCGCAGGTCGGCGCGCGAGCCGGCGGGGTCGGGCTGGAAGCGCCGCGTCGGCACCGGCTTGAACGGCAGGTGCAGCTTCGCCATCAGCACCTTGGCGGCTTCGACCTCGTCGTTCGACATCTGCTCGAAGTCCTTGGTGCGCAGGATCTCGCGGTCGGACCAAGTCAGGGTCGCATCGACCGTTTCCTCGATCTTCTCAGGCTCGGTCTGGCGCTTGTCGGGCTCGTTGCCGCGCAGCGCCTCGGCGATGCGCCGCGTGGTCGGCTTCTGCTGCTCCTCGGGCCCGACCTGCATCTGCGGCAGCAGCATCGCCATCATGCGCTCGAGCAGCTGCGGGTCGCGCCAGAAGAGGCGGAAGGCCTCGTCGAACAGATCGTGCTGGTCGCGCCGGTTGACGAAGATGGCGTGGAGGGTCCAGTAGAAGTCCACGCGGTTGGTGATGCCGGCGGCGCGCACCGCGTGCACCGCATCGATCACCCGCCCGGGCCCGATCGGCAGGCCAGCCGCGCGCAACGCGCGCGCGAAATGCATCAGGTTCGCGGTGAGGGCGCCGGTGCCGGATTCACCAGGGGAAGACGAGGGGACTTCGCCCGTGTCCGTCATCGCGAGGTCGCAAGCTCCGTCTCGACCTCGCGCAGGATGCGGCTGACCTCGCCGCCCCGCACCTTGGCGATGTCGTCCTGGTACTTGAGGAGGGCGCCCAGCGTGTCGTTGACGGTGGCGGGATCGAGGGTCACGCGGTCGAGCTCGACCAGGCACTTGGTCCAGTCGATCGTCTCGGCCACGCCCGGCAGCTTGAACAGCTCCTCCTTGCGCAGCTTCTGCACGAAGCCGACGACCTGGCGGGTCAGTTCCTCGGCGGCACCCGGCGCCTTGAGACGCAGGATCTCGAGCTCGCGCTCGGCGGCCGGATAGTCGACCCAGTAGTAGAAGCAGCGCCGCTTGAGCGCGTCGTGAATCTCGCGCGTACGGTTGGACGTGATGACGACGATCGGCGGGGCCGGTGCCTTGATGGTGCCGAGCTCGGGGATCGTGATCTGGAAATCCGACAGCACCTCGAGCAGGTAGGCCTCGAACGGCTCATCGGTGCGGTCGAGTTCGTCGATGAGGAGCACCGGCGGGCCGGACGGATCGGGTGACAGCGCCTGCAGGAGCGGCCGGCGCGTGAGGAAGCGCTCGGAGAAGATCTCCTCATCGAGCGTGTCCCGGCTCTCGTTGCCCGCTTCGGCAAGCCGGATCTCGATCATCTGACGGGGGTAGTTCCATTCGTACACGGCCGCGGCGGTATCGAGGCCCTCGTAGCATTGCAGGCGGATGAGGCGGCGGCCGAGCGTATCGGCCAGCACCTTGGCGATCTCGGTCTTGCCGACGCCAGCTTCGCCTTCGAGGAACAGCGGACGATTGAGGCGCAAGGCGAGGAACACAGCGGTCGCGAGGCTGCGGTCGGAGACGTAGCGGCCGGCGCGCAGCAGGTCGACGGCGGCGTCGACGGAGGTTGGGACAGGATGGGAAGTCATCGTCTCGAAGCGGTTGAGAGGGAAGGTGGCCGGACCGGCACTTTAGCCGATCAGCGTCTAGGAAACGAGCCCGTAGCACGGCGGTTTCCCGGCAAAAAACGTATGCCTGTCATGAGGATAGGGGGCTGGGAAAGCCGAAGCCGACGAGGGGGCGTCCGATGGTGACGCAGGGGGTATATCCCCTGAAAACCGCGCAATCGCGCAACGGTTCTTGCATCCGCTTGATGTGCCGCGGGAATTCCGCCGCCGAGGCGTTGCGCCCCCGTTTTTTGCGAAACCCCCGTGCAATGGTTCGGCCAACGGTCCCGCCGCCGGAAGCGCAGGCCGGGGTCGTCCTCAGTTGCTGTGCGGGACGGCTTTGTAAACCAGATAGGTCGCGTGGCTGACGCCAATCAGGTCCAGGAACCCGGTTGCCATCTCGGGAAGTTCTGCGAGTGCTGCGCCATTTGCGGCGGCGAGGGTGTGGCCAATAGCGTAGCCGTAGACAAGGACTGCAACGACGCCGAGAAGAATTTGCTGCACCTTGGAAATGTCGACCGAATTGCCGTTCCCGGCCTCGTCGCCAAGCATGACATCGGACCAGCGCGGTCTGGCACCTGGCTTGCGCTTGACGACGATTCCGTCGAGATACTTGGCGGGATCCCGGAGCGTGGGGGGCGGCGCAGCGGCGGGAGCGGGTTCGGGCTTGGCGCTCAAGATCAGCGGCGTTCCAGCGGCGGACGCGCCCGACAGCCCCATGAGGACCCACACGGCGTCCGGGATCTTCAGAGTCAGAAGTTGAGCGAGGTCCGTGACGTGTCCAACGTTCCACACGAAGCTGACGAACAAAGTGGCGACGAACAGGATCGTCCACAGGACGATCTGCAGACGTGAGAGCGAGATCTTGTTGCGGCCGTCGACCAGGATTCCGAACCAGTAGCCTTTCGAGCCGATACCGATAGCCACAAACAGCAGCAGGATGAGGATGAGCTCGATCAGCCAGGCCGCCAGCGGATTCTGTCCAAGCCAGGTGAGCGAGGGAGCGGCAAACGGCACCGCCACGGCGATGGCTCCGAGCGCCAGCATGGGAACGTGGACATCCCGCGGGCGGATCACGTGGCTGGCGGCCGGGAGGACGGCACGGCGTGCGCGGATACGGCGGCCGGCCAGCGCGGCGGCGACGCGAGGTTGAATACTGCGTTCGAGCTGTAGCGGCCCCGCGATCGGCCGCTCGCCATCGAGCAGGGCAATGAAGAAATTGCTGCCGGCCGCACCGCGCAGCCATAGTGCACAGAGCCGCAAAGCCGGGATCTCGAGCAGGCGTGGCTCGAAATTTTCCGGCCGGGCGCCGAGATTGTCCTCGGCGAGCACTGCCGCGTCGAGGAGACGCCCGACCACCGCGCCGTGGCTGAGGCCGGCGAAGGTCAGGCCTGCCGCGTCTTCGCGCAAATAGGCGAGACCCGGTGCTGCGCCGCCAACGACCGGATATCGCCAGCCGACGCGCGTCGCAGCAGCCAAGGGATCGGCCAGCGCCGCATCTGCAGCACCGAGGACATAGACCGGCAGCGGTGCCGCCGTTTGTGGCGCGCCGCGCAACGCGTCCAGAGTGCCGGCACGGTTGGCGCGCTGGGCGAGGGCCGCGTGCACGATGTCGCGCGCTCCCGCGGGTTCAGCTTGGACGACGATCGCCATCTCCGTCCGCCTCCCCGACCGCCGCTCAGCTCGTCAAGTACGTCTGCGCCCACCGGCCTTTGCCTTGGTAGCTCTGAGCAAAGGTGTCGTAGGGCAGCGTATGATCACCGTAGAGACAGTCGCTCACGTCGAGATCGCGGAGCGCGTCGTCATGATAGCCGACGATCGCGTTGAAGTGCGCGTTTTGGCTGCTGTCTGCCTCCCAGGTGATGCGGCAGCAGACGGGCCGGTCGGCGTCGATCTCGGTCATGACTGCCGCAAAATCGAGCGGCCCGTCGAGCGGCCCCTGCGCGAGATGGCCTTCGGTCGAGAGGGCGCCTTCGAGCGCGTATTCGCGATTGCGCGGATCCGCCGGATCGGTTGGCTCCGGACAGCAAGGTGTGAACAGGCAGTCCGTCGCCACCTGGCAGGCCGTCACGGCCTGGCCGGTGTGATGGAGGGCAGCGTAGAACGAGGTCACGGCTGCGGTTGTTGCGGCCCAGCACCATTCGGTCGGCTGCGGCCGCTCCATGGCGACGTTCAGGCGCTTGGCGCGCGCTGCCGCTGGAACCGCACCAGCTACCGCCGGCGCAGCCGGGACCGCTTGCAGCGGACCGAAAAACGCGGGCAGCGGCACCGGCCCCTCCTACTGGCACTGCGCGGGATGCGTCTGGCAGCGGATCAGTCGCTGCTGCTGCGCAATGAGATCGGCTTGCGCTTTGACGTCAGCCGCTTGGTTGGCGGTGGACTCCGGCGCCGCAGCGGTCGCGGCCGCGTTGATCGCGTTGAGGGCACCGGCCGCGCCGGCCGTCTTGCCGTAGTCGACGCTTAAGACGGCACCGGCCTCGTTCAGCGTGAGGGCAAAGTTCTGCTTTCCAAATAGCGCAGCGGTCGGGATCGGAAGGTCATAGGTGCCGGCGACGGGCACCGCGACGACGCTGCCGCCGAGTATAGCGCCGGAGCCCCGCACGTCGACCCGGATGCTGGCGATATTCTGAAGCGTCAACGCGACCAGATCGCTGCTCGCACCGCCGGCAGGCACGACATAACGTGCTCCGCTTTGCGTGGCGGCAGGCTGACCGAACGCGACGGCGAGGACCGGCAGCTGATTCTTCAGACCGTCGTAGAGCTGCTTGCTGCCCGGCGTCGGCGGGAGCTGCTGGGGCGGCTTGCCCAGCATGGTACTCACGTCCCATGTCTGAGCGTAGGTGAGCGTCACCGGTTTGCCGGCCCCGGCGCTCTGGATGAGGTTGCATTCGGGCAGGGCGGGAGCACCTTTTGCGGCCGGTGCGCCGCCGCCAAGCAGCGCCAGCGAGGACACCACCTGGACCGCCGATTTTATGATCGTCTCGCCCTGGCCGGTGGTGCTTTGGTTGATGCTTTTGAGGCGGCCGTCATCGAAGAACGTGAACGCAATGTCACTGTCGGCAAAGGTGCCCGCGGAGCCCTCGATAGCCTTGATCCGCACGCTGTATGGCCCCTTGGTGTAATCGGCCGAGTAGGCGGTGCTGATCGATGGCGTGCTGACGACGACCACGGTCCTGCCGTCGCTCGTGCAGTCCACGGTCTGAGTGACGGTCACGGCGGTCAGCGACTTGGCCGGATAGTAGCTGTACTGGACGTCCGGTAGTGAGGAACATGCCGCGAGTATCGCGGCAATCGCTCCCACCGCAAGCGTGCTGCGGCCGGCGACAAAGGCGCCCACCGGCGCCGCCGTAACATTGTTCATGAAGCCCCCCGCTCGGTTCCCGGCGCGGTTGATACCCCCGCAGCACCCGTATAGATGATAGGCTACGCAATGGTTGTATTCCAGAAAAAGATGCAACTTTCGGGCGTTTCCAGTCCGCAACCATGCGGCCGCTATCGCCCCCCGGCGCGTGTGAACCCGTCCACACTCCACTCTTCGCTGCCAACACCGTGGTGGACGAAGAAGAGGCCCGCGGGGTCGTAGGCTTGCTTGATCTGCCGCAGCTTTGCGTAGTTCGGCCCCCAGAAGGCGCGCTGCCAGTCCGTCTGGAAGAAGCTGGTCTCGTTCACGTAGGAGCCTGAATCGGGGGCGACGCGCCGCAGGGTTGCCATGGCCTTGGCGACCAAGCCGGAATCGTGCCGCGCCGCCTGGACATCCGGGGAGTAGCCGGCGAGGCCCGGATATCCGGGCGGACCTTCGCTGCCGATGATCGCGAGCGCGAACGCGTCGAGCACGGCCGGGTTGAGGGCGGTGTCGGCCGAGGCCTTGAGTGCGTCGGGGGCGGCGCCGGCCAGCCCTTTCTGGAAATGCAGCTCGATCGGCCAGATCTGTGCGGTCTCGTACAGCGCGTCCGCCAGCGCCTCGCGGCGGTCGGGCGCGAGCAAGGCGGCCGGCAGCCAGGCGGACTCATAGCCATAGATGACGTGCCCCGCTTCGCTGACGTTGGAGGACCAGTAGATGTTGTCCGGCGAGGCGCCCGGCCGGTCGTCGGTGCGGATGGCGCCGGCGGCATGCGCGCGCAGGAACTCGGGGTCCCAGCGATGGCGCGCCGGGCCGCTGACGACAGCGGGCGGGCGGACGAAGCTGCAATCGTTCGCGGGGTCGACGGCCCAGCGCAGGAACGGCTGCCACACCGCTTCGATCTGCCTGGCATCGAGGCCGTGCGCCTCCATGTTGATGTCGAGGCTGCGATTTGGGCGCACATTGACGATCTCGCCCCAGCGCGGACCGAGCAGGCTTGCGGCATAGAACTCGACAAACCGCCCGATCAGCTTGCGGAAGGCGTCGTTCGACCCGGCGCGGATCGTGGTGCCGAAATAGCCGAAGTTCTCGGGCAGGTCGTGGGTGCGCAAGGTCAGCCGCGTGACGACGCCGAATGTCCCGCCACCGGCGCCCTTCAGGGCCCAGAACAGGTCGGGCCGGGTGCAGGCATTGGCGATCCGGATCGCACCGTCGGCGGTGACGATCTCGGCTTCCAGCAGCGAGGCGGCGGCGATGCCGTACTGGCGCGAGAAGCTGCCGAAGCCGCCGCCCAGCACCAGCCCCGCCACACCGACGGTCCCGCAGCCGCCGCCCTGGACGTAGCGCCCGCCTTTCGTGGTCACGGCGTTGTAGACGTGCATCCAGAGCGCACCGGCACCGATCGAGACGGCCGGCTGCGCCGCGAGCCGTCCGGCGCAGCCCTGGGCCGTGAACGCATCGTGGAGTTTCACCGCGTTCATGCGGCGGGTCCAGATCGCGAGCGAGTCCGGAGCGCTCGACGTGCCGAGATAGGAGTGGCCGCCGCCGCGGACGACCAGGCGCAGATTGTTGTTGCGCGCGAAATTTACCGCTGCCGCCACGTGCTGTGGCGTCTCCGCCGCCACCGCGTAGACGCTGGGCTGCGAGGTCCATGCGTCGACCCAGGCGGTGGTCTGGGTGAGGGCGACGTCGTCGCCGATGTAATAGGGGTTCTTGAGCTCGCGGAACACCTTTCGGCACTCCGCACCAAGGGGCGCTTCGCGGCATGCGTCGAGGGGCGAACGCACCTGGATCAATCGCCCGCCGGTCTGCTGGTTCAGCCGTTGCCAGCTCGCCGGCGACGGCCATCCGGCATCGCCGGGCCGGACGCGGGACAGGGTCGCGGCTGCGGCGGGGCGGCAAGCGGCGGGGAGCAGCGAGGCAAGCGCCGGCACGGCGACGAGCGCCTGGACGAAGTCTCGCCGCTTCATGAGCACCCCCGATCAGGAGGACGCGATTATGCCGTAGCTATCCCGTCATTACGAGCCCACGGGTCCGGCCGAAGGCCGGCCCGAGGACAGGCTCCGCGAAGCAATCCAGTCTCTGGATCGCATCGTCGCCCGCGCTCCTTGCGATGACGGGCGGAAAGCCTCTCAGCTCGGCTTGATGTCGGCGAGCTTCGCCGCCGCCTTCATGTTGTCGTAGTCGGTCTTGATGAAGGCGCCGAAGCCCTGCGGCGTCATCTCCTCCGGTGTCGCGATTTCCGAGCCGAGCTCTTTCAGGCGGTCGACCGTCGGGCCGCCCTTGAGCCCCGCGGCGATCGCCTTCTGCAGCGCGCCGATGACGTCCGCGGGCGTCTTCGCCGGGGCGACGATGCCGATATAGCTCGAGGCGGTGAAATTCTTGACGCCCTGGTCGATGAAGGTCGGGATGTCCGGCGCCAGCTGCGAGCGGTGGGCCGAGCCGATGGCGACGATGTGGGCCTGTTTTTCCTTGTGCAGCGGCAGGGCGGTCGAGAACTCCGTCACCGCCCCGTCCACGCCGCCCGCGATCAGGTCGGAGATCAAAGCGCCGCCGCCGCGGTAGGGGATGTGCGTGAGGTTGGCGCCGGTCGCGGCCGCGAGGCGCGCCAAGGTCATGTGCGAGGCGCTGCCCACGCCGCTGGTGGCGATGTTGAGCGGCTTGGTCTTCGACAGGCTTACGACCTCGGCGACGGTCTTGGCCTCGACCTTATTGGTCAGGATCAGCACGTGCGGAACGTAGCTGGTGAGCGCCACCGGCTCGAAATCCTTGAGCGGATCGTAGGCGAGATTGGCCTGCACGAACGGATTGACCGTCAGCGGGCCGTTCGAGCCCACGAGCAGCGTGTAGCCGTCGGGCTTGGCGCGCGCCACGAGCTCGGCGCCGATGCCGCCGCCCGCACCCGCGCGGTTGTCCACCACGACCGTGCCGGGAAGGTTCTTGCCGATCGCATCGCCGACCAGCCGGCCGACGATGTCGGCATTGCCGCCGGGTGCGAAGGGCACGATCAGGTGGATCGTGCGGTCGGGATAGGCAGCGAACGCGGTCCGTCCCAGGGCTGCGGCCAGGGGAACGGCGCCCAGGGTGGCGATGACGGTGCGGCGGGTGAGGGTCATGGGGTGCCTCTGACTTGCGGGGCTATTCAGCGGCCGCGGCGGCCTGATGCTGCTTGGACAGGAACGCGAGCGTCCGCGCGCGGGCGGTCTCGGCCGCGGCAGGGACATACGAGGAGCGCGCGTCGTTCGCAAAGGCGTGACCGGCGTCGTAGGTGTAGCGCTCGGACGAGGGGAAGGCCTTGCCGACCGCCTCGATGACATCGGGCGGCGAGTGCTGATCCTTGGCGCCGAAATGGAAAAGGAGCGGGCATTTGACCTTCTGATCCAGGAAGGTCTTCAGGCGCGTTCCGTAGAACGCGACGGCGCCGCGCAGATCGAGCTGGGCTGCGGCGGGGACGATCACGCCGCCGCCCCAGCAGAAGCCGATGACCGAGACGCCATGCGGACCCTTGACGGCGCGCACCGCGGCATCGAGGTCGAGGATCACCTTGTCCTGGACCAGGCCGGCGGCGAGTTCGCGTCCCCGATCAGCCTGGTCGAACGCAACGACGCTGCCCGGCGCGATGCGATCGTAGAAGCAGGGAAAGATCGTGTCGTAGCCGTCGCGGGCATAGGACCGCACCACGCCTTTCATCTGGTCGGTCAGGCCGAAAATCTCCTGCAGGATCACGAGACCGCCGCGGCTGCCCTGGCGCGGTGTCGCGCGGAAGGCGTCCAGCCTGAAGCCGTCGCTGGCGGTCAGCTTGATCGTGGACTCGGTGATGTCGTGTTGGGCAGCCATTGGGGTTCCTCCCACTCGGTTGGGCGCGACCATAAGGCAGAGCGAAGGCCACCGCCAAGTCGATACGGATGTCTTACGGCAAAAAAATGGCCGGGCCCCAGCCCGGCCATTTTGTCGTTCGCGCGGGCGCTTACCCCGCGGCGGCGACGGCGCGCTTGGCCATGACCGTGACCAGGTGGGCGCGATACTCCGAGGAGGCGTGGATGTCGGAGTTGAGGCCATCGGCCTTCTGCTTGATGCCCGCGACCGCGTCCGCCGACCAGGTCTTCGCCAGGGCGGCTTCCATGTCCTTCTGGCGGAACACGCACGGGCCCGCACCGGTGACCGCGACGCGCGGGCCGGACTTGGTCTTGGCGACGAACACGCCGACCATGGCGTAGCGCGAGGCAGGGTTGGGGAACTTCATATAAGCGGCCTTCTCGGGCACCGGGAAGCTCACCGCGGTGACGATCTCGCCGGGCTTCAGGGCCGTCTCGAACATGCCCTTGAAGAACTCGTCGGCCGGAATCTGCCGCTCGTTGGTCTGCACGGTGGCCCCCAGGCCCACGAGGCCTGCCGGATAATCGGCCGCCGGGTCGTTGTTGGAGATCGAGCCGCCGATGGTTCCGCGGTTGCGGACCGCCGGGTCGCCGATATGCGCGGCGAGGTGCGCGAGGGCGGGGATGGCCTTCTTCACGTCCGCCGACGTCGAGACGGCGAAGTGCGTCGTCATGGCACCGATGGTCACCGTGCCGCCCGCGACCTTGATGCCGACCAGGTCCTTCAGCGCCCCGAGATCGACCAGCGCCGACGGCTTGGCGAGGCGCTGCTTCAAGGTCGGGATCAGGGTCATGCCGCCGGCCACCAGCTTGGCTTCATCGCTCGCCTTGACGGCCTTGACCGCGTCGGCGACCGAGGACGGACGTTGATATTGGAAATCGTACATAAGAGGCTCCCGAATTAAGCGGCCTTGGCCGTCGATGCGGATTTGATCGCCTGCCACACCCGCTGCGGGGTGGCAGGCATTTCGATGTGGCGCACGCCGTACTCGCCGAGCGCGTCCACGATGGCGTTGATGATGGCGGGCGGCGAGCCGATCGAGCCGACTTCGCCGCAGCCCTTCACGCCGAGCGGGTTGTGCGTGCACAAGGTGGTGTGAGTCGCGACGCTGACATTGGGCAGGTTGTCGGCGCGCGGCATGCAGTAATCCTGCATCGAGCCCGTGAGGAGCTGCCCGCCGGCGTCGTAGACGCAGGTCTCGAGCAGCGCCTGGCCCACGCCCTGCGCGACCCCGCCCTGCACCTGGCCCTCGACGATCATCGGGTTGATGACCCGGCCGACATCGTCGACCGCGGTGAAGTTGATCAACGTGGTGACACCGGTGTCCGGATCGATCTCCACCTCCGCGATGTGGCAGCCGCCGGGGAAGGTGAAGTTCTTCGGATCGTAGAACGCCGTCTCATCCAGGCCCGGTTCGAGAACGTCGAGCGGATAGTTGTGCGGCACGTAGGCGGCGAGCGCCACGTCGCCGAACGTCTTCGAGCGGTCGGTGCCGGCGACGGTGAACTTGCCGTCCTTGAACTCGATATCGGAATCCGACGCCTCGAGCAGGTGGGCCGCGATCTTCTTGCCCTTGGCGATGATCTTGTCCATCGCCTTCACCAGCGCCGAGCCGCCGACGGCCAGCGAGCGCGAGCCGTAGGTGCCCATGCCGAACGGAACGCGGGCGGTGTCGCCA
>Ga0335071_10004275_pt1 | contig 14916 bp, 12 predicted proteins | sample Lox_Sample_15_FD_206724 | JGI IMG/M metagenome (GOLD analysis project Ga0335071, IMG submission 206724) | Soil microbial communities from Loxahatchee National Wildlife Refuge, Florida, United States - Lox_Sample_1.5 | ecosystem: Environmental > Terrestrial > Soil > Wetlands | place: USA... | reverse complement strand
CGCGTGCTCCTGGCGATCGGCGGCTCCACCAACGCCATCATCCACCTCAGCGCCGTGGCGGGTCGTGCCGGAGTGCCGATGACGCTCACGCGGCTCAACACCATCTCCGACGAGACGCCGGTGCTCGTGGACCTGAAGCCGTCGGGCGATCACTACATGGAAGACTTTTTCAACGCGGGCGGCCTGGGCGCCGTGCTCGCCGAGCTCAGACCCCAGCTCCACCTGGGCTGCCTCACCGTGACGGGAGAGACGCTGGGCGCGCGTCTCGATGCGGCGACCCCCTACGTGGACCGGAGCGTCATCCGCTCGCGGAGCGACGCCATCCTGCCCGTGGGCGGGCTCGTCGCCCTCTTCGGCACGCTGGCGCCGGGCGGCGCCATTCTCAAGCGCTCCGCCGCCGATGCGCGGCTGTTCGAGACCGAATCGGAGGCCGTGGTCTTCGACTCGCTCGAGGATCTTTCGGCGCGCGTGGACGATCCCGCCCTGCCCGTCACTCCCGAGAGCATTCTCGTCCTGAAGAATGCCGGACCCAAGGGCGGGCCCGGCATGCCGGAGGCCGGGTACCTGCCCATTCCGCAAAAGCTCCTGCGCGCCGGCGTCAAGGACATGGTGCGCATCTCCGACGCGCGCATGAGCGGCACGGCGTTCGGCACCATCGTGCTCCACGTCACGCCGGAGGCCGCCGTCGGAGGCCCGCTGGCGCTCGTGGCCACCGGAGACCGCATCCGGATGAGCGTGAAGGAGCGGAGGCTCGATCTCCTCGTGAGCGAGGCCGAGCTGGCGCGGCGGCGCGCTTCATGGAAGCCGGTGGAGGCGCCCGGGCGTGGCTACCGGAAGCTCTACATGGACCACGTGCTCCAGGCCGACCACGGCTGCGACTTCGACTTCCTGCGCTCGCGACCCTAGCGCGGAGTTTCCCCGTGCGCGCGGACTAGCGCCGCGCGCCCGTGTGGATGTCAGGGTTGCCGGTGTTCCAGTGGACGGTCTGCTTGACCTTGGCGATCTTCCAGCCCGCCGCCGTGCGCACGAGCGTGTGCGTGTACGCGCAATAGGTATCGAAGCGCTCGCCATCGCCGGGACGGAGGCGATGAATGACCGCGGTGGAGATACAGGTGGCACGGTCTCCCTCTACCGTGACCAGGTGATTGGTGCTCAGGTGGAGCGTTTTGAGGTGCTCCAGGGCCACTCGTCTCCTGGCCACGAAGTCGTCGGCTGCGACCCGCGCTGGCGGCTCGCCGCGCAGATCGGAATAGTCCGTCTCGATCTCATCCGTGAAGCATCGGCGGCAGGCTGCCCAGTCCTTGAGGTCGAGGGAGCGAGCGAAGGCGAGCACGAGGTCGCTCACTGCCGCGCGGTCGCTGAGGCCGCTGAGTGACCATTCATCCGCCATAGGGCTCCGCCCCTCCCGACCCACGATTTTGCTCCAAAATTCAGAGCTTTTGCGTGATATCGGCCACTTTCAGCCATATGGTCAATTTTCCCAATAGGTTATCTCCTGTAGTCCCCAGGTTGCCCACATATTGTGGATAAAGCCGCCTACTCCTACATCATCTGGGGTGTATTCTGGGCTGGGCAGTATCGAAAAATGCAAATGTTGACAGGGGTTTATGGATCGATTAGAGTGGCCGAAGCTTCGCCCCAACCGATAGCGCTCCCGGAAAGGTGGAGGAGGGTCATGATCACCGTTCCCGCGCACCGCGTGAAACAGTTCGGCGTGGAATTCTTCCAAGCCTCGTTCTCGGCCAAGGATATCGATCGCCTGGTCAAGTTCGAGGTCCTGGGCTACGCGGGTGCCGACGTCCCTCCACCCACCAAGGGCAAGCGGAGCAACCGTTCGCGGGTGAACTGGGAGGCGCTCGAGAAGCGCATCGGCGAGAGCGAGGCGGCCTATCAGCGCCCGGTGATCCGCCGCAAGATCGACGAGCTGGTCGGCTACTACCGGGATTGCAAGGACGCGGGGACCCTGCCCGCCATTCCTGGCGCGGTCATCATCACCTCCGAGAAGCGCTTCACCTTCACCCCGATGGCGAGCCAGCACGATCTGGGCCTGCTCCAGATCCCGGAGGAGCACGGCGTGCTCCGCGTGCTGGATGGCCAGCACCGGCTCCTGGCGCTCCACGCGCTCACCCAGGCGGGCGAGAACCTCGGCATCGAGGTGCCCGCGGTCCTCTTCGACCGGCTCGACGCGCGGCAGACCGTCGAGCTCTTCGTCACCATCAACGCCAAGCACACGCGCCTCAACCCCTCGCACATCGTGAGCCTCGCGGGCCGCAAGCTCTATCCCGACCCGAACCAGGCCCTCGCCCACGACGTCATCCGCTCGCTGAACGAGGACGACACCTCGCCCCTCGCGGGGGAGATCAAGATGCTCGGCACGGGGCGCGGGCGCGTGTCGCAGGCGCCGCTGGCCGAGGAGATCGTGGACTTCTTCGAGACCGTCGAGAAGATCGGCGGCGGCGCGCGCACCAACGAGCTCCGGCAGAACGCCAAGCGCTTCTTCCTCAACTACATGAAGGCGGTGGCGGGCGTCTTTCCCACCGCGTGGGCCGGGCGGAAGTACTCCATCAAGACCGGCTCGGCGCTGCGCGCCTTCATCCGCGTGGCCCCCGACGTGATGGCGCGGGCCCGTGAGCTCAAGCGCGACGCCTACGATCACAATGCCATTCGCGCCGCGGTGGCTCCGTGGGGCGATCGCCTGAAGGATCGGCGCTTCGAGACCGAGGGCGAGTGGAAGAGCAAGCTGCAGGGTGGGACGCGGGGCACCGTCGAGGCGCTCACCCGCGAGCTGCGCGACGCGCTGAGGTAGGTCAGGACCAGGGGAAGTTCGCTTCGAGGATCTCGAAGGTCTTCTTGCCTGCCGGAAGCTGCGCGGTCACCGAGTCGCCCACCTTCTTGCCGATCAGCGTCCTCGCCAGCGGAGCCATGATCGAGATGCGGCCCTTGGCCGGGTCCGCTTCCTCCGACCCCACGATCTGGTACCGCGCTTCCTTGCCCGCCTCGTCCTCGAGCCGCACCGTGGAGCCGAACGTGACCCGGTCCCCGGACGTGGGCGGGTCGATGACCTCGGCCGCGCCCACCTTGCTCTCGAGGTCGTTGATCCGCGCCTCCACGAGGCTCTGCTTCTCGCGGGCCGCGTGATACTCGGCGTTCTCGGACAGATCGCCGTGAGCGCGGGCCTCCGCAATGGCGCGCGAGATCGCCGGGCGCTCGCTCCGCTTCAGGCGGTCGAGCTCTTCCTTGAGACGCGTGTACCCTTCGCGGGTCATGGGCGTGCGCTGGATGGCCATGTTGGCTACTTGTCCACGGGGACGGTTTCGCCCTGGACCTTGACGGTGGCGCCTGCGTAGAGCCCCTTGATCCACCGGGCCCACGCTTCGTTGCGCTTCGCTTCGAGCAGCTGGGAGCGCATCTGGTCGCGCACCTTGTCGAAGCCCTGCGGATCCGCGGGGAGCCGCTCGAGCGTCTTCACGACGTAGACGCCGGCCCCGGCGCGCACGGGCTCCGAGATCCCGCCCACGGGAGTCCGGAGCGCGGCCAGCAGCACGGGTCCGGGCAGCGCCTCGTTGTCCTTCGGAGGCTCCGCCCGCGAGAAGAGCGGCGTCTCGCCCGCGGCAAGCTTGTCCTTCCGCGCGAGGGCAAGGAAGTCTCCCGTGCCCACGCCGGCGGCGAAGGCCTTGGCGCGCTCCTCCGCCATGGTCTGCGCGCGCTCGCGCTTCACGGCCTCGATCACCTTGTCCTTGATGTCCGCGAACGGCGGCACGCCCGCGGGAAACTGCTCGGCCACGCGCATGATCGTGAGACCGCCGGTCGTCCGGATGACCGGCGAGACGCCACCCACGGCCAGGCCGAACATCGCGTCCTCGAGCTGCGGATCGCGGCCGATGCCTTCGAGCCCATCGCCGCGCGCCGCGGTGGCCTCCTTCACCTCGAGACCAAGCTTCTTCGCCTCCGCCACGAAGTCCTTGGCGCCAAGCAGCGCCGTCCGCGCCTCGTCCGCCTTCGCCTGCGCGGCCTTCTCGCTGCGCTCGGCCCCGAGGCGCTCCTTGATCCGCGCCGCGACTTCACGGAACGGCTGGAGGCCCCCGTCCTGCACGTCCACGACCTTGATGGCGTGATAGCCGAAGGGTGTGCGCACCGGCTGCGGCGAGATCTCGCCCTTCTTCAGCGCGAACACCGCTTCCTCGAACTGCGGGACCATCTCGCCCTTGCCCACGAAGCCGAGGTCGCCGCCCTGGTTCGCGGTGGCCGTGTCCTCGGACAGCTCCCGGGCGAGCTTGCCGAAGTCCTCCCCGGCCTTGGCCCGCCGGATCGCTTCCTCCACCTTCGCCCGGGACTTGTTCTCCGCCTCGCTCCCGCCGGTGGGCGGGACCCGCACGAGGATGTGCGATGCCTTCAGGCGCTGCGGCTTTTCGAACTCCGCGCGGTGCTCCTTGTAGTACGCCTCGGCGTCCGCCTCGCTCACCGCCTGCACGAGCGTCTTGGGCGAGATCAGCACGTACTGGATGCGCCGCCGCTCCGGGCGGCTGAAGCGGGCCTCGTGCGTCTTCAGGTACGCCTCGGCATCGGCGTCGCTCACCGTGACCTGCGCCATGAGCGGCTGGATCTCGACCTGCGCCCACGCCGCGCGCACGCGCTCGAAGCGGGCGTTGTACACCTGCTCCACCTCGGCCCCGGACACCTTGATGCCGTCCTTCACCATGGCTTCCATCTTCTGCCGGAGCATCTCGCGCCGGACCTCGTTCTCGAACTCCGCGGGCTCGATGCGGATCTGCCTCAGCTGCATCAGGTACCGCTCGCGCGAAAATCGCCCGTCCTCCTGAAAGGCAGGAATGGACTGGATGCGGAGCCGGAGCTCCTCGTCGCTGACCGTGATCCCTTCGCGCTTGGCCTGCTGGAGGACGAGGGCCTCCTGGATGAGATCGTTGATGACCTGCTGGGTGAGCCCGAGCCGCTCCGCCATCTCCGGGGTGATGTCCTGCTGGTAGGTGCGGCGGTAGTACTCGATGTAGTTGCGCTGTACGCGCTGGAAGCGGGCCGGGGGGATCTCCTCGCCATTGACCGACGCCAGCGAGTTCGAGCGCGCATTGCCCAGGCGCAGGCTGTCCGAGCCGAAGTAGAGGAACGACGTGGCGATGAAGGCGACGATGACGAACAGGAGGATGAGCTTCAGCCCCCTGAAGTACTCGCGCATGGCACCGATCAGCACTCCGGCCTCCTTGGAGGAATCACCAGACGTCGCGGCAGGCCCTTAGCCTACCACAGCCCCCCTTCAAGTCTGCCTAGGCGCCCAGGGCTTTTCGGATAGCCGGCATCGCGAAGTAGACCACGAAGGCCGCCGCGGTGCCGTACATCATGCCGTGCACCTCGCCCCCCTTGCCCCGGAGCAGCTTGATCACGCAGTAGGCGACGAAGCCCGCGCCGATGCCGTCGGTGATGGAGTACGTGAACGGCATCAACGTCACGGTCAGGAGCGCGGGGAAGCCCTCCTCCAGGTCGCCGAACGGAATGTCGCGCACGAGGGAGGTCATGAGGAAGCCCACCAGGATCAGCGCGGGAGCCGTCGCCTGCGCCGGCACGATGGCGGCCAGCGGCGCCAGGAAGAGCGCGAGGAGAAAGCAGGCGCCGGTGACGAGGGAGGCCAGCCCGGTGCGGGCGCCCGCCGCCACGCCGGCCGCCGACTCCACGAACGTCGTCGCGGACGATGCCCCCGCCGCGCCGCCCGCCACCGCGGCGAGCGAGTCGACGAGCAGGACGCGGTTCAGGCGAGGCAGCGTGCCGTCCGGCCGGAGCCATCCACCCTCGGCGCCCACACCGATCACCGTGCCCATGGTGTCGAAGAAATCCGACAGCATGATGGAGAAGATGGTCACGACGGCCGTGATGATGCCCACGCGCGCGAACACCGAGAAGTCGAGGCCCGCGCCCAGGCTCGAGAAGTCGGGCCACGCCGCGAAGCTCCTCGGAATCACGGCCTGGCCCGGGATCGGAAAGGCCTGCCCGCTCGTCCAGGCATTCACGATCATGGCGAGCGCGGTGGTGGCCAGGATGCCCAGCAGGAGACCGCCGGCCATGCCGCGGGACTGAAACCACAGCATCAGGAGGAGACCGGAGAGGGCCACGGCCACCGGCGCCGACGTGAGCGGCCCCAGCGTCACGGGGACGCCGACCGGGCCCGGCCTGACGATGCCCGCCGCGTTGAGCCCGATGAAGAGAATGAAGAGCCCGATGCCCACGCCGATGGCGCGCTTCAGCGCGGCGGGAATGGCATGCATGATGGCCTCGCGGAGCCCGGTGACCACCAGCACGGTGATGACGGCGCCTTCGAGGAACACGACGCCCATGGCGGCCTGCCACGGCAGCTTCATGCCGGCCACGAGCTGAAAGGCCACGGCCGCGTTGAGCCCCATGCCCGAAGCGAGCGCGAGCGGATAGTTCGCGGCGAGCCCCATGACGATCGTCATCACGCCGGCGACGAGACAGGTGGCGGCCTGCGTCGCGGCAAAGGGCGGGCCCTGGCCCTGCAGGGCGGGCACGCCGGCAAACCCGAGGATGGCGGGGTTCACGAAGATGATGTAGGCCATGACCATGAACGTGGTCAGGCCGCCGCGGACCTCGCTGCCGACGGTTGCGCCGGCGCGCGCGAGACCGAATCGGCGCTCCAGCACGCCTCAGTGTTCCTCGGGACGCTCGACGTACGGCTGGGTCCGGCCTTCTTCCGGCACGACCCGGCGCGCGACGGTCAGGAAGCCCGTGTGCGCCACCATGCGGTGGAAGGGGCGCACCGAGAGGCCCTCGATGTTCCAGGGCCGCATCAGCGTCTCGAAGGTCTCCACCAGCGCATAGCCCGGGTTCGCGCGGAGCGCCTCCGTGAGCTGATGCGACTGCACGATGGTGGGGACGTAGGAGAGGAAGATGCCGCCGGAGCGAAGCACGCGCGTGACCGGCCCGACCAGGTGCCAGGGCTCCGGCAGATCGAAGACGGCGCGATCCACCGCCTCCTCCTCGGGCAGGCCTTCCTCGACGGGCCGCAGGCGCACGGCGAGATTGCTCACCTCGCCCATGCGCATCTGGATGTTGGCGAGGGCGCGGCGCGCGAAGTCGTCGCGCTGCTCGTAGGTGATGACCTTGCCCGTCGGCCCCACCGCGCGCAGGAGCGCCAGCGTGAGCGCGCCCGATCCCATTCCGGCCTCGAGCACGCGGGCGCCCGGGAAGATGTCTGCCCAGAACAGCAGCATGGCCAGGTCCTTCGGGTAGATGACCTGGGCCCCGCGCGGCATGTCCAGCACGTACTCGGCCAGCGTGGGACGGAGCGCCAGGCAGCGGGTGTTCTTCGAGGTCCGCACCCAGGAGCCGTCCGGCTGCCCGATGATGGCGTCGTGCTGGATCCAGCCGCGATCCGAGTGAAACGTCTCGCCCTTGCGCAGGAAGATCAGATGCCGCTTGCCGCGCTGGTCGATGAGCAGGATCTGCTCGCCGTCCTGGAAGCGGTCGAGCGCGGTCACGTGCTCACCGCGAGCGGGGCTCGGGCAGGGTCAGGGAGAGCAGGGCGCCGAGGATGGGCATGAGCGCAGAGATCCACAGCGCCGAGCTGAGACCCCATCGGTCCGCGACCCACCCGAGGACGGTCGCGCCCACCCCGCCTGCGCCGATTGCGAAGCCCACGATGAGCCCCGAGGCCATGCCGACGTGGCGCGGCATGTACGCCTGCCCGAGCACCACCGAGGTGGTGAAGGTCGAGACGAGGACCAGCCCGAGCACGGCCAGGATCACGAAGGTCCAGATGCCGCTCACGAGCAGGAAGGCCACCGCGAGCGGCGCCGCCAGGAAGAACACGCTCACCATGAAGCGGCGATGCCCGACCCGATCGGCGATGGGCCCGGCGATGAGCGTGCCCGCGGCGCCCGCGCCCAGGAAGACCGCGAGCAGCGTGCCGACCATGCGGGGGTCGCCCTTGAGCACCTCGAGATAGTAGAACGGCATGAACGTGGTGAACCCGAGCTGCGTCCACGAGCGAACGGCGATGACGAGGACGAGCAGTGCCATGGCGCCGACCATCGTCTGCGGCGCCGTGGCCCGGCCCTCCGTACGCGCCGGCAGCGGCCGCGACAGCCCGGGCAGCACCGCCATCAGGAGGCCGGCCATCAGGAGCCCGGGCACGATCATGCCGAGGCTGCCCGGGGTGCCGAACACCGTGATCAGCGCCGTGATGAGCGGCGGCCCCACCGCGATGCCGACGTTCCCGCCCGTCGAGAAGATCGACACGCCCGTGGCCTTCCGGTCGCCGGCCACCTGGGTGGCCGTGCGATAGCCCTCCGGGTGATACGCGGCGACGCCGAACCCGCTCACCATCACCAGCGCCAGAACGGCCGCGTACGACGGCGCCACGCCGGTCAAGCCGATGCCCACCGCCGACAGGAGCACTGACAGAGGCAAGAGCCACCGCCGCGCGGTCTTGTCCGCGAGGAAGCCGAAGAGCGGCTGAATCAGCGACGAGGTGATGTTCGACATGAGCACGATGACACCCGTCGCCGTGAAGGTGAGCCCGAGGGCCGTCTTGATGTGCGGCAGCAAGGCGGGCAGCGAGCCCTGATTCGTATCGATGACGAGATGGCCGAGCGCCAGCAGCCCGAGCAGGCGGTAGTTCGGCTTCGACGCGTCGACGGCGGGCGCGCCCGCCGCGATGGGCAGGGCAACGCTGGGGGCGCTTCGGTCAGGAGTCATAGGGCCCTATGCTACACCACGGGCTTCTTCGAGCGAGGCCTGCGCGGCGCGCAGGAAGCGCGCGATGTCGGCCTCGGTGTGCGCCAGCGAGAGGTAGAGCTTGGTGGACATGGGATTGAGGAAGATGCCCCGGCGGAAAAGCCCGAGGAGATACGCGCGCGCCAGGGCACGGTTCGACGCGAAGGCGGTGCGGTAGTCCACCACCTCGCGGTCCGTGAAGACGACGGCAGCGAGCGGGCCGTCGCCCTGCACCTGCGCCGTCACGCCGACATCCTGGAGGACGCGGCGCAGCCCGGCGCGAAGGGATTCGCCGAGGGCAAAGAGGTGTCCGTAGGTGCCGGGCTTGCGGAGCTCACCCAGCGTGGCGCAGGCGGCCGCCGTCGAGACGGGGTTGCCGCCGAGGCTCGAAGCGAACCAGACGTAACGAGGATCGCCGAGGCGATCCTCGCGCACCAGCTCCAGGATGTCGCCGCGGCCTGCGACCGCGCCGATGGGATAGCCGCCGCCGAGCCCCTTCCCCAGCGTGGCCAGATCCGGGCAGACGCCGTAGTACTCCTGGGCGCCGCCGTAGGCGAGGCGGAAGCCCGTCACCGTCTCGTCGAAGATCAGGAGCAGGCCCATCTCGGCCGTCGCCTCGCGGAGCCCCTGGAGAAATCCGGGCAGCGGCGAGGTGCAGCGGTGGAGCGGCTCCACGATGATCCCCGCCAGCTCGTGGCGATGCGCCTCGAGGATCGCCACGGTGGACCGGAGGTCGTTGTAGGGCGCCACGAGCACGTCGGCCGCGGCGCCGGGCCCGAGGCCCGCCGACGTCGGCTCGCCGAGCGGGAAGTCCAGGAGGCGGCGCGGGAACAGGCTCACCGTGCCGACCTCGTTCGCGCCGTGATACGCCCCCTCGAACTTCAGGATCTTCGGCCGGCCCGTGAAAGCGCGGGCGAGGCGGACGGCGTACGACGTGGCTTCCGTGCCCGACGCGCAGAAGCGCACGCGCTCGGCGCAGGCCACCGCGCGGACGATCTCCTCGGCGAGCGCGAGGGCGGGCTCGGTGACGTACGCGAAGTTCGCGCCGAGCGCCGCCTGCCGTTGCCCCGCCTCCACGACGGCCGGATGCGCGTGCCCGAGGATGGCCGAGCCCCAGCCCATGGTGAAATCCGTGAAGGCGCGCCCTTCGCTGTCCCACACCTGCGCGCCCGCGCCGCGCGCGAGCACCAGCGCAAGATCGGGCGGGAGGTCGTACTCGCCGAGCGAGCCGCCGGGGAAGACCGCGAGGGATCGCCCGGCCGCGCCCGACACCGGGGCCCTCACGCGCCGAAGGCGTCGAGCCCCGTGATGTCCCGACCCACGATCAGCGTGTGGATGTCGTGGGTGCCCTCGTACGTGTTGACCGTCTCCAGGTTCATCATGTGCCGGATGATCGGGTGCTCGTCCACGATGCCGGCGGCGCCCAGGATGTCGCGGGCCAGGCGTGCGGTGTCGAGGGCCATCTGGACGTTGTTCCGCTTGGCCATGGAGATCTGCTGCGGCCGCGCCTTCCCTTCGTCCTTGAGCTGGCCCAGGCGCAGGCAGAGCAGCTGCGCCTTCGTGATCTCGGTGACCATCCACACGAGCTTCTGCTGCACCAGCTGGAACGAGCCGATGGGCTTGCCGAACTGGATGCGCTGCTGGGAGTACCGGAGCGCCCAGTCGTAACAGCCCATGGCCGCGCCGATCGCGCCCCACGCGATGCCGTACCGCGCCTGCGACAGGCAGCCCAGCGGGCCGCGCAGGCCTTTCACGTTCGGGAGCTTGTTCTCCAGAGGAATCCTGCAGTCGGCGAAGGCCAGCTCCGAGGTGATCGACGCCCGCATCGAGAACTTGCCGTGGATATCGAGGGTGGAGAAGCCGGGCGTCCCGCGCTCGACCAGGTAGCCACCGATCTCGCCGTCGTCGCCCTTGGCCCACACGACGGCCACTTCGGCCACGGAGCCGTTGGTGATCCAGAGCTTCGTCCCGTTCAGCACATACTCGTTGCCCTTCTTGACGGCGCGCGTGGCCATCGAGCCCGGATCGGAGCCGTGGTCCGGCTCGGTGAGCCCGAAGCAGCCGAGGATCTCGCCCGATTGAAGCCGCGGCAGCCACTTCTCCTTCTGCGCCTCCGAGCCGTAGGCGTAGATCGGGTACATGACGAGCCCGCTCTGCACGGAGGCGAAGGAGCGCAGGCCCGAGTCGCCGCGCTCCAGCTCCTGCATGATGAGGCCGTAGGCGACGTTGTCGAGACCGGCGCAGCCATAGCCCTTGAGGGTGGCGCCGAACACGCCCATCTCGCCCAGCGGCTTGGCGACGTCCAAGGGGAACGTCCCGTCCCGATGGTGCTGGGCCACGATCGGCACGAACTCCTTCTCCACCCACTCGCGGACGGCGCCCTGCACCATCCGCTGCTCCTCGCTCAGCAGTGCCTCGATCCCGTAGTAGTCGACGCCGCGATAGTCACTCATCGGTGCATCCTTCCGCCGGCGGGCCGGCGCCTAGAGGTTGGTGGGGTGCGCGGGGCGCTCCTCGCCGAGGGCCTGGTTGAGGGCCTTGGCCAGGAGCTCGTCGTGCTCGTGCGTCTTGGCGAAGATACGACACTGCGCGACCTTGCCGGGGAGATACTTCAGGAGCTCCTGGAGCGGCTCCGGCGAGGACTTTCGCGTGGCCGGATCGTAGACGAAGATCTGGCGGTCCTGCATCCCGATGGGATTGAGGGGCCGCGGGTCCTGCTGGGCCATGTCGATCTTGAAGGGAAAATCCCGCATGGCCGCGGGCAAGAGCTCGCGCACGCGCTGCTCCACCTCCTCCGCCTTCATGAATCCGAAGCCTCGCCGCGGCTCGAAGAGATCGAGCACCACCTCGTGGGACATGCGCCACTTGAGGCGGCGGTCCAGGATGTGCCGCCACTCCTGGCCGAGGGCCTTCTTCTCTCCATCGTCGGCGTGCGGCCACCGCGCCACTTCCTCGAGGAGCGTCCACTCCGTCAGGTGGAGATAGGGCTCGATGTCCTTGTTGAGGTCGTGGGGAAAGACGAGGCGGATGGTGTCGCGGAAGATCTCCTTCAGATGGAGGTCGATCCCGCGCGTGGTCCGGTGGTAGTACACGTTCGTGTACATGTAGAAGCGCGCGTTCAGGAACATGATGAAGGCCTGGATGCCGCCGCGATCGAGCGTCAGCCCCTTGTCGCTGAAGAACGAGTAGTAGATGATGCGCTCGATGTCGATCGGCCCCACCGCCACCCCGCACATGTAGGAATCGCGCAGCACGTAGTCCATGTTGTCGGCGGTGTAGATGCCGCTGAGGAGCGGCTTCAGATGCGCGAGCCAGCGCGGGTGCTCCGCCTCGGGCCGGGTCCGGTCCTTGCCCATGAGATAGCAGATCCAGTCGGGGTTGATCGTCTCCCCCGGCTCGAACGGGGCGGCGGGGCTGCGGCGCAAGCCGCGGATCAGATCGCCGATCTGCTCGCGGATGATGCGCTGGCCGAGGATCTCGTGGGTGAGGCCGTAGTCGGCGAGGAAATTGTCGTCGAAGAAGTGTCCGAAGGGGCCGTGCCCGATGTCGTGCAGGAGACCCGCCATCCGGAGGAGCTCCTCGAACAGCGCGCCGGACGGCGCGTCGGAAAACTCCGCCTTGAGCGACGGGTAGAGCTGCTGGGCGAACCGCCCGGCCAGGTGCATGGCACCCAGCGAGTGCTGGAACCGGCTGTGCTCCGCCGCCGGAAAGACCCACCGCGCGGACTGCAGCTGCGGCACGCGCCGGAGCCGCTGCATCCACGGCGAGTCGAGCAGGTCCTGCTCGGTTGCCTCGCCGGGCACGCCGTCCGGGCGCGTGTAGAGGATGTAGTGGTGGATCGGATCGGCGATGAGGCCGCGGCCCTGATAGGTGTCGACGCCGGGCATCAGGCCGCGCTACTGGTCTGTGGGCGGGAAGAGACGGTACCGGTCTATCGAGCGCACGGTGATCGCCTCGAAGCGGGCCTCGCGCACGACCACGAGCTCCACGTTCTGGCCCACCGATCCCAGCCACAGGCGCCGGTAGAAGTCCGCCTGGCCCTTCACCTGCTCGCCGTTCACCCGCACGATCAGGTCGCCCATGCGGAAGCCGGCCGATCGCGCGGGCCCGATGGGCGACACGCCGGCCACGACCACGCCGCCGTCGATCTCGCGCGTGTAGAGGCCCAGCCAGGGCCGCGGGCGCCGGCTCTCCACCCGTCCCTTGGCGATCAGCTCGTCCTTGCTGCCGAGGAACTGCTCGATGGGAATGGCGAGGTTCACGAACGGGGCCTCGCCGAGCCTGAGGGACGTGATGCCCACCACGGTGCCCGTCTGGTCCACGAGAGCCGCGCCGCCAAAGGCGGCGTTGTAGGGCGCCACGAAGAGCGCGCGGTCGAGCATGTACTCCCACGACGCGGAGAAGGGCCGGATCGCCTTCACGGTTCCGGGCGTCGCCACGAGCGATCCCTCCTGGTCCATTCCCACCGTGCCCGTGATGTCGCCGACCGCGATCCGGCTCGAGTCTCCCAAGGCGGCCGCCGGCCACGGCCCGGGGCCGACCAGCTTGACCACTCCCAAGCCCGACTCGAGATCGAGCCCCGCCACCTTGGCCTCCATCTTGCGGCCGTCGCGCAGCAGCACGTCGACGCGCACCGCATCGATGAGGACGTAGCTCACGGTGAGGGCGTAGCCCGTCGCATCGAAGATGACGCCGCTGCCCCACCGCTCGGAGCCCAGCGTGAGGGCCGACGGCCGGTCCGACGGCACCTCGACGTGAATGCCGACGATGGCCGGCGCCACGTGCTGGATGTGCGATGGCAGCACGGAGGCGTTCTTGGGATCGAGACGCGGCGTGCCGGACTGGGGCGCCGCCGCGAGCAGCGCGGGAAGCGTGAGCGCGAGCGCGGCGAGAGTGACGGCGCGGCGCATGTCTATCGGGCCGAGTACTGCTGCTCGTAGTAGGCGCGGAATGCGCCCGACTTGATGGGCTTCCACCACGCCTCGTGATCCCGGTACCAGGCCACGGTCGCCTCCAGCGCGGCGCCGAAGGTATGGGCGGGCTTCCAGCCGAGGCCCCGCACCTTGCCCGAGTCGAGGGCGTAGCGCCGATCATGCCCGGGGCGATCGGCCACGGGCGTGATGAGGCTCTCCGGCTTGCCGAGAAGATGGAGGACCTGCCGTGTCAGCACCACGTTCTCGACCTCGTGGCTGCCGCCGATGTTGTAGATCTCGCCGTCCTTGCCCTTGCGCAGGACGAGATCGAGGGCGGCGCAGTTGTCGAGCACGTAGAGCCAGTCGCGCACGTTCTTGCCGTCGCCGTAGAGCGGCAGGGCCTTGTCCTCGATGGCATTCGTGATGAAGAGCGGGATCACCTTCTCCGGGTACTGGTAGGGGCCGAAGTTGTTGCTGCTCCGCGTGACGATGACGGGCAGCTTGTGCGTGGTCCAGTACGCGCGGGCCAGCAGGTCCGCCCCCGCCTTCGAGGCCGAGTAGGGGTTGGACGGATTGAGCGGATCGATCTCCCGCGCCGCGCCCTTGGCGATGCTGCCGTACACTTCGTCGGTGCCGATGGCGACGAAGCGCTGGATGCGGAGCGCCCGGGCCGTCTCGAGCAGCGTGAAGGTGCCGTTGATGTTGGTCCGGAGGAACTCGTCGGCGCCCGCGTTGGAGCGGTCCACGTGCGTCTCGGCGGCGAAGTGCACCACCGCGTCCACGCCCTCCATGGCCTCTCGCACGATGGCGCCGTCGCAGATGTCCCCGCGCACGAAGCGATACCGCGGGTCCTTCTCGACGTCGCGCAGGTTCTCGAGGTTGCCCGCGTAGGTCAGCTTGTCCAGGTTCACCACGACATCCTCGGCGTGGCTGGCGAGGATGTGTCGCACGAAGTTGGAGCCGATGAAGCCGGCGCCGCCGGTCACGAGAATCTTCACGGGAGCCTATCCTTTGACGACGTCCCAGATCTCCGCGCCCGCATAGTCCCACGGCAGCCGGCCCTCGTCGCATTCGGCCGGGTCCGGCTGGAACTGCACGTCCACGAAGTAGATGATGCGGCCCCTCGTGGCCGCGAGGTTCTTGACGCCGTGGGCCACCCCGGGCGGAATCCGCACGAGCCGCGAGATCCCGTCGCCCATGGGAATGCGCCGGGCGACCTTCTCGGTCGGCGAGCCGGCGCGGACGTCCACCAGGACCAGCAGCA
>Ga0335071_10004274_pt1 | contig 14918 bp, 11 predicted proteins | sample Lox_Sample_15_FD_206724 | JGI IMG/M metagenome (GOLD analysis project Ga0335071, IMG submission 206724) | Soil microbial communities from Loxahatchee National Wildlife Refuge, Florida, United States - Lox_Sample_1.5 | ecosystem: Environmental > Terrestrial > Soil > Wetlands | place: USA... | reverse complement strand
TCAGCCTGGTGTTGATGGTGGGCATGGTCGTGTCGTTGGTGCTAATCGTCTCTGGACTGGCGTTGTACGCGCTCAGTCCCTCATCGGGTAAGGACATCGCCCTCGGGCCGATCGAGGCGTTTAGGGCCTTGTCGGCAGGGAATCCCCTCGGCCTTGTCGACCTCGGGATCATGCTGCTGATAGCCACCCCGATGGCGCGCGTGGTCGTTGCATTATACTCATTCGCGAAAGGATCGGAGTGGAAGATGGTCGCGATATCCGCGGCGGTCCTCGCGATCATCGGGCTCGCAATTCTGGTCGGGGGGAAGTGAAACGAACACGAGGGGGGACATTCTCTTCCGCGAGGTTCAACGCCCGAGGCAATGGTATTACTGGGGATTCGTCATCTTTCTCACCGGCGCCACTTGGGCCATTGCAGTCTTCCAGTTGCTCGGTGGATCCCCGCAAGGCAACAACCCGGCAACCAACGGCGAGATGGCGATCATCCTGTTCCTGTGCGGCGCCATTTTCCCTGGGGTCCTAGGCACGGTCAGTCTCACGACCGAGGTACGCAAGGAAGGCCTATTCATTCGCTTCACCCCGATTCACCTTCGATACCGACGCATCGACACTGCTGGTGCGATCATCAAGATCAGAGAATACTCCGCCTTCGATGAGTACGGCGGTTATGGGATCAAGTATGGCGATTCGGGCGTCTCCTACACGATCGGCGGAGACCGGGGGGTCGAGATAAGGAGCCGAAAGGGCGAGACCGTCCTTATCGGCTCTCGGCGGCCGGAGGAGCTCTCCTCAGCGCTCAACCTCACGTTCGCCCCGACAAGAGGCAACTAAGAAAGGTTCATATCAATGGCCAGAGCTTCCGATTCCCTAACGAGGGATGGGCATGCCGAACGAGCACAAGGACCGCTGGTACTACACGTTCATGCCCTACAACGTTGCCGGCGGCAGCACCTCGCCGCTCATCCCGCTGTTCGTTACAGAAGGCCTCGGAGGCACGCTCGCGCAGGTGGGCGTGATCAGCGCGATATCCTCGGTCGCGAGCGTGCCGGCGAACATCATCTGGGGCAACCTCTCCGACACGACGAAGCGCCGCAAGGTCTTCGTTCTCATCGGCTTCCTCGGTCTGGCGATCGCCCTCGCCCTGATGGGCCTCTCGATGAACATGGGCATGTACTATTTCGCGAACTTCTGCCTGGGCGCGATCGCCGCGGCCTGCGCTCCGGTCGGCACGGTCATCATCCTCGAGTCGTTCGCAAAGGAGGAATGGGCGAAGCGCATCGGCGACTTCTCGAGGGTCGGGGGCATTGGGTGGGTGCTAGGGCTCGCCCTAGGCACGGTCTGGCTGGACCTTGCTAGCGACATGGGCGAGACGGTGACGGCGATGCGCGGCCTCTTCCTGGTGGCGGCTGCCCTCGCTCTTCTGTCGGTGTTCCTCGCCATCAAGTGGGTCCCGGAACCGACGAAGAAGCTGGACCGGTCGGAGATCGTGAGTGCGTCGAAAATCCCGCTGCTCACCTTCGAGCGCGGCCGGTACGGTCCGACGAAGCTGCTGCACATAGTCAGGATGAGCGCGAAGAACCTCAGCCCCCACAACTTCCCGCGCAACCTCAAGATCTACTACGTCGTCATCCTCCTGGCCTTCACTGGCTTCCTGACGTTCTACGTCGGCTTGCCGATCTTCTTGAAGGACCACCTCGGAATGAGCGTCCCCGAGGTGTTCATCGTCTACATAGCCTCCAGCGTGATGTCCGCGTTCGTATACTCGCGCGCAGGTTCCTGGACGGGCAGGCACGGGGGCAAGAAGATGCAGATGCTCGCGTTCGGCGGGCGCATCGTGCTCTTCCCCACCTTCTTCCTCGCGGCGAGCGCGCCGGTTCCCATGATCGCCCTGCTATTGATCATGTGCGTCCTGCACGCGCTCATTGGGCTGTGCTGGGCGACGCTGAGCGTGGCGGGCAACTCTCTCGTCTCGAACATGTCCTACTGCGAGTTCCGCACGGAATCGCTGGGCATGTACAACTCGATCATCGGCATCGGATCGATCCTGGGCAGCCTGATCGGGGGGTTCGTGGCCAACTTCTTCGGATTCATGCCGACCTTCATTGTTGCCTCCGCGTTCGTTTTCGCGTCACTTCTGCTGCTGATAATGCTGGATGTGAAGAAGATCGAGTGCGAAGAGCCACACGCGAACCACGATTGAACGCAGGTCGGCGCGCATCGTTTTTACCTGGAACTCGGTTTCGGTACTCGATGGCACGCCTCGAGCACGCGGCATTCGATGGGACGCAGGGGACGCTTAGCAGGTGCTGCTCCTTCCTCACCGAGAGCGAACGCAGCTATGGATTCCTGCGGAACTGGTCGGTGGCCCGGCTCGAGGATTGGCGCTACGGGAACAACTTCCGCTTCGAGACAACGGACCCAAGTTTCTTCTCACGCAACCTCCACTACTGGCGAAGGGAGGGAGAGGTCGTAGGTCTGAGCGTCTCCGGAGCGGACAATGTAGTCACTCCGATGGTCCTGCCAGACGACTGGGAAACGGAGGGAGAGATTCTGACCTGGACGGAGAAGGTATGGTCGAAGGACAAGCAAACTACCAGGATCGCAGCTTACGATGACGACTTCGCCCGCGTTCAGGAGCTGGAGACCAGGGGGTTCGAGCGGAGGGAGAGTCGTGGCTTCGTGAGGAAGTACGACACCTCGACAGCTCCCCAGGAGTCAAAGTCACCCGAGGGCTTCGTGCTGACGACCCTGGCCGAACACGGTAACATTATCGACTACGTTGATGCTGTTAGAAGCGCTTTCGGACGCGACACTCTGGACATCAAGTGGTTCAAGAGCAAGGAACGCGCACCTGGATACGCCCGGGAATGGGTTATTTGCGCGCTCGTCGGTGACAGAGTGGCTTCGTTCTGCGAGGTCCGGGTGGACCAGAGGGGTGGCTACGCCGAACTGGATCCTATAGGGACGAGGCCCGAGCATCAGAGAAAAGGGCTGGCGCGAGCTTTGATAGCCGAATCATTCAGGAGGCTCTCGGCAGCGAGAATTGGTCGAGCGTACATCGGTTCCGCTTCTGAGCCCGACCCATCCAACCACCTGTACGATTCTCTCGAACCCGCGGAGAAACGAGAAGAGTTCGCCTGGGAAAAGACACTCGCTTAGGCAGACGGCTTGCGGATGGACGTCGTGACGCCAGACAAGTCCGAACTTCTCGATTCTGGCTAACAGGCCCCATCAGCATTCCTTTGCATTCAATTCTTTTAGCAACCGCTTCGATCATTTCTGATCTTGCTAGCCGTGTTGAATATGGGTAAGAGAAATGGTGCAGGGAGGAGGATTCGAACCCCCGAACGCCTTCGCGATTAGACCCTGAATCTAACACCTTTGGCCAGGCTTGGTTATCCCTGCGTTGCGAAATAGGAACATAACATCGCCGTACAAAAAGATTGCCACTAGCCACTCATCCCCCTGTCGGAATGCTGGAATCACCTGGCTCAGGGACCGACAACCATTTTTGCCTGGCATGGCATCTCCAGAACACTGCGAAAGGGAGAGATGAATGCCCGAGGGAGAACCTCTGCTACAGAACGTACCAAGCATCGACCTAGATTCGCCGGAGCTCTACCTCAACCGGGAACTGAGTTCGTTGAGGTTCAACCTGCGAGTTCTGGAGGAGGCGGAAGACCCCGCCCATCCGCTTCTTGAAAGGGTCAAGTTCCTCGCCATCTGCGGATCGAACCTCGACGAGTTCTTCATGTCAAGAGTGGCGGAGATCAGGAGGCAGATGGTGAGCGGGACCCCCCGACCTACGGCCGACGGCATGTCTCCGGCGCAGACCCTCGACCAGGCAGGGAGAGAACTCGAAGGAGTCCTAGAGGGACACAGGATTTGCTGGAGCGAGCTGCGGAAGCTGCTCGATGAGCAGGGGATCGGGGTTCGATCCTGGAGCGAACTGAATGACGACGACAAGGACGCTTTGAGGGAACGCTTCGAACATGAGGTCTTCCCGACCCTCACCCCTCTGGCCTTCGATGCCTCTCACCCGTTCCCTTTCATTTCCAACCTGGCGATCAACATCGCCGTCGTGGTCAGGAATTGTCAGCGCAAGGACTGCTTCGCGCGCATCAAAGTCCCTACGCCCGGGTTCCCGAGGTTCTTTCCGATACACAGAAGCGATGATGATGGGGTTGTCGCCCATCGCTCTCGGCGAACGGATTTCGTCCTTCTGGAGGACTTGATATCGGCGAACGCGGACCTTCTTTTCCCTGGCATGGAGGTCGTGAGCGCGCACCCGTTCCGAGTGACGAGGGATGCCTCTCTTGACATCCCCACCGAGGACGAGGACGATCTCCTCACCGCGATCGAGGAAGGGGTGGAGTCGAGGCGGGTCGGCGCCCCGGTGCGTCTCGAGGTCGACGGTGGAATGCCGGAATCGGTCCGGGACATGCTCGCCCGGAAGCTGGATCTGCCGCGCTACCTCGTTTTCCAGCCGATGACGCCCCTTGCGCTCGCGGACTTCGTGCAGCTGCGTGCGATCGACCGACCCGTGCTCAAGGACCGGCCGTTCGAACAACGCGTTCCTTCCGACCTGGATGCGAAGGCCGACATCTTCGCCGCGCTCGCCAAGCGCGACCGGTTGTTGTTCCATCCCTACGATTCCCTTGCCCCGGTCGTCAACCTCGTGCGGCAGGCGTCCACCGACCCCGACGTTCTCGCGATCAAGATCTGCCTCTACCGCATCGAGAAGCGCTCCCCCCTCATCGACGCCCTCATACAGGCGCGCAAGAACGGGAAGCAGGTTGCTGCTGTCGTTGAGCTGAAAGCGAAGTTCGACGAAGAGAACAATATCTCCTATGCAAGGGCGATGGAACAGGAGGGCGTGCACGTCGTCTACGGGCCGCCTGACCTGAAGGTGCACGCTAAGGTGTGCCTGGTCGTGAGGAAGGAGAAGGGCGACACCAAGAGGTATTGCCACCTCAGCACGGGCAACTACAACACCGTGACTTCGCGCTCCTACGCCGACCTCGGGTACTTCACCGTGGACGAGGGCATCGGGACGGACGTCTCCGAGCTCTTCAACGCCCTCACCGGTTACTCGGAGCGCCACGTCTACCGCAAGCTGCTCGTCGCGCCCATCGGCCTGCGCTCCGGGGTGCTCGCGCGCATCGAGCGGGAGATTGACGCCCACCGCCGTTCCGGCCAGGGGCATCTGGCGTTCAAGCTCAACGGTCTCCTGGACAAGGAGATAATCAAGGCCCTCTACCGCGCGTCGCAGGCTGGGGTAAGGGTCGATCTGAACGTGCGCGGGCTTTGCGCGCTTCGGCCAGGTGTGAAGGGAGTGAGCGAGAACATCACCGTCACCAGCATCGTCGGTCGCTTCCTGGAGCACGCGCGCATTTACTACTTCCGGAACGGAGGCGACGCGGAGGTGCTCCTCGGCTCCAGCGACCTCATGCCGCGCAACCTCGACCGCCGCGTGGAGGTCCTCTTCCCTGTGCAGGATGATGGGATAAGGAAGCACGTGGTCGAGAACATCCTGATGCCTCAGCTCAGGGACAACGTGCGCGCCCGGAGGCTTCTTCCGGATGGCAGCTACCAGCGCATCAGGCCGTCGGCAGGGGAGAAGGTGGTGGATTCGCAGCAGGCGCCGTTCGCCCAGCTCGCCGACTGGCACGAGGCGCTCAAAGCTGCCTAGGGCGCGACAGACGACTGATCGCATCGGCGCTTACGTGGCGCTCGAGGAAAATACCAGTATATACGCTATTTAGATGAACCACCGAAGATGACATAAAACGGTAGAAGCGTGAACCAAACGAATGGGTTCAGGGAAGCAGAAGCGAAAGAAGAACAACAAAAGTAACAAGGGGAACGGTTCTGGGAGCCCGGAGTCGACCTACCTCGGTCGGGAGCTGAGCGCCCTCGAGTTCCACCGCCGCGTGCTCGAAGAGGCGTTCGACACGTATCATCCGCTCCTCGAGCGAGTCAAGTTCCTGGCGATATGCGGATCGAACCTCGACGAGTTCTTCATGTCGCGCATATCCGACCTCTGCCGTCAGATCTGGAAGGGGTCTCCGAGGCCGGGGATAGACGGCATGAACCCCCTCGAGACGATCGATCTCGTCAGCGAGTCTCTGGCGGACATTTGCGGCCGGCACGGGGAGTGCTGGGCAGGACTGAGATCGGAACTGGCGACGGCGGGAATCCGCGTGAACCGCTGGGAGGACCTTGACAAGAAGAAGGCCAAGGCGCTGAGGGAGCTGTTCGACCGCGAGATCTTCCCCACGCTCACGCCTCTCGCGTTCGACGCCTGGCAACCGTTTCCCCTTATCTCGAACCTGTCGATCAACCTCGCAATCATCTTGAACGACTCGGCGGGCCGGGAGCGCCTCGCCCGCGTCAAAGCGCCCACGACAAGCTTCCCTCGTTACATCCGGCTGCCGGGCGGAAGTCCCCGCACGAAAGCAGCGGAACGTCGCTCGATGGACCTCATCCCCATCGAAGAGCTGATCGCCAACAACCTGGACCAGTTGTTCCCTGGGCTGGAAGTCAAGGCTTCCTACTTGTTCAGGGTGACAAGGGACGCGGAGATCGAGATCCTGCTCGGGGAGAGGCCGGACATGCTAGCCGCGGTCGAAGAGGGTGTGGACACCCGCCGCTACGGGCCGCCAGTGAGGCTGGAGGTCGAGAACGCAATGCCGGAGAGGGTCCAAGACGTCCTGACCCGGAAGCTAGAACTGCAGCAGTACCTCGTGTTCCCGACCTGCGCGCCGCTGGGATTGGTCGACCTCTGGCAGCTGCATGCGATCGACCGACCCGACCTGAAGGACGTTCCATTCTCCCAGCACATTCCTACTGACCTCACCACCCAGGACAAGCTCTTCGCGGCCCTCCGCAAGAAGGACCATCTCTTCTTCCATCCCTACGATTCCTTCGCTCCGATCGTGAGTTGGCTCCGCCAGGCAGCGGTCGATCCCGACGTCCTGGCCATCAAGATCACCTTGTACCGCATCGACAAACACTCGCCGATAATCGATGCCCTGATCGAGGCGCGCAAGCACGGCAAGCAAGTGACCGCGGTCGTCGAGCTGAAAGCGAAGTTCGACGAAGAGAACAACATCTCGTACTCGCGCTCGCTCGAGCACGAAGGCGTTCACGTAATGTATGGGCCAGTGGACCTGAAGGTGCACGCCAAGGCCTGCCTGGTCGTGCGGAGGGAGAAGGACGGCATCGTCAGGTATGCGCACCTCTCCTCCGGCAACTACAACAACGTCACCACCAAGGTCTACGGCGATCTGGGATACCTCACATGCGACCCGGACATCGGTAGCGATGTCTCGCATCTTTTCAACGCACTGACTGGCTACGCCGACAAGGCCCACTATAAGCGGCTTCTGGTCGCCCCGAACGGGCTGCGGAGCGGCATCATAGAGAGGATCGAGCAGGAGGTCGAGCGCCATCGCGACCATGGCGATGGGTACATCGCCTGGAAGCTGAACGGATTGTTGGACAAGGAGGTAATTGACGCTTTGTACGCCGCCTCCCAGGAAGGGGTGAGGATCGATCTGAACGTGAGAGGGATGTGCGCGCTGCGTCCCGGCGTCAAAGGCCTCAACGAGAACATCAACGTCACCAGCATCGTCGGTCGCTTCCTCGAGCATTCGCGCATCTACTACTTCCGCAACGGCGGGGAGAGCGAGGTGCTGCTGGGCAGCGCGGACATGATGCCGCGGAACCTGGACCGTCGCGTGGAGCTTCTGTTCTCAGTCGTTGACGAACGCATCAAGAGCGCGCTCGTCGACGACATCCTCAAGACGCATCTGCACGACAACGTGAAAGCGAGGCGACTCCTGCCCGACGGAAGTTATGAGAGAATGCGACCGGACGGGAAGGAGGGACCCTGCGACTCGCAGATGTGGTTCGTGAACAACCGGGGGGTCTGGCATGGCAGCGAAGGGACGTTCTGAGACGGATCCCCGCTTCTGCTCGCTGGGGCGCGCGACGGTGCGAAGGCAGCTGCAGCGGTTGCGTTCAGAGGCGGACGGAGTGCTGGCGAACGCAGATGTGGAGTGCGTACATCGGATGCGCGTCGCTTCGAGACGGATGCGTGCTGCCCTGGTCGTGTTCGAGGGTTGCTTCCCCCGCAAGCGCTTCCGGCGCTGGTCGAAGCAGATGAAGCTCGTCACCCGAGCCCTCGGCGCTGCCAGGGACACGGATGTCCAGATCATCTACCTCAAGGAGCTTCGATCAAGGTCAAACGATGAGCAGATGCCCGGGGTAGCGCAAATGATCGAAGCAAAGGTCGCCCTGCGGGTTTCGCTTCAAAAGGAGCTCGAGGGAGCACTCGAGCGCCTCATGGAAGGAAAGGCCATCGACGAGATGGATCGGGCCACGCGCCCCGATATCAAGGAGGGCAAGGGGGGAACGTGGCGCAGAAGCCGCGCGCTCGCCTACTTGGATCTCCTGCACAGGACCACGGAACTGCGCTTCTATGCGCCTCACGTGCACAGCGAGGGCGCCAAGGAGAAGCATCACCAGATGCGCATCGCGGCGAAGCACCTTCGCTACACGATCGAGATCTTCAGGAACCTCTACAAGGACCACCTCGCCGAGGAGCTGAACGCGACGAAGCGCTTGCAGGAGATCCTCGGAGAGATGCACGACTGCGACGTCTGGGAGGATGAGATGGCCAAGCTGCTCTCTCTCCCCGAGGTGGGCGAAGAAGCCCTCCGGCCCGGTTATGCTTTCTTGCTGAAAGACAGAAAGGAGTTCCGTGCACAGAACTACAGAGCATTCGTGGCCCTCTGGGACGGGATGGAGGAGAAGGGCCTTTACGATGCCATGCTTGAAGGCATGGCGAAATCAGCCGAAGCGGCCCTCAAGCTGGAAGAGCGGACGGAGGCCGAACTCGAACTTCGTCCAGAAACAAAGGTGGCCATCATAGGGGACGTCCACGCGAACCTGCACGCGCTCAGGGCGGTCCTCGAGGACGCGGAGAGAAGGGGGGCCGCTATCGTCATCAACACCGGGGACTCGGTCGGATACGGACCGAACCCAGAAGAGACGCTGGTGCTGTTGCGAGAGCGAAAGGCGAACAGCGTCGCCGGCAACTTCGACCTCAAGGTGCTTCGCGCCGGCCCGAAGATCAAGGCGAAGCGCGAGGGGGACAAATGGTACGGGCTTGGTTGGACGTACCGTCGACTGAGCAAGAGTGGCCGCGACTACCTGCGCTCGCTCCCTCGGGAGATCCGCTTCGAGGCCGCGGGTAGGACCATTCTGATCACTCACGGCAGCCCCGATTCGATGGATGAGTACGTCGGCCCACAGACCCCCAGAGAAAGGCTGGAGCAGCTTGCCAGAAGCTCTCGTGCGGACCTCATGATAACTGGGCACGCTCACCGCGCTTTCGATGCCGTCGTAGGCGGCACGCGATTCATCAACTCCGGAAGCGTGGGACGGCAGGACGACGGAGACCCGAGGGCGACCTATGCGCTGCTGACGCTGGAACCTTACCAGGTCGAGCACTTCCGCATCGAGTACGACGTGCAGGGAGCCGTCGATGCGATGCGCGAACGTGGCTTCCCCGAGGAATTCGGACGGATGCTGCTCGAGGGACGTTCGCTCGATTACATCAAGGACCGCACGCCATCGAAGACGGATAGACAGCTCAAGACGGCCGTCGAAGCCGCTTGGAAGTTCAATGACACGTACCTTAAGGGAGACAAGCACTCGCGCAACGTGTCGGAGGTGGCGTCGCAGCTATTCGATTGCCTCAAGGACCTCCATCATCAGGGCGCGGAAGGAAGGGCGCTGCTCGAGTGCGCCGCCGCCTGCCACGACGTAGGCTGGGTCGAAGGGCAACTGGCTCACAATAAGACCAGCATGAGGATGGTGCTGGAGGAGGAGACGCTCCCGCTCGCCAAGCGTGAGAGGGTCATTGTGGCCCTGGTCGCGAGATACCACCGCAAGGCCCATCCGAGAAAGGATCACCCTCACTACTGCAATCTCGACAAGGAGGGACAGCAGGAAGTCCGAGAGCTCGCCTCGATCCTCAGGCTTGCGGACGGATTGGATGCCAGTCACCGGGGAGTCGTCGAAGGCGTTAGGTGCGAGCATGACGCCGATAGGATAATCCTCCACCTGGCTCATACCCTCCAACCAGGAACGGAAGAGAGGGATGCGAGCGGGAAGGGCGATCTCGCGATAGCGGTCTTCCGCCGCGACCTGCAGTTCGTCTGGGACGGCAACTGATGGACAACGTTGAGAAAGTGGTCTCGTTCGTCGACATCGGCACCAACTCGGTCCGCACGATGGTCGTCAGGCTCAACCCTAACCGCTCCTACTCGATCCTTTCCAGGCAGAAGCAGGTCGTGCGCCTGGGCGAGGACGAGTTCCTCGACAAGGAGTTGATCCCGGACGCCATCGAGCGCTGCGTTCTGGTCTGCAAGCGCTTCACCGAGATGGGGCGATCCTACGGGGCGGAGGAGTTCATCGCGGTGGCGACCTCGGCGACGAGGGAGGCGAAGAACAAGAACGTGCTCCTCGAGCGCCTGCGCACCGAAGCGGGGCTGGAAGTGCACGTCATCTCCGGTCGCGAAGAAGCGAGGCTGATCTACCTCGGAGTCGCGAGCTCACTTAGCCTCGACGGCAAGACCGGGCTCTTCATAGACATCGGGGGCGGAAGCACCGAGATCACCGTCAGCAGGAAGGATCAGATGCTCTACCTGGACAGCCTGAAGCTGGGGGCAATAAGGCTCAGCACGCTCTTCGTGCCAGACGGCGGCAAGCGTGGGGTGCCTCCCGAGCGCTACGCGGTCATGAAGAAGTCCGTGCGCAACGAGATCGTCCGCACGACCCAGCGATTGAAGAAGTTCAAGATCGACGTGGCGATCGGCACCAGCGGCACGATCCTGAACATCGCCGAGGTCGCATCCAAGTCCCACGACGATCCGACCGCGCAGACATTGACGCTGGAACGACTGAAGCGGACCTCGACCATGCTACGCTCCCTGCCTTTGAACAAGCGCCGCGAGGTGCCAGGCATCAACCCTGAGCGTGCGGACATCATCATCGGCGGGGCGGTCATCCTCGAGACCCTGATGGAGGAATGGGGGATCGATGAAATCGTCCCAAGCGAGAGAGGCTTGCTCGACGGCATGCTCGTCGACTACCTCTCGAAAATCGAAGGGTTCCCGCAATACCACCGCATGAACGTGCGCGAGGCGAACGTGCTTCAGCTGGGACGCTCTTGCGGCATCGACGAAATCCACGCGGTGACGGTCAAGCGCCTCTCGTTGGAGCTCTTCGACACGGCGAAGACCGAGGGGCTGCACAAGCTCGGGGCTCGCGAGCGCGAGCTGCTCGGGTACGCGTCGTTCCTGCACGATGTCGGCGATTTCATCTCGTTCACTAACCACCAGGCGCACTCGCGCTACATCATCAGGAACGCCGAGCTGCTCGGGTTCGACCAGATGGAGATAGAACTGATGGCGGACCTGGCATACTTCCACCGCAAGAAGATGCCGGGCAGGAAGAACGAAGAGCTCGGGGAATTGGACGAGGACGGCAAGGACAAGCTGATCGTCATGGCGGCGTTCATGCGGCTCGCCGAGGCTCTTGATCGTTCGCACTGCGCGCTCATCGAGCACGCGCGGTTCATCAATGCGACATCGCGAGAGGCGATGTTGGAGATCGTGACGCGCGGCGACTGCCAGCTAGAGATCTGGGGCGCGGAGGCACAGGAGAAATCGTTCAAGAAGGCGTTCGACCGCGAACTGGTGGTGCGCCACCACGCCTCTGGGCCAAGCGACTGAGGCGCACGAATATAAGCGACCGAGTACGATGTGAGCGGGATGCCTCTAGAGCAGTACCGCGCGAAGAGGGACTTCAAGAAGACCCCCGAACCGATAGGTGATAAGGGCGCTGCCACTGGCATCTTCGTCGTCCAAGAGCATGACGCTTCTCACCTCCACTACGACTTCCGCTTCGAGCTGGACGGGGTGCTCAAGAGCTGGGCGGTGCCGAAGGGGGTGCCTACGGAGGCCAAGGTCAAGAGGCTCGCGGTCGAGACCGAGGACCATCCGATCGGGTACGCGGACTTCGAGGGGAGCATCCCGGAGGGCGAGTACGGCGCGGGAACGGTCAGGATATGGGATAGCGGCAGATCGCAGGTGCTCGAGCAGGATGATAACCGTTACGTTGTTCTTCTCGCGGGCAAGAAGCTCCTCGGCAAGTATGCCCTCGTTCGCTTCCGCGGCCGGGACAACAACCCGAAGAACTGGCTGATAATGAAACTGTCCTAGGCGAATCAGAAAAAGAAGGGGAGAGAGCCTTCCCTCAGCGGCCGGTGGTTCGGGAAGCACAGGAGGAAAGGGGCTTTTGCTTGCTCCGGTCGCCGCTAGGCTCTGACCTCTGAGATACGCCGAGACTCTTAACCGCGATGGCATTACAGAACGGGCGGAAATGACGGACAGTGTCGATACTGTCACACGCCAAAGCGTGTCTAGCCATATTGGAAGAGCAATTGCGCGGACGACAAAGCGCCGATCCACCTCTATAGAGTTCACAATGGACCCCTGCTTGTCCATTCGTTCGCACCAAATACTTCGACGCTGAGTGCTCGCCGGGTGATGGCGATGCAAATCGGCGACAGTGATATGGTGGGCAGGGAGTGCGAGCGCGCGCGGGAGGATTTCCGCCCCGAGCACATCGAGTGGTTGCTGGTGATCGAGGCGCGTCCGCGAAGCCTTGACCGCTTCTTCTACTTCACTGGGAGCAGCGAGAATGATGGACTGTTCCTGGAAACGACACGGGCGGTGCTCGGCAACGACGACCTGCGTGTCAAGAACCTACGCTATCGCAAGGAAGAGCATCTGGAGAAGTTGCGGAGCGCAGGGTTCTACTTGATCGAGGCTGTGGAAACTCCAGTCAATCGGAGCATGCCCATAGGCAAGCGCAAGGCGCGCGTTCTCGAAAGCATGCCCTCACTGATTGCAAGAATCCGCGGATTGGATGCTGAGGGATGTAAGGTCATTCTGGTCGGATCGCCAGTCTATCAACTGAGGCATCATTTGAGGAGGGAAGGAATCACGGTGCAGAATGACTGCATGATTCCCTTCCCGAGCTCGGGTCACCAGAAGGAGTTCCGGGAACAGCTCAGGAGAATGCTAGGGACCAACCTGAAGAGCGAGGCTTGCCCAAGGGCGGACACCAAAGTCTCGGTGCAGTGCTCTGGCGAGGCACGATCATGTTTCGTCGGTGTGCTTGCCGAACCTCTCCCTGACCTCTGACCAGAGCGCCCTCAGGAAGATGAATGGCAAGAACCAGAGGAACAGCACTATCACATAGAGGATCGCCACGATGAAGACGGCGTTACCGATGCTGCTCATGCTGCTTGAGACGAACCACGCTATCACCACTGTGATGAGAGCGCTCGTGGCGAGCCATCCAAAGAAGAGCCTCTTCCTTCCTTCATCCATGGGCCAACGAATCGGGCAGCACTACATCAAAGAACCGAATTGAAAGTATTGATGGCTATATTGAAACCGACCGAGGTATTCTAGAGCAGGGCATCATGGCATCTCGCCATTTCTGCGATCTGAGAGTTCGATTGCGCTTGAAACCGTTCCGTTCGTCCCTATAACGCGAGGACTCTCGGGTTCATCCCAGAGACGTAGGCGCGGGGTCCTCTCACCCCCGATCATGGGGAGGTGCAGCAACAAGTCTCCTTACATCACTATAGTGAAAGGAAAACGCTTCGCCAATGGTTATGGCGTAAGCTCGGAATGGAGAAGCGGAACAATGGAAGCGGAGATCCTGCAGGCCGAGCCGTACGTTGAAGACGACTTGGTAAGGAAGATGAGCGTCGAGGAACTGAACCTCTTCTATGGGAAGACGCAGGCGTTGAGCAACGTCACCCTCGACTTCCATGAGAAGAAGGCGACCTCGATCATCGGCCCTTCTGGGTGCGGTAAGTCCACACTAATTCGCTGCCTCAACCGCCTGAACGACTTCATATCTGGCTGCAAGATAAGCGGGAGCGTCCTGCTCGACGGCCAGGACATCATGGCGCCGGGGGCGGACGTGGTGGAGCTGCGCAGACGGGTCGGAATGGTGTTCCAGAAGCCCAACCCTTTCCCCTTCTCGGTGTACGACAACGTGATCTACGGATGCCGCATCGCCGGGCTGAGGGACAAGAGGCTCATGGACGAGATCGTGGAGCGCGCGTTGAGAAGAGCGGCGCTCTATGATGAGCTGAAGGGGAGGCTGAAGGAGCGCGCGACGCAGCTGTCCGGAGGACAACAGCAGAGGCTGTGCATCGCGCGCGCGTTGGCGATGGAGCCGGAGGTGCTGCTCATGGATGAGCCGTGCTCCGCGCTGGACCCCATCGCGACGCAGAAGATCGAGGACCTCGTGCACGAACTCAAGAAGGAGTACACGGTCGTCATCGTGACGCACAACATGCAGCAGGCGGCGAGGGTCAGCGATTTCACCGCTTTCATGTACCTGGGGAAACTGGTGGAGTTCGGGAGGACGAAGGATGTGTTCGAGTCCCCCGAGCATGACGAGACGGAGAGGTACGTCACCGGCAAGTTCGGATGATTCGGCGGGCCGGGCTTTGGGGGGTTGGTCCCCGGCATCCGCCGTTGCTCCGCCATTCCCTGGAGGCGGATTTGGATCAAACGTAGGGACGACGAACTGCGAACATGGGTCTTCTGCCAATAGTGAAAGGGAAGGAATTCCGCCAGGGCTATGGATAGGGGCGGATATTGAATCCTCATGGAAGCGTCAATACTATGCGAGCACATGACATTGGATTCCGCCGATGACGGGGGCGAAATTGTCGAGGGTGGCTGGCGGGGAAGAAGGGCGCAAGACCATTCGCCTGTCCACGTCGTGATGAGAAGAAGGGGGCCAGTGGGGAA
>Ga0335071_10004273_pt1 | contig 14918 bp, 11 predicted proteins | sample Lox_Sample_15_FD_206724 | JGI IMG/M metagenome (GOLD analysis project Ga0335071, IMG submission 206724) | Soil microbial communities from Loxahatchee National Wildlife Refuge, Florida, United States - Lox_Sample_1.5 | ecosystem: Environmental > Terrestrial > Soil > Wetlands | place: USA... | reverse complement strand
GCCGCCATTTCCTGCCGCGTCATCTTGTGGTACACCTTCTCCGGATCGCGCCGCGACACCAGGTCCAGCGAGCCCTTAGCCAGCGCCGTCTCGATCTTCATGACGGTCGCCGCATCCGCCTTGGCCTGCTCCGGCTTCTCGCCCGCCAGTTCGAACATTCGCCCCACGTGCACCACGTACTTGTCGCGAATCTCCACTGACTTGGCGTCGTCCTTCAAGTAATATTCCCGGTCCGGCAATCCCAGCCCGCCCTGGTCCGCTTGCGCGATCACCTGGTCGGAATCCTTGAAGTCCTGCCCCGACCCAAAACTAAACAGCGCGTCCACCCCGCTGCGCTGCAGGTTCGCGATCGCCGCCGCGAGTTCCGCCTTGTCTTTCAGATCGCGGATCCTCGCCAGCGCCGGCTCCAGCGGTTGCAGTCCTCGCGCCTCGATCGCCTTTTCATCCATGCACGCGGCGAAGTAGTCGCCGATCTTCTGCGTCGTCGCATCGCGCCCCGGTTCAGGCTTCGCGGCCCCTTCCAGGATCTGCCGCAGCACCTCGCGATTCCGCTCTTCCAATTGGCTGAACCGCCCCCAGCGCGCCTGGTCGGGCGGCGCCGGGTTGTTCTTGATCCAGTTCCCGCACGCGTATTGGTAGAAATTCACACACGGGTTCGCCGAGGTGTCGATGTTCGCAACGCTGAATTCCAGCGCCGATTCCGAAGGCGCCGTCCGTCCCGCGGCGGCCTGCGCCCACACCATGGCCGTGCCGGCCAATCCCAGAAGCAAAATTTTCAGCAAGAGAAACTCCTTCCCAATTCAATTTAACGTGCAAGATGAAGTTCCGGTGCGTAAATTCCCGCGCGCTTTCAACTGACGGCTTCTGCCACAGCCTGCTTAATGGCGTCCGCGTTCGGGCACACGTGATTTGCGTAATGAATCAGATGCGTGCTCAGCCACAGCACACGCTGGCGGATCCGGTCGAGGAACTAGAAATCGACCTGGGTCGCCGTTGCAGTTGCCTCGTACTCATCCCGCCTTTCGCATCGAGTACTTGGTCAGAAGCGAAATCAATTTCTGCGCCGCCGCCGAAGGCTTCGCCCCGCTTTCCAAGATCTGTTTCGTGGTCCACGGCTGGCCGTACATGGCTTTGTTCTCGTCGATGTCGCTGCGCAGGGTTGCGCCATCCAGCGAAATGCCCGCAAACAGACCCTTGGAGCGCGACCACGACAGGATCTCCGCCGTCATCAGCGCGTCGGTCTGCGCGGTGGCGTCCCGGCCCACCGGTCCGGCCGCCGCCGTGGCCTCGCCGCCGATCGTGAACTTGTCCTTCGTGATGTCCCGCATGCCACGCGCGTTCATCACCAGCAAAATCACGTCCGACGAGGAGAAACCGATCTGCAGCCCGAAACTGCCGCCTTCAATCCGAATCGCCGCCGGCGGGCCCCAACCCTGCCCGCCCGTGCCGCGGCAAACCGCAAATCCTCTTCCGTACTTGCCGCCGAAAACGAAAGCGCCTTTCTTCAATCCCGGCACCAGGACAATGCATTCCGCTTTGTTGAGCAGATCCTGCGGTATCGAACGGTCTGGAGCCCCCATGATCTCGGTAAAGAGCGAGGCGGCATCATCCAGGCGTTCGTCCACTTTGCGTGTATCTTCTGCTGCGTAAAGGAGGGCGCACCCCACGGTCAGCGCCAGAGGGAGGTTCATCAGTCGCATGTCTTCATGGTAGCGTGAACCTCCGCGGGTCGGCGCAAGAAAACGCCGGCAAATCAAAATGCGAGCGGAAGACCGCTCTTCGCTAACGCGAGCCCGCCTGGAACGTCCGTGCCCACCGCTTGCGCAGCAAGAATCCACCGGCTGTCAACAGCCCGGTCAAGAGCAGAATCCACGTTCCCGGCGCCGGGGTCGGAGTCACCGGAGGCGAGGCCAGCGCGCCGGCGGCCGCCAGGAAGTTTGCCACCGTGTACGACGAGCCTTCGCCGGGCCACGCGTATGCCACCTGCACGCTGGTGAGTTGTCGCGTGGAATCGGGCGCGAGGTTCACGCCAAATATATAGGCGCCGGCCCCGGACACGTTCGGAACCTGGTACCCGCCGCTCGGGAAGCTGTAGGCAGCTTGCCGCGACATGGCGGGTGTCAGCGCGAAAACTGTTCCGGCGGCCCCCGCCGCGCTGCCACCCGGATTTCCGCTGTACCAGTCCGGCAAGGTCACATTCGACAACACGGTGGGTGAACCGCCGCCATAGGTCAGCGTGATCGTCAGGGTTGTCGATCCGCTGCCGCTCGAACCGAAGATCGCAAACTGCGAATAATAGTTGGCCGGCACGCTGAACGTGAAGTTCCCCGGCGTATTCGCGCGCACCACCACGTTCGTTCCGGCGGGCGTGGCATTCGTGAACCCCAGTTGGACATCGTATAGTCGCGCTCCGCTGGCCGTGTACAGACCGTTGTCGTTGATACCCACCGGCGCTGGACTGTTGAGCCCCTGGCTGGACGCCAACTGGCTCGCCGCGCTTTGTGTCATAAGCCAATTGTCGACCGATCCTCCCGGCGTGGAGTTGTCCCAGGAAATAGTCGGCGTAGCCCAGCCGCCGCTATAACGCAAAATATCGTTCGCGTTAAAAGACGATGCCAAGCTCACTTGAACCCCAGCCCCATACACCCTCTGGCTGAATGGGCCCACCGCAGCGACGACGGCCAGGGCCAACGCTGTTCGAATACCTCTCAATGATCGGACTCTCTCCATTCGCTCCTCGTTGAGAAAGTCCACAGAGCCAGCCTCCGCTCCTTTCAACTTGCCACGGCATGTCGCCGTTGTTACAGTCGATAAGATCCGTCTCTGTGGATTTCGAGGTCTGATTATCTGGTAACTGTTGTGGGAACTCCAGTGACCCGTTCTGACAACTTCTGACATGGGAGCCGCAGTGGAGAAAACCGACAATCTCTTCCTGTTTGGTCCGTTCGAAGTCGATTCCCTCGCCCGCACCTTGAAGCGCGACGGCACGGCGGTCGCCCTCAACCGCCGGGCTTTTGACGTCCTTCTTCATTTCGTCCGCAACCCCGGACGGGTCATCCCCAAGGACGAAATCCTCCGGAGTATCTGGCCCGACACATCCGTCGACGAGAATAGCCTGGCGCAGAGCGTTTCGGTGCTCCGCCGGGCCCTGGACGAGAAACCCGGCGACAACAGTTACATCGTCACGCTGCCCGGGCGCGGCTATCAGTTCATCTCCCGAGTGCGGACCGTTTCCACCGAGCAGGCGCCCCCCGTTCCAGACGTGCCACCCGCCACGGCACCCGCCGATCCCGCATTCCGGCTGCCGAAGTGGCTGCTCGCTGGCCTCGTGGCCGCCCTGGCCGTCATCGCAGCCTACTCGCTCTCCCGCCATCGCCGCGCGCCGCAACAGCCCATCGCCGTCGTGCTCGCCGATCTCGAAAACAGCACTGGCGATCCGGATTTCGATCGCATCTTCAACCGCGCTCTCGTCATCGACCTCGAACAGTCTCCTTTTCTGAACCTGCTTCCCCGGCCGAAAATCCAGGAGACCCTCGCCGAAATGCAGCGCCCCCGTGATTCGGCCGTCACGCCCGCGCTCGCCCGCGAGATCTGCGAACGCAACAATGCCCAGGCCGTACTGCACGGTGCGCTTTCCCGGTTCGGCGGCAGCTACCTGCTGCTCCTCGATGCGGAAGGCTGTCTCAGCGGAGAGCGCCTCGGCGGCTACAAGACGCAGATCGCCTCGAAGGACGGCCTCTTAGCCGCGCTCGACGCCGGTGCGGCCCGTTTGCGGCGCCAGTTGGGCGAATCGGGTGCATCGCGGGAGCGCTTCCAGGTGCCCATCGCCCAGGCCACCACACCCTCGCTTGAGGCCTTGCTCGACTACACCCGCGCCGGCGAGAGTTACGAACGCGGCGATTCCGCCACCGCGCTCCGTCTTCTGGAACACGCCATCGCAGTCGATCCCAAATTCGCCACCGCCTACAAGTCGCTGGGATCGACTTACTACAATCGCGCCGATCTCACCCAGGCCGCCATCTACTTCAAAAGAGCCTTCGAACTCCGGCAACGCACCACCGAGCGCGAGCGGCTCACGATTGAGATTGCCTATTATGCCTTCGGCATTTTCGACCTCGAAGCGGCCATCCGCAGCATGACGCTGTTCAACCTGACCTACCCGAACAGCGCCGCCAACTGGGGCAACCTCTGCAATCTCTACACCCAATTGGGACAGTACGCGGAGGCCATCGACGCCGGTGAGCACGCCCGTAAGATCGACTCCCAATCCGGCTTTGCCGCCGTGGTGCTGGCGCGCGCCTACAAGCGGGCGAATCGCTTCGCCGAAGCGAAGGCGCAGGCTCGCGCTGCGGTAGCCCTGGGCAAGAACCTGCCCGGCGCCCACAGCATTCTCTTTCAAATCGCCTTTGCCGAGCATGACCCCGCCGCCCTCGAAACCGAAGGCCAATGGGGGCTCTCCCACCAGAACGCGGCCTCCTCCCTGGACGACCTCGCATTCGCCGCCGCCGCCGGTGGCCGCCTCCGCGAAGCCATCGACACCTTTTCGCGGGCCCGCACCGAGGCACTCCGCGTCCAAGATCCGGAATTCGCCGATGCCGTCCTCCTCGATCTCGCCGGCGTTCTGGTCGAGTTCGGAAAGCTCTCGCAGGCCGCCGCGGCGCTTCGGTCGATGAAAGGCGCCTCCAGCGAACCCGATTGGGTCGCAATTCTGAAAGCCCGCACCGGAGACCCCGCCGCCGCACTGCGCATAGTCTCCACTGTCTCCCCCGTGACGGAGACGAACACTGTGCACCTCTATTTCCATCTGCCGCAGTTGCGCGCCACCCTCAGTCTCATGGCCCACCAGCCCGCTGAGGCCGTTCGAGCTCTCGATCCAGCGCGTCCGTATCAGCTCCGCAACTTCCGCGTCCCCTACCTGCGTGCGCGCGCCGAAGCCGAAGCGGGCATGTTAGACGCCGCAACGCGGGATTATCGCCTGATCCTCGAAAATCAGGGCGTCGACCCCATCGCGCCGGTCTACTCTCTCTCCCACCTTCGCCTGGCCCGCGTCCGCGCGCTTCAGAAACAATTCGCCCAGGCGAGAAATGAGTACCGAGCCCTCTTTTCCTCGTGGGAGCATGCCGACCCGGATCTGGACCTGCTCATCCAGGCTCAGCGCGAATACCGGGCCTTACCCTCGCCCGGTCTCTGATTACAGCCCGAACAGGTTTGTCCGCAACCGTGCGTAGCCCTGCTCCGCCGCCCAGACGTCCAGGGGCACGGTCGCCAGATCGTCCACCTCCGGCACCGCGAGGCCGTTCCGCGTCATGTCGATGCATTTGAGGTAGGTGTGGCAACTTTCGCAGACCTCGGTGCGAATGTACGGGAACTGCTCCGCCATGTAGACCGGCAGCCGCTCGTGATCTTCCTCGCCGCAATTCGCGCAAACCAGCCGCCGGAAGTTCCACTCGCGGTAACACAACGAACACACCAACGATCGGCTGCCGCCTTCTCCCTCCGGACGCAGTACCGCTACCACCGGCCCTTCCCCGCAGAACGGACAGCTCGGCCCGCCCCCCGCCAGCGGCTCCACGCCGCCCGTGCGCCCCTGCACGTACACCTGCAGCAGCACACGCTCCGTGAAATCGTCACCGTCCGGCGCAGCCTCCACACCGCGGGCCTCCATTAGCTCGCGGAGCCGGCTGCGGTGGCGCGAGGCGAACTCAGCGAAATCGCCGCAATCATTCGCCGCGCCCGCAATCGATTCCTGGAATCTGGCGATTTCGAGAAAAACTCGAAGGACATCGTGCGAAGCCGCGTACGCCCGGTCCTCCGCCAGTTCGCGTGCCCGCGCGATCCGCCGTGTCCACCCAGTCATCGGCCGGTGACTTTGTCGTACCACAGCCGGTGGTGGGTTCGCGCCCAGCCCGGCGACACCTCGCCGCGGATGATCGACGTGAATCCGCCCCGCACCACCGCCGTCCCCATATACACGTGAATGATGAAGGCGCCGATGGTCACCAGCGCCGCCGAAACATGCAGCAGGATCGCCAGGTACCGCACCCCCCGCATGCTCCACGGAATCGTCTCCGGGAACCACAGCACCGCCCCCGTCACCAGCAGCACCAGGCCGCCGTAAAACATCGTCCGGAAGAAATGCTTCTGGCCTATATTGAACCGCCCGATCGGCGGGAGCGATTCATCCTCGTTGCGGATGTAGAGCGGCGCGGCCTTTTCCCACTCGCGGTCCTCCTGCGTCACCCGCATATCCGCGCCCCACTTGCGCAGCATCCACACCAACGTCGCCACGAAAACCAGCGCCATCCAGGGATGCCAATACCGCGATGTCTCCCCGCCGCCCAGCACCGTCGCGATCCAGTACAGGTGCGGCGAGTAGAACGCCAGGCCGGTGAGCAGCACGTAGGTATAGGTCAGCGCGGCCACCCAGTGCACCACCCGCTCGATCAGTGTGTACCGCAGAATCCGCTCATTCATCTTTCACCCGCTTCGGTCCGTAGCGCAAATAATGCAGGCTCACGCCGACAATGCCGCCGATCATCGCCAGGTTCCCCAGCCACTTCAGCGGCTCTTTCCAGATCCGCACCGCCAGCGGCACCCGCGGATCCTTCGGCAATCCCCCGTACGCCTCCGGATTCGTCGCGTCGTGCAGCACGTACATCACTCCGGTTCCGCCCACACCTTGGGGATCGTACACGCCGGCCTTCTTGTAGGACGAATGCTCCCGCAACTGCTGCGCCCGTGTTTCGCCCAGCGCCTTCATATCCTCCTTGGTTCCGAAATGCAGGCAGCCCGTCGGACACGCCTTGATACACGCAGGCTCGAGGCCCTGCCCCACCCGGTCGCTGCACAGCGTGCATTTGAACACCCGCTTGGAATGCGCGTTGAACCGCGGGATGTTGAACGGACAGCCCGTCACGCAATACTGGCAGCCGATGCAGGCATCCTGCTGGAAGTCCACGATCCCGTTCGAATACTGCACGATCGCCCCGTCCGCCGGACACGCCGCCAGGCAGCCCGGGTCCGCGCAGTGCATGCAGCCGTCTTTGCGCATCAGCCACTGCACCGTGCCGTCTTCGTGTACGTGCTCGTTGAATTTGATCAGGTTCCAGTAATTCCACGCCGTCTGCGGCATGGTCTGGTAGGTGTTGTTGAATACTGTCTCGGTGAACGGCAGGTCGTTCCATTCCAGGCACGCCACTTCGCAGGCCTTGCAACCGATGCAGGTGGTGGTGTCGATCAGCTTCGCGACCTGCTCCTGCCGCTGCGCCCCTTCGCCTGGCACCGGACCGGCATGCCCCGACATCTTCTGAATGCGCAGGTTCATACCTTCTCCACCTTCACCAGAAAGCCCTTGAATTCGGGCGTGTTGGCATTCGGATCGGTGATCGCCGGCGAAAGCTGGTTGGCCAGCGTCAACGCCGTCTTCCCCTCGTCCTCGGCGATCCCTCGGTATCCCCAGTGAATCGGAATGCCGATCTGGTAGACCTTCTTGCCGTCGATCGTCATCCCCTTGATGCGCCGCGTCACCATGGCTTTTGCGATGTAGTGGCCGCGCGCGCTCGAGACTTTGATCTTCTCTCCGCCCCGCAGCCCCATTTCATCGGCCAGTTCCGCCGGCACCTCGATGAACGGCTCCGGCACCAGTTGCACGTTCATCGGGTTGTTCTTGGTCCAGTAATGGTAGTGCTCCGTGAGTCTGTAGGTTGTGCAGACTACGTTGTAGCCGTCCTTCGGCGTGCCGATCTTGTCTTCGTCTGACTTGAACCGCTTCGCCACCGGATTGGTGGATTGCTGCGGATGCAGCGGATTCGCAATCGGACTCTCGAACGGCTCGTAGTGCTCCGGGAATGGCCCGTCCACCAGGGTCGCGAGCGGCGTGAACAGCCTTCCCACGCCCTCGAAGTTCATGATGAACGGCCCCATGTGGTCCTTGGGCGGCGAGTCGGCCTTGAAATCCGGAACGTCCACGCCCACCCATTTCTTCTGGGCTTCGTTCCACCACACCTGCCGCCGGTCCATATCCCACGGCTTTCCATCCAGATTGCACGACGCCCGGTTATACAGCACCCGCCGATTCATCGGCCAGGACCATCCCCAATTCGGATAAATCCCCAGCCCCGACGGATCCTCCGTCCCGCGCCGCTGCATCTGCGCGCCCGCTTCCGTCCACGAACCACAATACAGCCAATTGCCGGAGGCCGTCGAGCCATCGTCCCGCAGCCAGGCAAACCCTGGAAGCTGCTGCCCGGCCTTGAACGTCTGGTTCAACTTCTCGTCCGTGACATCCGCCAGCGCCTTCCCGTTGATCTCTTTGGCGACTTCCGCCAGCGACGGATTGTGCGGGTCCGTATAACCCCACGTCGCGTGCAGCACCGGATCCGGGAACTTCCCGCCTTCCTTCTGATACAGTTCGCGCACCCTCAGGAAAATCCTCGCCAGGATCTCCTGGTCGAGTTTCGCCAACCCCGGAACCGGTAGCGCCGCGCTCTTCCATTGCAGCCACCGCGCCGAGTTCACAAAGGTGCCGTCCTTCTCCGCAAAGCCCGCGCCCGGCAGCCGGTAGACCGTGGTCTGGATCTGCTTCATCTCCTCCGGCGTGGTTCCCGGCGCCTTCCAGAACTCGCTCGTCTCATCCGGATAGATTTCACACACCACCAGCCAGTCCGCTTTCTTCAATGCCGCGATGTTCTTCCGCGAATTCGGGCCGATCGCCACTCCGTTCATTCCGAACGCCAGCAGCCCCTTCACCTTCCCGGCGTACATATCGTCCCAGATCTCGGCCCACGAATACTTCCGGTCGATCTTCGGCAGATAGTGGAACGCCCAGTCGTTCTCCTTCGTCGCCGCGTCCCCGTACATCGCCTTCATGAACGACACCGCGAACTTCGGCGTGTTCGACCAGTAGTTGAACGAGTCCCACTCGCCCGGCTTGGCCGGCTTCGGAACCACGCGCGTCAGATATGCCTTGAAATCGGTATCCGCGGGATTGGCCATCTTCAGATAGCCCGGCAGGATGTCGAACACCCCCGCCATATCGGTCGCGCCCTGAATGTTGGAATGCCCGCGCAGCGCGTTCACGCCTCCGCCGGCCCGCCCCACGTTCCCGAGCAGCAACTGCAGAATCGCCGCCGTGCGGATGGTTTGGGTCGCTGAGCTGTGCTGCGTGAATCCCACCGCGTAGAGAATCGTCGCGACCTTCTGCATGTCGCCGTCCTTGCGGACCGACGTGAACATATCCGCGGCCTTCAGGAACTGGTCCTTCGGAATCCCGGTGATGCGCTCCACCATCTCCGGCGTGTAGCGCGAATACTGCTGTTTGAGAAGCTGGAACACCGAGCGCGGATTTTCCAGCGTGAGATCGTGCGCGACGTCCCCCGCTCGCGCGCCTTCCTCGTAATTCCACGTCGCGCGATCGTACGTCTTGGTCGCCGCATCCCACCCCGAAAACAGCCCGTCCTCGGGAAGCTTGAAGCCTTCCTTCACCACGAACGCGGCATTCGTATAGTGAATCAGGTAATCGCGCGCGATGCGGTTGTTCTCGATCGCGTAGCGAATCACGCCCCCCAGAAACGCGATGTCGGACCCCGCTCGGATCTGCACGAACAGGTCCGCCGTGGCCGCCGTCCGCGTCAGCCGCGGATCCACCACAATCGATTTCGCGTTCCGGTTACGCTTCGCCTCAATCGCCCACTTGAACCCGCACGGGTGGTTCTCGGCAGGATTTCCCCCCATGATCAACATCACATCGGCATTCTTGATGTCGATCCACCCATTGGTCATGGCCCCTCTACCGAACGTGGCCCCCAAACTGGAGACCGTGGGGCCGTGTCAAACCCTTGCCTGGTTTTCCAGGTAGCAGACCCCCAGGCTGCGCATGGACTTCACTACCAGGTAATTGAACTCATTGGTGTCGGTGCAGCCCCCGTTCCAGGCGAGTCCTTCGCACCGGTTCACCGTCCGCCCCTGTGAGTCTTTCTCGACGAAGGTGTCGTCACGCGTCTTCTTCACGCGCCGCGCGATCTCATTGATCGCGCTCTCCCACGAGATGTCTTCCCAATGATCCGACCCCGGCCGCCTCACCTGCGGCTTCAGCAACCGCCGCTCGTTCACGATGTCCTGCTGGAGTGACGACCCCTTTGGACACAGCGTGCCGCGGTTGATCGGATGATCCGGATCGCCCTCCACGTGCACCACCTGTGGAGTCACATTCTTCGCACGGTCGCCCAGTGTGTGGATGATCACTCCGCAACTCACTGAGCAGTACGGGCACGTAGACCGCGTCTCGGTCGTGCGTGAGATCTTCAGTTCACGAGCTTCGGCGTGCGCCTGTCTCAGGTCGAAACCCAAAACCGACGTGACAGCACCGGCCGTTCCAATCTTGAAAAAGGATCTTCTTGTAGGTGTCATGAGCAGGATGCCACCTCCCTCGTGTGTGGGTACCTGGATAGTACGTCAAGCGTACCGACGTGTCAATACAAGTCACCGCCTGCACTGGACGTTTCCGAGCGATTCAGTAGTACTAGACTCATCGCGAAACGTGCTCCCGCTCACACTGCCGAGGGGCACGCTTTTGCGAGCGCCAGTGATATCCTGTAACCACTGTATTCGTCAGCTGGAGGGAAACCATGGCCGAAGACAGAATCGCATTGCGGGGCAGCGAGCGAGCCCCCATACCCGGATCGCAGATTGCCGGAACTCCCGACCCCAACGCTCTCATCTCTGTCACAGTTCTCCTGCGGCGCCGCAATAACGATCTGCCCGCGCCCGGCACTCACACCATGACTCGCGAGCATTTCGCCGAACGCTTCGGCGCCGATCCCGCCGACATCCTCTCGGTCGAAGCCTTCGCCGCCGAGTTCGACCTCACCATCGCTGAAGTCCACCTCGGGCGCCGCAGTGTCGTTCTCTCCGGCACGGTCGCCAACATGAACGAGGCATTCCTCACCCAGCTCCAGCTCTTCCAGGGTCCGGGCGGCTTGTTCCGCGGTCGCGTCGGAACCCTCTACATCCCAGCCGAGCTCGAAAACGTCATCGTCGGAGTCTTTGGGCTTGACGAGCGTCCCCAGGCGCGCAGCCAGCTTCGCCGCCACATCGTCGGAGTCGGCCCCAAAGCGGCCGGCGACACTTCTTACACGCCCATGGCAGTCTCCACGCTCTACAATTTCCCCACGGGCGTCAACGGCGCCGGCCAGACAGTCGCCATCGTCGAGCTCGGCGGCGGCTTCAAATCCGCCGACCTCACGGCCTACTTCAGCGGTCTCGGCATCGCCACGCCGCCCTCCGTCACCGCCGTATCGGTCGATGGCGCGACCAACCAGCCTGTCGGCGATCCCAACAGCGCGGATGGCGAGGTGTTGCTCGATATCGAAGTGGTGGGAGCCATCGCGCCCGGCGCCAAGATCGCCGCTTATTTCGCCCCCAACACCGACCAGGGATTCCTCGACGCCATCACTACCGCCGTCCATGACACCGTCCGTAAACCGTCGGTGATCTCCATCAGTTGGGGCGGCCCCGAATCCGCCTGGACGGCGCAATCGCTCACCGCCTTCGATCAGGCCTTCCAGGATGCCGCCACTCTCGGCGTGACCGTCTGTTGCGCTTCCGGCGACAACGGCTCGACCGACGGCGAAACCGATGGCGCGCAGCACGTGGACTTCCCCGCCTCCAGCCCCCACGCGCTGGCGTGCGGCGGCACGCGCCTCGAGTCGTCCGCGGGAAAGATCACCAAGGAGGTTGTCTGGAACGAAGGCGACAACGGCGCTGGCGGCGGCGGTGTCAGCGATACCTTCCCCCTGCCTTCCTATCAGACCAACGCCAAAGTGCCCGTATCGGTGAATCCGTCTCACTTCAAGGGCCGCGGCGTGCCGGATGTCTCCGGCGATGCCGATCCCTCCACCGGCTACCAAATCCGCGCCGACGGTCACAGCGCCGTCTTCGGCGGCACCAGCGCGGTAGCACCTCTATGGGCGGCTCTGGTTGCTCTGATGAACCAGCAGCTCGGCAAGCCCCTCGGTTTCCTCAACACCCGCCTCTACACCGCCGCTGAAGAGAAGACTTTCCGCGACATCACCTCCGGCAACAACGGCTCCTACTCCGCCGACGCCGGTTGGGACCCCTGCACCGGCCTCGGCAGCCCCGACGGACAGGCGTTGCTGCAAGCCCTCGGCGGCACACCGAGCACGAGGAGCAGCACACACAGCGTCCGATGATGACCCTGGAGCACGCCCGCTTCCTAGGTCCCGCCCCTACTTCGTCCCGTGAAACTCCGTCCACGGACGCGCGTCCATGTCGTGCAAGAACGGCTGATACCAGTTGTAGTCGGGATATTTCGCCAGGTGCGTCGCCGCCTTGAAGTCCCGACCGCACGCGTGCCCCAGCGCGGCGCTGAACGACATCTTCTCCGCCAACGCCGCATCGGTCACCTTGTTCTGCACGGCGCCCACCGGCGCATACGCGCCCTGCCAGCTCGGCATCCCGCGCGGTGAAGCCTCGATGTGCCCGCACAGCGTGCGCTCGCTGGCCGCCTCCCGCTTGTCGTAGCTGTCGTAGTGATCGGCCAGAAAACGCTGCCCCGCCGCCACGTCGATCCGCCCCTTGTTCTCCTCCATCAGCTCCAGCCAGCGCGCGTGCCGCGCATTGCCGCTGTTCCCTTTATCTTCCAGGTTGAATTTCGTTTCCTCGCGCGCCAGCTTCGCACCCACCGGAAAGTTCGATCCCACGAAGTACCCGTCCTTGGTCCGCGCGAAGTTGACGTTCTTCAGCCCTAGCTCCAGATCGCCGATCTCGTTGGTCTTGCGATCCGCTACCAGCCAGTTGTTGGCGTACCCGCCGTTGTTGCCGGCCTTCATGATGCGCGCGAAATCGTCCAGCGAGGCCGCATACTGCATCGCCTTCCGCGCCCGCACGAACTCCGGCACGCCCTTCGGATCGAACCCGTCGAATTCGCTGATCGTGGTCTCGGTGATCATGATCCCCGCCGAGTTCACTCCGAAATCGTCGCCGCTGTGGATCAGCCCCGGCATCCCATCCATCAGGATCCGATAGCCCTTCGCCGGCACGATGTCGAAGATAATGTTCCAGCGCTCGCCCGACGCGTAGCTCGTCCAGTTGTTGTGCCCGATCACCGCGCGCCCGTCTTTCGTGTAGCTGCCCGTCGCCACGAACGCGCTGCAATGCTCCGCCGTGCCGCCACTCTCCCCTTCCAGCATCTTCGTGTAGTACGGCAGCTCGAGCCAAGCATTGATCGCCACCACGTCCCACACGTCCAGCTTCTCGTGCCGCGCCTTCACCCCTTCCGCGATCCCCGACAACTCCTCGCGATACTCCGCTTCAATCTTCGGCCAGAACACCTCCCGCGCCGTCTCGCGGTAGAAATCCCAGTCTTTCTTCGAATCGTGCTCCAGCTCCGTCGAGATCTCGTTGAAGTTGTCCACGATCTCCGCCGCCAGCAGGTACCCATGCTGGTACCCGATCTCGCGCGGCGTGCCCTCCAGGTGCACCTGAATCCACCCGTTGCGCTCCGGCGTCCGCGAAGCGTTCTTCATCCGGCTTTGCCCGCCGGGATAACCCGAAACCAGCCCAATCCCCAGGGCCAAAAGCAGTACCGTCGAAAACAAGAGAGTCCGTCGCATTGCCGCTATTATAGTAAGGACGTCTGCATGGAAGATACCACGCAGTTGAGAAAGCTTACCGCACACGTCAAGGCCGCGGGTTGAGCGTCCAAACTGAGTCCAAAGTTGTTGGACCGGGTTCTGGCCGCCGTTCCCCGCTGGCCTGACGAAAACGTGCTCATCGGGTTTGATACTGCCGACGATGCCGGCGTGTACAAGCTGACGCCGGAGCTTGCCCTCGTGCAGACCGTGGATTTCTTCACCCCCATCGTCGACGACCCCTTCACCTACGGCGCCATCGCCGCCGCCAACTCGCTCAGCGACGTCTACGCCATGGGCGGCCGCCCGATCTCCTCGCTTTCCGTCCTCGCCTACCCCGCCAAGGGCGATCTCGCCGACCTGGAACAGATCCTCAAAGGCGGCGCCGAGAAAATGCGAGAAGCCGCCTGCTCCATTCTCGGCGGCCACAGCGTGGCCGATGACGAAATCAAGTTCGGCTATGCCGTCACCGGCGCCATTCATCCCGCACGCGTCAAACCCAACGCCGGCGCTCGTCCCGGCGATGCCCTCGTCTTCACCAAACGGCTCGGCACCGGCGTCATCGCCACCGCCCTCAAGCGTGGGCTCGCCGCCGAACCTCATGTCGAAGAATCCATCCGCCAGATGCTCACCCTCAATCGCCAGGCCTGCGAGGAGATGCTCCGCTTCGATACCCATGGCTGCACCGATGTCACCGGCTTCGGCCTTCTCGGCCATGCCCGTGAAATGGCCCTCGCCAGCGGTGTGACTCTCGAAATCGAAGTCGCCGCCGTGCGTTTCCTCCCCGGCGCCCTCGACTACGCCCGCCAGGGCGCCATCCCCGGCGGCCTCAAAAACAACCGCGAATTCGTCTCCTGCGTGGTCGAAACTTCCCGCGAAATCCCGCGCGAGACCGAAGACCTCCTCTACGACCCGCAGACCTCCGGCGGCCTGCTCATCTCCCTGCCCGAGGCCGATGCCGCTCAGCTCGAACGCGCGCTCCCCGGCGCTTACCGCCTCGGCCGCGTGCTCCCCAAATCGACAAAGCCCATCCGACTCCTATGACCTCCAACCCCATCATCGTGGCCCTCGACGTGGACTCCGCCGCCGAAGCGCGCGCTATCGTCTCCAAGATCGGCTCCGCCGTTGGCTTCTACAAAGTTGGCCTCGAACTCTACGCCGCCGCCGGCATGTCGATCGTCGAAGAACTGCTCGACGCCGACAAGGAAGTCTTCCTCGATCTCAAGCTTTACGACATCCCCGAAACCGTCCGCCGCGCCGTGGCTGTAG
>Ga0335071_10004272_pt1 | contig 14918 bp, 12 predicted proteins | sample Lox_Sample_15_FD_206724 | JGI IMG/M metagenome (GOLD analysis project Ga0335071, IMG submission 206724) | Soil microbial communities from Loxahatchee National Wildlife Refuge, Florida, United States - Lox_Sample_1.5 | ecosystem: Environmental > Terrestrial > Soil > Wetlands | place: USA... | reverse complement strand
AGCCCCGTCCCAATCCAGGGTTGCAATATCCTGCTCGGGAACGTAATCGTGGAACCCGTCACTCGAGAGGAGCACCAGGTCCCCGGATAGAAGCGGGATCGAGAACGTATCGACCTGGAAATTAGTCCCGAGACTGTGGGTGAGCATCGCTCTCATCGGGTGCGACCGGGCCTCATCGGGACTGATCTGTTGACTATCGATAAGCGACTGGACGACAGAATGATCTTTTGTCCGGAAAAGGATCCCCTTCCTTATGACGTACGCCCTGCTGTCACCGCTATTGGCGATAAAGGCCATAGGTCCTTTAATGAAAGCCGCCACGAGGGTCGTCCCCATTCCCTCCCTGTCGCCAGTGGCTGCGTTTTCAATTTCACGGTGGGCATCCCAAAAAATCTCGGAGAATAAGTGTTCTATTTCCTTTCCGCTCATCCCTTTCCGGTACCCTGCCCGGAATTCCCGGAAGAGTTGTGCTATGGCAAGAGCCGACGCCACTTCTCCTGCATTATGACCGCCGATACCGTCAGCAATGGCGATCAGGTACCCGTCTTCGATTTTCTCTCCTGAACAGGTGTCTTCGTTATTGGATCGTTTCCCGGTACTGGACATACCGGCAACTTCTCCCCCAATCTCGAATGAACAGTCCATGGTTTTAAAATTCCCCTTCCCCGCTGTGCTCCCGTTCCTCTTCCGGGACCGGCGGATATTCACGCTTCACATAGTCTGTCAGGGCATCGATCAGTTCGTGGACAGTCTGGTACCGGTCTTTCTGCTCTTTTTCGAGGCATTTAAGGATGATCGGTTCGAGGTCTTTTAAGCGGGGGTTGATCTGCGAGGGAGGAAGCGGGGCCTGCGATAAAACCGCGTTGCTGACCTCGGGGAGATTGTCGCCGGGGAATAACGGTTTCCCGGTGACGAGCTCGTAGAATACGACCCCAAGCTGATAGATATCGGTGCGTTCATCGGTTTCCCCGAATCTCCCGGGCGAAACCTGCTCGGGAGATGCATAAGCCAGGGAGAAACCGGTCACGGTGGGGGCTGCGGAAGAACCCATCAGCCTGCTCATTCCCCAATCGGTAATTTTGGGAACGCCTTCCTTCGTGATCAGGATGTTATGGGGTTTTATATCGCGGTGAATGATCCCCTGCTCGTGCGCATAGGCGAGTCCCTTCGCGACGCCCATGATTATTTCCACTGCTTTGCGGGGGCGGAGCGGTGTCTTTAAATCTGCAAGCCCTGAACGGACATATTCCATCTCGACATAAGGCAGGGGAAGGATGTTGACCTCGGTGATCTCGACGATATTCGGGTGTCGCAGCCCTTCCCAGGCAACGATCTCCTTCATGAAGCACTTGCCGGTCGTCTCATCAAACCGGATCGGGATCTTGACTGCGACGGTCTTCCCGTCCTTGAGTCTTCTCGCCCGGTAGACATGGGCTAGGCCGCCCTTCCCGAGAAATTCTATGCTAGTGTAGCGGTCTGCAAGTTCTGGTGGGAAACTGTCCGGCCTCGATACAACGGTCCTGAAATGCGTATCGGTCAATGCAGGAACTGTTGTCTCTTCACGGTCCAGGAAGCCTTCCCAGGGATAGCCTCCTTTCCGGAAGTGCATTGTCAGCGAATGGTTCTGCCACAATGCAAGCATTGCCGTGATCGGGGCGACGATAATCGATGCCAGGATGATCCTCCAGTTCCCGTCCGTCAGCCAGAAGAGGATCAGCGGGGCAAGGATGAGGACTACCACCCCGATAATTACGTGGACTTTTAGTGTCCAGCGCAGGGGTCTCGACAGGACCGAGCCGACTGCTAGGGCGATGGCCGAGAACGTCAGGTATGCGACAAAGAGCATGATGATCAGGACGAGCGGCAGGAGGGTGGGATCGCCGAGGCCCGGGATCAGGTCCATAAGAGACCTCTGGATATAGAACAGGCCGAAAACGCAGACCCCCTGACCAAGGGCGACGGCTGCCCTGACCAACGGGGCCTGTGGGAACGAAAGGTATCCAAGGCCCATATAGTCGTGGGACAGCAGCAGGCCAAGCGGGATGACCATGATCAGGAGGAACCACGCGATGTTCGAGGGGGTGAAGTATGGAGGTATCTGGGGACCGACGGGGATCATCGAGGTGTTATTCGTGGGGGTTACCGATGGCGGGGTTGTTGCAACGAAGGTCGGCACCTGGGCGATCACGCTTGAATTGTTGACGACCTGCGTTTCGCCAGGCGTGGTCGTTAGTGTCGGTACGGCAGTGGCCTGGGTCGTTCCGGTCGTGATGGGGACCGTCGTCGGAAGAGGAGTCCTTTCTGTCGGTGTAGGAAGGATCTCTATCTGATACGTGGTCGGCTGGGTCGTTACTTCGGTCTGGGGCTGGACTGATGTGGTGATCGTTGCGATAGGCGATGTCGTTGGAATAGTCGTCGTTGCGGTAGTCGTCGTTGCAGTCGTGTGTACGGTCGTCACCGTGGCGGTCGGTGTCGCGGTTATCGTTTTCGTTGGAGTCGGCGTAGGAGCGGTCGTTTTCACCGTTGTCGTCGGCACGGTAGTCGGTGAAGTAGTAGGAACAGGCGTAGCCTGGAAGAGCTGTTGAGAAATCGTGGTTGTCTGACCAGCGGTGATCGAAACTGTCGTTGTATAGTCCTGGTAACCGTCAAGCGACAGCCTAAGGGTATGGCTCCCTCCCGCCACATCGAGAATCTGGGGTGTCTGAAATCCGGTATCAGTCCCGTCGATGAATATCTCTGCCTGCCTCGGTGTCGATTTGACATCGAGAGTCCCTGTATCGAGGGCAAACGTCGCGCTTAACGTGTGATCGGCGTTCACGTTTGGGAATGTTTTCGAATCCGATGTCCCGGTCTCCTGCCTGGTAGTTCCATCAACTACCATCGTCTCAATATGATATCCGGAATTTGCCGAGATAATAAATGTCTGACTGTTTCCAGGATCGACGCTGACCGTTCCCGGGTTGATCGTGCCGCCCGGTCCTGCATAAACGGTGATCGTGAACGCCGATACCGGTCCGACAACTGCGATCCCGAATATCAACGCTGCCAAAAGGGCAGGCACCAGTATTCTGATTAAATCGGGCCGTATGTATCGTTTATTCATGGTCCTGAAAGTTCCGGGATCTTGTCCTGGTCCGGTCATGCCTGGGCTGGCATAATGACGAGAAGTTTCGCACCGTAGATTCCTTTTGCGAGCTCTATCAGGTCGCCGTCCTGCAACGGGATCCTTTTATCTGCCGTAACCGTGGCAGAGTTCACCATTGTCCCGCCCGTGCTTCCTCCATCCTCGATGAACCACTGCCCGTTCTCATTGATGAGTTTCCCGTGCGGTTTCGAGATCCTGCTGACCGCCGTGTAATCTGCCGAAAGGATGACATCGCCGGATGGATCTCCCGACCCCGGGTGTTTCGGGTCGATCCTCCCGACCCGTATTTCATGCCCTGACAACAGGAATACCTTACCGTCCTCGGGGCCCCCGAGCAGGACGAGGGAAGGAGCAGGCGCCAGAAGTTCTTCTGCAACCTGGCCCCTGACAGCGTCGAGTTTGGTCCGGAGTTCTGGATCGACGGGATTGATCCTGATATTCGAGAACAGTCCGAGGTTCCTGACTATTGCTTCCATCGCCCCGGGAACCAGCGAGTATTTCCAGACCGGATGAACACCTTTCGACGTTGCCTGGCCAAGGCCCGCTTCTTTCCTGATCAGGCCCGTACTCAGCAGCTTGTCGAGATGTTTTTTGGTATTTTCGTAACTGGTATCGATCTCGGCAGCAATTTTTCGTACCTCTTTCGGGCTTTTTTCGAGTATTTTCAGTATTTTAAGCCGCTGGCTGTTGGAAAGGACTTCAAGGTACTCGGAAAGTTCTACATAATAATCATCGCTCTCGGAAAGGACGATTGTCTCGCTTCGGTCAGTACCTTTTTCTTCCATGAATACTCATCCCAGATTCCCGGATCCCCTGGCCGGGCTTTGGTCTTCCCATATAATTTGTTATTATTCCTATTTAGATAGTCATATCTGTTCTTTGTGGTAGCGACAGTCCGGCTCGAAGATCCTCCTGGTAAGCCTGAACAGGTCGATTTTGGGATCTGCAGAGCTGCCTGTTCGCTGGGTCCGCGGCAAATCGTCTTATAACCTGGGACTCTCCAGGTTGAAAAATTAGTGTTGCCGACACCGGGAAAAATTGGAATTTATCCGGATTTCTCAATTGATGAACCAAAAACCTGGATGATTTTCGTCCTCAGCGCATCTTTCGGATATGCCCCGATGACGCGATCGGCAAGACGTCCATCCCGGAAAAGCAATAATGTCGGGATTGCGGATATGCCGAACTGGTTGGCGAGCATCGCATTATCGTCGGTGTTACACTTGGCGAATGTGACTCTTCCGGCAAATTCCCGGGAGAGTTCCTCAACCACCGGACCGACCATCCGGCACGGCCCGCACCATTCTGCCCAGAAATCGATAACGAGAGCGGGGTTTTCCGCAGTTATGGCAGAGAAATTGGCCTGTTCAAGATGCAATACTTTTCCTTCAGCATTTTCTTTCATTTTCGCCTCCATTTCTCTCAATTTTCTTTCCCTGATCCGTGCGAGCTCGTCGTCTTCCATGTATCCCGGTTGCCCGTCCTTCCGGATTATGATTGCGCTCCTTCCTGAAACGGCGCCGGCCGGAAAACCAGTAAACTATAAGAGCGCAGAAAGGGTATATAATAACCTCCAGTGAAGCGAGGTGGGGTAGTCAGGATATCCCGACGGGCTCATAACCCGTAGACCGATGGTTCAAATCCATCCCTCGCTATTGTTTTTCAGGAAACCTTGGTTCATGTAAATTCACCTGCTGCAAGGTCCCGTTTTCAGCGTCCCATGTGATACCGATTATTCCTCAATTCATTCTTAATTAGTCCCTTGAAAGGAAGGGTTTCCCCCTTTCTATCCCACCCCGGTCGCGATACCCCTTGGGATGGATTATCCTGGAGATACAGAATTTGTCAAGTGATAATCAACTCACTATCGCAACCGGGGCGTTACAGCGGCGGGGCGGTGCCCCGGGAGCTTCGGGTTACCCGAACCCCGGCAAAAGTTGTCAGAAACCAGGAAAGGAGGAGTTACAGGTTAAGACCGATAGGCACTGCAGGAACATGAACAGAATCCCAAAATAAAGAAATTAACCGTAATGATTCAGGCTTCCCCACCGAATGACTCGAGCCTTGTCTGGTAGGTACCCTCAACGAAATCGACGATAGTCTCCTGCGATTTTTCTCCCTCTATCGTGACGGGATAGCAGCCCGTCAGGCAGCCGGTGCAGAGATTAACCCGTTCCTCACCGATTGCCTCTATGAGGGCCTCGATCGAGATGTGGTGAAGCGAATCCGCGGTTATGCTCCGTTTTACTTCCTCTTCGATTTTATCACTGGCGATCAGTTCTGCCCGGGTCGGCATATCGACCCCGAGATAGCACGGCGCCCGGATTGCCGGGGATCCGATCCTGACATGGATCTCGCGTGCCCCGGCTTCCCGCATCGTCTCGATAATCCGTCGCGATGTCGTGCCGCGGACAATGCTGTCGTCGACGAGTACGACCGAACGGTCTTTTAAATGCTCCCTGATGGGGTTCAACTTCATTCTGACGGCATCTTCCCGCGCTTTTTGCGAGGGCATGATGAACGTCCGTCCCATATACCGGTTCTTCATGAGGCTTTCGACAAACGGGATACGTGACCTCGTCGCATACCCCATCGCATAGGAAGTCCCTGAATCGGGGACGGCACAGACGCTGTCCGCATTCACCGGGTCCTCTTCAAACAATTTCGCCCCGATATTGCGCCGGACATTGTACACGAGCGCTCCGTCCATCACCGAGTCTGCCCGCGCGAAATAAATGTATTCGAAAATGCAATGCGCATGACGGCTGGCTACCGCGATTTGGGTCGATTGCATACCCAAAACATCAAGCCTTATCATTTCACCGGGGTTGACGTCCCTGATAAATGTCCCGTTAAGGGCGTCAATGGCCACGCTCTCTGATGCGACCATAAACCCGTTCCTGGTCTTACCGACACAGAGCGGTTTGATGCCCAACGGGTCCCTGAATGCGTACAATACGCCGTCTACGAGGATCGTCACTGCATAGGACCCCCGCAGGGTCCGCATGCAGTGGAGGACCGCATCCTCGATACCCCCGGAGCTGCTGATCTCTTCAGTGATCAGCTTGGCGATGATCTCCGTATCAGTCGTCGTACAGAAGATCTGCCCCCTCTGCTCGTAGGCATCCCTGAGCTCGCGGGTGTTTACGAGGTTGCCGTTATGGGCAATTGAAATGGTATGATCCTTGAAAAGGAAATTAAAAGGCTGGATATTTTCAGGCCTGTTGGCGCCAGTAGTCGGGTAACGGACATGACCGATCCCGACAGTCCCCTTGAGCCCGGAAAGAACTTCCGTGTTGAAAACATCTGCGACAAGTCCCTGTCCCTTGAATTTATGGAGACCGTCCTTGTCATACGTGGTTATTCCGGCACTTTCCTGACCGCGGTGCTGGAGCGCGTACAAGGCATAATATAAAGAAAGAGTGACACCGCCAGCATCGACGATGCCAACGATTCCACACATGGTGCCCCTAATGCGTCGGGACTTTTGGTCGCTTATTCAGCCATCTTACACTGCGTAGTTTGCTGCTTCTTCCGAAACCACATGCAGAACATATCTTGTCGCGGCAGTGGTATGAAATGCTTCCACACCGCCGGCAGGCGATATGGGTCTTTTTATTCATCTTTCCCATTGAGGGAGTTCCTTTCGACATAACCTGGTCACCCTGAAAAACTGTTTGTTTATTGTTCGACTGATGGTGATATATAGATCACATTGTCTCCACGAACGATGAGGGTCCCGACATTCCTGGTCTCACCGTTTTCCACATCGGTAGCCTTGTCAAGAACAAGGTTCATGTGTACATCGTATCCCTGGAGGATTCCCCGGAGTTCTCTGCCTCCTTTAAGGGATACGATTACAGGCTGCCGATTCAGCACCTGATCCAAAATATCCAACGGCCTCTTTGTCATGTAATCCCCCTGTATCACTCGCTTTGGAGTACTACATGTGCGTTTAGTGTACAAATAAATATAACGTACGGGGGTCATCGCCGAACACAGAAAAAAATCTGCCAAAAAACCTGGAAATTTCAATCGGTTCATTAAAATATCAATGGATACGGGGATGTCCAGTCTGTTTCCAGTCCAGTCGGTGCATAGCATCCCGGACCGGTCGGTGGTGAGATTGCTTTCTGATACGCTGCCGGGAAGGGAGATAGTTTTTCTTTCTGTGCGGTCGTACCTGATTTGGAAACAATGTCGAAGATTTTGGCAAAAAAACGGCACACGATTCGGAAATCCCAGCTAAACCCGATATTTTCCCGCCTCAAAGGAGAGATTGGCAATTCGGAGGCGATTTTTCACCGGGATCAACTTGAGATCGTCGAGACGAACTCGTCGCTCAGGCTATACATGGTTGATAAAAAACCCCTGCTCATGGAACTCGACGGGTGCGTATTTCCCACGCTTCGCGGAATTCTCGAGCATCCGTTCCCGGAGAGAAAGATTGTTGTCGATTCGGGGGCCGTCCCTTTCGTAGTTAACGGGGCCGATGTGATGCGACCTGGTATCGTATCGGTAAGCGACGACATCAGTGCGGGAGCCCCTGCCCAGGTCGTGGAAGAGCGACATGGAAAACCCATTGCGATATGCATTGCCCTCCACGATGCAGAAGGGATTAGAGAGATGAAGAGCGGAAAAGCGTGCAGGAACATTCACCATGTCGGGGACGAGATCTGGGCGCTTGAATTTTAGACACCGATCGAATCCGGCGACCAGGCCAATTTTTGTGAAAAACTTCGGGCAGTAATCAAATCCCGCCGGTTTATAGAATAGATACTATTAAATAAAATTCAACATACCATTTTTTTATGGGAAAAATATTCGATACGCTTCTTGGTAAGTCGACTGTGTCAACTGAAGAAGACTACATGGATCTCGACCTCCAGGAGTACGAAGCGGCCGAGGCCGGGGCACCTGCGCTGCTGGTAAAAATTGCAACCGTAGGGGACATCAAGGACAGCCCGAAAGTGAAAGACGAGATATATAACGGAAATGTCGTGATCGTCGATATCGGGCGACTTAAAATGGACAAAGTAATGTACGAGCGGGTACTCAAGGACTTAAAGGAAGTGGCAAAGGACGTCAACGGAGATATTATCGGCCTCGGTGACCAGCGATATGTCGTGGTGACACCGCAGGGGGTCAAGATCTCCCGCGATAAAATCGGCGGTGTCTAGTGCGGACATGTGTCCCCGGTCCCTGTCCTGTCTGTAATACCGAGATCGAATATCTTTATCAGACCGATAATATTCCTTATTTTTCAGATATTCTCATAATCACGGCCAGTTGTGACGCATGCGGCTACCGTTTTACCGATACCCAGGTGCTCGGCGAACACGAACCCGGGCGCCTCGAATTCGCCGTGGATACGCCGGAAGACATGGTCGTACGGGTGGTCCGGAGCATGCGGGGGGTTGTCCACCTTCCCGAGCTCGGTGTAAGGATAGACCCCGGCCCTGCGTGTGAGGGATTTGTAACCAATATAGAAGGGGTGCTCGAACGGGTTGCGAACGTCGTGAAGGGCGTGCTCTCCTGTGGGGATGAGGGAGAATCCGGGAGAGCCTCGGTCATTCTTGGGCAGATAGAGCTGGTCAAGGAAGGGCGGTTTCCGGTAACCCTGATCATTGACGACCCCTCGGGAAATAGTGCGATTATTTCTGAGAAGACAAAGACCTTACCGATCCCAAAAAGCGATGGTAACGATTCCGGGGAATAACTATCCATGCCAGGGCAGGAAAAATGCCCGGGTAACACTTGCATTGAGACAGATAGGAGAGCTGGATACCGGTGCTGACGGGATATCCCCGGATTCTGCCATTAAGTCCTTCAGGTCGTTCCCACTACGGGCGGCCTAGGTGATACGGACCCCTCCGAGCCAGGCGCCTGACCTGGTTGTGATCTCTCCGACAACCTGCGATCCGGGCAGTTCCATTACCACGCGCCGGGCTTCGTCCGGACTCGTGATATAGGCGAACCCCATTCCCATGTTGAAGGTCCTGTACATCACCTCGTCCGGGATCCCGGCACTTTCCTGGATCCAGTCGAATATCTCATGCCTCGGGAGGGGTCGCGATATTTCAAACCCATGCCATGACAGGCGGGTAAAATTAAGCAGACCTCCCCCGGTGAGGTGACACATACCGTGAATGTCGGCGAGCATGTTGATTTTGAGGCTCTCGTGGTAAATCCTCGTGGGGGTCAGCAGTTCCTCCCCGAGTGTTTTCCCGTTCCCGAGTTTCAGGTCATAGCCACCATGTTCTTCGGCTACTTTTCGTGCAAGGGTCAGTCCGTTGCTATGGATCCCGCTCGATGGGACTCCAACGATCAGGTCCCCGGGCCGTATCTTTTCTCCCGTAACGACCCGGTGTTTTTCCTGGACCCCGAAGCAGGTGCCTGCCAGATCGAGGCCATTTACAAGCCCTTTCAGGGTGGCCGTCTCGCCACCGACGATATCGATATTCGCCTGGCGGGCACCCTCGTTAAGGCCGGTCCCGATCTGCGCCATTTTTTCGATGTCCAGGCAATCGGTCGCGACATAATCGACAAATGCGACGGGTTCGATGTTCATGACATAGAGGTCGTTAACATTCATGGCGATGCAGTCGATCCCTACGGTCGTCCAGTCGTGCAGGTGATCGGCTACCAGCATTTTCGTGCCTACCCCGTCGACGGTGAGGGCAAGTACGCGTTCACCGAAATCGATAAGCCCGGCATAGTGACCGGCTTCACCGGTTACGGTATAGTTGCCCCTTCTTTTGTACGTCAGATTGGCAATCAGGGCACGGATTGCCTTGGCCTCAAGATCGATATCAACGCCGGCTTCCCGGTACGCATCCTCAGTCATCACATTCCTCGGAAAGCCGGAATTCGTCATGGATTACCCGGACCGCCCGGGGGCCGTCGGGCTGGTCGACGACAAAGGATATGTTCACTTCAGACGAGCCCTGCGAGATCATCCGCACGTTGATATCTGCACGTCCGAGGGCCCCGAATATCCGTCCTCCGGTCCCTCTCGCTCCAGCCATCCCTGCGCCGACAACGGCGACGGCACAGACATTGCAGTCGATCGTTACTTCCCTCACGATCCCCTGGTTTACCAGGGGAGTCAGCGCTTCGCGGGCCATCGCCGCCTGGGCTTCGTCTATGATGAGCGAGATATTCGCCTCCGAGGAGCCCTGCGAGATCATCATTACATTTATTTCGTCCTCTGCAAGGGCTGAAAATATCGCCTTGGCGACCCCTGGTCTCCCGATCATCTGGGCTCCGTTGATGTTGATTGCCGCTACCTTCTCGATATAGGTGATGGCTTTGACGACCCGGCTGTCGTGTCGTTCGTCCCTGACGATGCAGGTACCGGGATGACCGGGGTTGAAGGTATTCTTAACCCTGACGAGGATGTTCTTTTTCATCGCGGGCTCAATCGACCGTGGATGCATCACCTTTGCCCCGAAATACGAGAGTTCCATCACCTCCAGGTACGATACCGAGTCAAGAACCCTGGCGTCATTGATAAGCCGCGGGTCGGAGGTCATAATCCCGTCGACGTCGGTCCAGATCAGTATCTCGTCGGCATCGATCCCGGCGCCGATAATCGAGGCTGAATAATCGGACCCGCTCCTTCCAAGCGTTGTCACGATCCCCTCCTTCGTACACCCCATGAAACCCATGATAACCGGGACCTCGCGGGAGAGGCGGGGAAGGACATGCTCCCGGATCCTTGCATCGCTCTCCGGCAATGCCATCGCCTCACCATGCCTGGGGGTCGTGATAATGCCGGCCTCGCATCCGTCCATGACCGTACTCGGGATACCGTTCTGCCGGAACACCGCACTTACGACAGTGGCGTTGAGTCGCTCGCCAAACGTGATGATGTAGTCCTGCGATCTCGGCGTCACCTCCCGAAGATTGTGAACGGCGAAAAAGATATTTTCGAGGTTTCCGAGCAGGTCATCGATGACCTTCTTTGCTCCTGGGACCTGGGCCTGTGCCGCTTCCTCGAGCACCTTCATATGGCGGGCCCTGAGTGAGTTGATGAACGGTTCGATAGATTTTTTATCAGGACTCCGGACAATTTCACCGGCCAGAGAGATCAGCTGATCGGTGACCCCACGCTGGGCTGAAACGACCACGGCGACTTCGTTACCCGATTCACGACAGGTGCGGACAATTTCGGTGACCCGCGAAATGCTGCCGGCATCGGCAACCGAAGTGCCCCCAAATTTCATTAAAAACCTCATTCCGGCCATTCCTGTAACTCCAATCTATTTATGTAAGTATAGGATTCACGTAATAATAAGATGCGGTCAGATGATATTGTCAGTTGCCATGTCCTCGTTATCGGCAGCGGCGGTGCCGGGGTTCGGGCCGCTATAGAGGCCGATGCCTATGGCAATACGGTGCTTATTTCCAAGACCATCGTAGGCAAGGGCGGCTGCACGCCCATGGCCGAAGGCGGATACAACGCAGTGATCTCGGTCGAGGACTCCTGTGATATCCATTTCGAGGACACGCTCAGGGGCGGGGCGTACTTAAACGACCACGAACTGGTCAGAATCCTCGTGAAAGAGGCTCCACAGAGGATGAACGATCTTATAAAATGGGGAGCGGTTTTCGACGTAACATCAGATTCCTGCGTTGCTCAGCGGCCATTCGGTGGACAACGCTTTCCGAGGACATGCTATGCGGGAGACCGGACCGGCCACGAAATGATGGTCACGCTCACCGAAAAGCTGAAAGATACGTCGGTTGCGATGTACCAGGAGATCTCTGTCATCGCACTTCTCCGGGACAACGGAGGCATTTCCGGTGCGATCGGGCTCGATCGCAAGGGCGAGATGATCACGTTCCTTGCCGACACCACGGTGCTGGCGACTGGCGGAGGTACAAAAGTCTACGATATCTCCACGAACTCTTCCAGTGGTACTGGTGACGGCTATGCGATCGGTTACAATGCCGGTGCCGAACTCATCGATATGGAACAGGTGCAGTTCCACCCTACGGGGGCCGTATATCCGTACGATGCCAGAGGGCGACTGGTTACCGAGGCCGTCAGGGGAGAAGGGGGCGTCCTTAAGAACCGCCTTGGCGAGCGTTTCATGGAGCGGTATGACCCTGCCCGCATGGAGTTATCGACCCGCGACGTTGTCTCACGCTCCATCGCCACCGAGATCCTCGAGGGCAGGGGCACGGACCACCAGGCTGTTTATCTCGATGTCACCCATCTTCCGGCCAGGCAAATCGAGGAACGGCTCCCCATCATGCTCGAGCAGTTCTTAAAATTCGGGGTGGATATCAGGAAGGAACCGATGGAGGTTGCGCCGACCGCGCACCACATCATGGGAGGGTTCAGGATAGCCAGTGACTGTTCGACTACCCTGGAACGGTTATTTGCCTGCGGGGAAGTTGCGGGCGGGGTCCACGGGGCAAACCGGCTTGGCGGCAATGCACTGGCCGACACGCAGGTATTCGGGAAACGTGCCGGTGAATCGGCAGGAAAATCAAAAATCAGGGAAAAACGACCCGATGAAGTGCAGGTAGACACCCAGTCAAAAAGGCTCGACAGGTTCCTTCAGGGAAACACAAACCCGGCTGATGTGATCAGGGACTTAAAAATGGCGATGTGGGAAGGGGCAGGCATCTTCAGGACCAGGGAAGGCCTCGAAAAGACCTTGCAGATTATCCAGGACCTTAAAAAGGTCCCGTTACGTGCACAATCAATGGATAACCTGGCAGATTGCTGTACGGCAGAGAATATGCTCACGACCGCATCCCTGATCGTGCAATCTGCATTGCTGAGACCTGAATCGCGGGGCGCCCACGTGAGGAAGGATATCGTACAGGATTGGCAGCCCGAGACGTCGCCGTTCGGCCACACCTATATTTCGCTGACCTGCCGCGGTATCGAGAAGGTGTCGCCATGAACCGACTGACGGTGCAGGTCTCCCGGTTCGATCCCCTGACCGATACAGCACCCCATCTCGAAACATATCATGTCGAAGTGAGAGAGGGAGCCCGGGTGCTCCATGTCCTCCATGCCATCCACGATTACCTCGATCCGTCGCTGGCATATCGTTATTGCTGCGGGACGGGACAATGCGGAAGTTGCGCCGTGCGGGTAAACGGGGTACCGGTGCTCGCCTGCATGGAGGAAGCCAGCGACACTATGGTAATCGAGCCGCTTGACCTTCCGGTTTTAAAAGATCTGACCGTCGACCTCATCCCGTACATTGACGTCCTGCCGGCGATCGCGACCGATGAAACTGCCGCTCCCTCGATGCCGTCCCCCGGTGTTGTCGACCAGATCAAGCCATTGCGGGCCTGTATCGGCTGCATGGCATGTGTATCGGTCTGCCCCGCCCTCCAGGTCACGGAGTTTGCGGGACCGACCGCAATGAGGCAGGAGATGCGGCTCGCGCTGGACCCAAGAGACCGCCAGGACCGGCCTTCAGGGGCTGTGAAGGAAGGGCTTTTCACCTGCACGAGCTGCCAGGCATGCTGGAGGGTATGCCCGAAGGAGATCCAGATCCCGGGAAAAGCCATCGAAAAACTGAGGGCGATGGCCCATTTCGAAGGGCATACATTGCCGAGGCATGCAGAAGTAGCCTGTCTGATCAGGGAAACCGGGAGAAGCGTCACCAGGGGAGAGGAACCATCGCTCCTCGAACAGACGCCGGAAGTGATCGAGCCGTACGGACCGGTGAAAGGGACGGTCGGGTTCTTTACCGGGTGCCTGTACAACATGAGGCTCCCGAAGACGGCCCTGGATGCGATCGAGGTGCTCAGGCGAAACGGGATCAGGGTGATTATTCCCCACGAGCAGATATGCTGCGGCTCCCCGCTCATCAGGACGGGGCAGCCTGAATACTTAAAAACCCTCCAGGAAAAAAATATCGCGGCGTTTGTCAGGTGCGGGACCGATATTGTAATGACCATGTGCGCAGGTTGCGGTTCCACGCTGAAGCATGACTATTCAACCCCGTTCACTGTCATGGACTTCTCGGAAGTGCTTGAAAAATTCGGGATTGAAAAGCCGGCCCACCTGGACCTTATCGTGACCTACCACGACCCCTGCCACCTGGCCCGGGGTCAGGAGATCACGGAACAACCAAGAGTGATCCTAAGGCAGGTCGCCGACCTCGCGGAGATGCCTGCGATCTGTTGCGGGTCGGGAGGGGGAGTGCGGTCGGGAGTTCCCGAGGAGGCTGCAGCACTTGGTGAGATGAGGAGGAAGGAGATAGAAAAGACGGGTGCCGAGATGGTGATAACCTGCTGCCCCTTCTGCGAGCTTCACATCTCGGAACATACTGAAAAACCCGTCCGCCACCTCGCGACCCTGCTCATGGAGAGCTACCGGGAAAAAGATATGAAAAAGCAGCACGGTTGATATCCTCTATTCAAAATGTCCTTCTATTTCAGATGTTCTTTCCCGGATACGATTTAAGTGAATTATCATGTTCGGACGTTCCAGGGGCTCCGCCACGCTGTGGCAACCCCGATTGGGATAGGGACTGTACAGGAACCGGTGAAATCTTAATCAGGATCGACCCTGTCCACTGGCTGTCCTGACGGGGGATGGTCAGGGAGGGGGTGAAATACCCTCTTGTCGGATGTTTTGATTTTTCATCAATGAGATTTTTCCAACCCAACTATTTGGAGAATAATCAAGTTATTGGCAGATTAGGGGCAGCAGTGGTACCTTACCATTTTTTTATGTTATTTCTTCGGAGACAAAACCCTGACATTCTCGACCAACCTGTCAGTGCAAAAGAGT
>Ga0335071_10004271_pt1 | contig 14919 bp, 13 predicted proteins | sample Lox_Sample_15_FD_206724 | JGI IMG/M metagenome (GOLD analysis project Ga0335071, IMG submission 206724) | Soil microbial communities from Loxahatchee National Wildlife Refuge, Florida, United States - Lox_Sample_1.5 | ecosystem: Environmental > Terrestrial > Soil > Wetlands | place: USA... | reverse complement strand
AGCCCTGGCGCTCGAACTGCACGGTCTCGCCGACCCGTGCCGAGGCCAAAGCCGGCTCGACCCGGCAGCCGCCCAGAACCTCGAGCGAGGCCGGATTGAGATCGGCGAAGAAGTCGCCGCCCGTTGCCGCACCGGGATCCGGCCGCGTGAACAACGTGTTGTAGAGCCGTATCTCCGCCTCGACGGAGTCCGCCGCACTCACCCAATGCAAGGTCCCCTGGACCTTTCTCCCGTCCGGCGACCCGCCGCCGCGCGTCGCCGGGTCGTAGGTGCAGCGAAGCTGGATGACCTCGCCGGCGTTGTCCTTCACCACCTCGCGGCACGTCACGTAGTAGGCGCCGCGCAGGCGGACCTCGCGGCCCGGCGCCAGGCGGAAGAACTTCTTGGGCGGATCCTCCATGAAGTCTTCCCGTTCGACATAGATCTCGCGCCCGAACGGCACCTTGCGCGTGCCCGCCGCGGGATCCTCCGGATTGTTCTGGAGCTCGACCTCTTCGACCTTGCCCTCCGGATAATTGTCGATGATCACCTTGAGCGGGCGGAGCACCGCCATGCGCCGGGCGGCGGTCTTGTTCAGATGCTCCCGCACCGGGTGCTCGAACATCGCAAGCTCGACCATGCTGTTGGCGCGCGCCATCCCGACCCGGCGCACGAATTCGCGGATCGCCGCCGCCGGAACGCCGCGCCGCCGCATGCCCGCCAACGTGGGCATGCGCGGGTCGTCCCATCCTTTGACGTGGCCTTTCTGCACGAGGTCGGTCAGAAAGCGCTTGGACAGGACCGTGTATTCGATATTGAGACGGGCGAACTCGTATTGCCTCGGCCGCGAGGGCACCGGAAGGTTTTCGATCAGCCAGTCGTAAAGCGGGCGGTGATCCTCGAATTCGAGCGTGCACAGCGAATGCGTGATGCCCTCGATCGCGTCCGATTGTCCGTGCGCGAAGTCGTAGGTCGGGTAGATGCACCACGCCGTACCCGTGCGCGGATGCGCTGCATGCAGGATGCGGTACAGCACCGGGTCGCGCAGGTTCATGTTGCCGGCGCTCATGTCGATCTTGGCGCGCAGCACGCGCGCCCCGTTGGGGAACTCCCCCGCCCGCATGCGCTGGAAGAGATCGAGGTTCTCGGCAACCGGCCGGTCGCGGTACGGGCTGTTGCGGCCCGGTTCGGTGAGCGTGCCGCGCATGGCGCGCATCTCCTCGACCGGGGTGTCGTCCACATACGCCTTGCCGTTGCGGATGAGGTGCCCGGCCCATTCGTAGAGGCGCTCGAAATAGTCCGAGGCGTGATAGAGGTGCTCGCCCCAGTCGAAGCCCAGCCAGTTGACATCGCGCTTGATGGCGTCGATGAACTCCTGCTCCTCCTTGGCCGGATTGGTGTCGTCGAAGCGCAGATGGCAGCGCCCGCCGAACTCCTGCGCCACGCCGAAGTTGAGGCAGATCGATTTGGCGTGGCCGATATGCAGATACCCGTTCGGCTCCGGCGGAAAGCGGGTCACCACCGTTGTGTGGCGCTTTGCGTCCAGATCGGCCTGAATGATGTCGCGGATGAAATCGCGGCCCGCATCCGCCGCCGGCTCGGCTGCCATCGTGCTCCTCAAACTGCCGGGGTCACGCCCGGCAGAGCTTATGTGCCAAATCCGCGCCCGGCCGCCAAGGGGCCCCTCGGAAACGGGCCTGTCAGCCGAACACGAGTCGCGGCGGCGCGTAGGCCAGATAAAGGCGCCCGAGCCAGAAGAAATGCTCGCCGCCGCAGCTTTGGTGCGCAAAGAAGGGCGGCGCGACGGTCCGGGCCCGGTGATACTCGATGAACAGCACGCCGAACAGCCGGCTTGCCAAATAAGTCCGCATGACCGATCGCCCCGATCCGGAAGACAGCCCGGTCGGGACCTTGGCGCAACGCGGTTAATAATTTCCTAGCGGACGCTAACCGGCCTTGGCGCGCCCGAGCATGGCACCCGCGGCGAGATCGCGCATCATCGGCAGCACCGAGGACCTGACGCTGCGGCAGTCGGCGAGCACCGCGTCGAAGGCATCCCGGATCCACACCCGGTCCTCGTCCGAGATCACATAGGGCGGCAGCAGCTTGATCACCGGCATGCGATGGCCGGCCACCTGCGCGATGACCCGGTGCCGGGCGAACAGCGGCATGATCAGCATCTGGCAGAACAGCCCCTTCTCGAGCTGGTCGAGCATCCGCCAGGCGATCCTCATCTTGAGGCTGTCCGGGCAGCCGAATTCGAGCCCGATCATGAGACCCTTGCCGCGCACGTCGATCAGCATTTCGTGCCGGGCTTGAATCTCCTCGAAATCTGCCAGGAGCTCGGCGCCCCGAAGCCGCGCGCGTTCGATCAGGCGTTCGTCCTCGATCACCGACAACGTGGCGAGGCCCGCCGCCATGGCAAGGTCGGTTTTCGAGAAGGTCGAGCCGTGGACGACGGCGCGATCCATGCGGTCGAAGACGCGATCGAAGATCCAGCGCTTGAGACCGACGGCACCGACCGGCACGTGTCCGCCGGACAACGCTTTCGCCAGCAGGACCATGTCCGCCTCGACGTTCCAGTGCTCGAGGGCGAGAAAACGGCCGGTGCGGCCCATTCCGGTCTGGACCTCGTCGGCGACGAACAGTGTGCCGTATTTGCGGCACAGCCTGGCGGCCTCCGGCAGATAGTCGTCGGCCGGCAGATTGACACCCTTGCCCTGGATCGGCTCGACGATGAAGGCGGCGACGTCGCGGTTGGCCAGCGCCGCCTCGAGCGCCGCCAGGTCGTTGAACGGCACGGCGCGGCAATCGGGAATCATCGGCTCGAAGCCCGAACGGAACTCGTCGTCGCCGTTGACCGAGAGAGCGCCATAGGTCAGGCCGTGAAACGCATGCTCGCAGTACACGATGCGCTGACGCCCGGTTGCGAAGCGCGCGAACTTCAACGCCGCCTCGACCGCCTCCGCGCCCGAGCTGCAGAAGAACATCTTGTCCAGGCCGGGCATCAGCTTCAGCAGCCGCTCGGCCAAGAGACCGCTCAGAACCGAGACGTCGAGCTGCACGAGGTTCGGCAGGTCGGCGGCCAAAACCTGCGCCAGCGCGTCCTTGACCGTCGGATGGTTGCGTCCGATGCCGAAGACGCCGAAGCCGCTCAACAAATCGAGGTAGCGGTTGCCGTCGGCATCGTAAAGATGCGCGCCCTGCCCGGACACATACTGGCGATCGAAACCGATGGTCCGCAAAACGCGGACAAGCTGGCCATTCAGAAGCCGTTCGTGGAGCGCAAATTTCCTGGGCGCACCACGCTCAAGCAACTCCCTGAGGTTAAAGCCAGGCATCCCCTGTCCTGCTCAACACTTTGTCCGACCCCGTCGACGACCGTACCATGCGACCCGGAGCGCGGGTAGGCACTATACTACCGCGAACGAACGATCCTGCAGTGATCCCGGTCACTCCGAGCGGCGGAGGCCCCTGCCGATCCGTTCATTTTGCCCCGGTATGTCGCTCACGCGCAATTTTGCGGCTTTTCTCGATTTTGTCCCCTCTTGCGTTAAGAATTTCGCGAGAGTAAGCACGTTCCCTCTCGTCATCAGCCACTTTCACACCGACAAAGCGCAGCGACGAACCGTCAGGGGACGTTCGATGACCGGTAGTACCCAATCGCCGACCGCGGCGCTGTCCGACGAACGGCGATTTCAGATCCTCGTCGACGCGGTCGTCGATTACGCGATCTTCATGCTCGACCCCGAAGGACGCGTGGCGAGCTGGAACAAGGGCGCCGAGCGGATCAAGGGATACAGCGCCGACGAGATCGTCGGTCAGAGCTTCGCCCGCTTCTACACCGAAGAAGACCGTCTCGCGGGAGCGCCGCAGCGCACCTTGCAGCGGGCCGCCGACGCCAGCCGGTATGAAGTGGAGGGCTGGCGGGTCCGCAAGGACGGGACGAGATTCTGGGCCCATGTCGTGGTCGATGCGATCCGCGATCCCTCGGGGCAGCTGATCGGATTTGCAAAGGTCACGCGCGACATGACCGACCGCGTGAAAGCCCAGGAGGCGCTGGACAAGGCACGCGCCGCGTTCACCCAGGCGCAGAAGATGGAGGCCGTCGGCCAGCTCACCGGCGGCGTTGCGCACGACTTCAACAACCTGCTGACGGTCATCACCAACGCCCTCGATCTGCTGTTGCGGCCGAATATCGCGGACCAGCAGCGCCGGCGCATCATCGACACGGCACAACGCGCAACCGCCCGCGGCGCCAAGCTCACCCAGCAGCTGCTCGCGTTCTCGCGCCGTCAGTCGCTGCGCCCTGAAACCCATCGCCTCAACGACCTCATCGGCGGGATCGAGGCGGTCCTGCGCCGCGCCTGCGGCGAACTGGTCGAGCTGGAGATCAACGCCTCGCCGCGCCCGATCGCGGCCCACGTGGATGCTCCGCAATTCGAGGCCAGCCTGCTCAACCTGGCCGTCAACGCGCGCGATGCCATGCCCCGCGGCGGCCGGCTGACAATCACCACGAACGCGGAGGAAATCGACGCCGGCCGCGCGGCGGAGATGTCCGGTGTCCAGCCGGGCCTCTACGCGGTCATCACCGTGGCGGACAACGGCGAAGGGATGCCGCCGGACGTGAAGTCGCGCGCCTTCGAGCCCTTTTTCACGACCAAGGAGGTCGGAAAAGGCAGCGGACTGGGCTTGAGCCAGGTCTACGGGTTCGTGGCCCAGTCGGGCGGCCATGTCGAGCTCAGCAGCGAGGCCGGCGCCGGAACCAAGGTGGCGATCTACCTTCCGGCGGTTGCGGACCCGATCGCCGCGGAAGCCGACGCCCACGCGCGGCCGAGCGCTCCGGGGCGGGCCGCCGGCACCGTTCTCGTCGTCGAGGACGATGCGGACGTCCTGCAGGTCGCGGTGGAGACGCTCAAGTCGCTCGGCTATGAAGTCTTGACCGCGTCCGACGGTCCCAGCGCCCTGACCAAGCTGCAGCGGAACAATTCGATCGACGTGCTGTTCACCGACGTCGTCATGCCGAAGGGGATGAGCGGGATCGAGCTGGCGCGCCAGGCGCGCGTGCTCCATCCCGAGCTGCACATCCTGCTGGCCTCGGGCTATCCCACGGCGGCGCTGTCCACGCAGCACGGGCTCACGGACGAGTTCACGTTCCTCAGCAAGCCGTATCGGTGGTCCGACCTGTCGGACCGGATCCGGTCGATCCGCGGCCTCGCGCACTAGCCATCCCTGGCGGCCTCCGCGACGGCGCATGCCGCCGCGTTCAGGGCGGTCACGTCGCTGACGATCTGCCCCAGCAGGAGATCGACGCCGACGGTGGTGGCGTCAGCGCCTCCGGTTGTCTCGCGGATGCGCGCCAAAGGCTCATCAAAGTCCGGGCGCGGCACGGGGGCCCGGTTCTGCACCAGCGCATCTGCGATGTCATCCAGCGCGCCCTCGATGAGCCGTCGCAGCGGGGTCACCAGTTCGGCTGGAAGCGGCGGCGCTCCCACCTGCGCCTCGAGCGCTATGGTGTGCCGGCACAGCCGATGGATGTAGACCGTGAGCATGAAGAGCTTTCCGACCCGTCCGCGCTGACGCGCCGGTTCCGTCAGCATGCGTTGGAAGGCGGCGTCCAGGTTGGTGACCTCGATCTCCGCCGCGCGCCGCAGAGGGCCCAGTTTCTCGGTCGGTGCTGCGGCCGCGGGCAAGACCTCGAACACGGCCGCGGCATAACGCCGGCCGGCACGCAGGGCCGCTGCGAGACGGTCCGGCAGGCGGTCGTGCTCCCATTGCGGCCATAGGACGTAGCCCGCGACCAGCGCCGCCGCGGCACCGATCAGGGTGAAGACCACCCGCTCGATCAGATCCTCCCAGGGATTCGGCCCGCTGAAGCCGACGAGAAGGATGATCAGCGGGGTCAGGAACGCCATGGCGTGCCCATAGCGGCGGCGGATCAGGAAGAACGTCGCGAACAGGAGCACGGCGACCGCCGCCTCGAAAGCCGCGGTGCCGCGCAGGGTCACGATGAGAATGCTGGCCAGGATCGAGCCGGCCACGGTGCCGGCCGAGCGCTGCAGGGCGCGCGTGAGAGTGCCGCCATAATCGGGCTGCAGCACCACGAGGGCGGTCATCGGCAGCCAGATCCCGTGCGCCCCCACGTTGTAGTGCACGATGATGGCCGTACCCAGTCCGGTCAGCAGTGCCACCCGCAGGGCGTGGCGAAAGATCGCCGAGTTGAAGCTCAGGTGATTGCGGATCGGATCCACGAAGCGGCCTTGGCCGCCGCCGCCGATCGCCAGCCCGGCAAAGGTGGGCAGGTGCCGCCGCTGGTCGCGCAGCAGCCGCAAAGCCTCATCGGCATTTTGGAGATTGCGCAGCGCCTGCGCAAAGGCAAGGACCGCCGGACGCGGCACCGACATCGCGGCGTCTTTCGTGGCCGTTGGCTGCAAGCCCGCCACGAGGCTCCGCAGGTTACCGAGGTCGAAGCCGCCCCGGCCGGCCAGCAGGCCCCTGGCGATCGTCCGGCATGTCCGCTCGATCTCCTCGATGATCGCGGCGGCGGCGCGCACGGCCTGCGGGTCGGTCCAGCGCTCCCATCCGATCTCGCTCAGGCTCACGGCAGCCGCGCCGACCCGCGAGCCGGACGCGATCAGGACGACGAGTTGAGCCATCGTCAGGCCAAATCCCGACGTGCCGGCGCGCGCCTCCCCGACGGTGTCGTGCGCCCGCTCGATGGCCTCGCGTGCCGCCCGGTGGCGGGCAGCGAGAACCTGCTCGCGGCGGTGACGCGTGGACAGTTCCTGCTCCGGCCCGATCACCGCGAGAAGATCGGCGACCGCCTGCCAGGCGCCTGCGACCTCCTGCTCGAGCCGCCGATAGGGGCGCACCTGCCAGAAGCCCACGGTCACCAGCACGGTCCACGCGGCGCCACATGCGTAGCCGCCGGCCCATACTCCCTCGTCGGCGCCGCCGAGGGCGCCGGCACCCACGCCGATCAGGAACGCCACGGCCATGTTGATCCCAAACGACACGCCGCCCGGTCCCAGCGCGCGCACGAGGCCGGAGCCGAGCGCGAGCAGCGCCATCAGCGCGGCGCCGAGCCAGACATTGCCGGCCACATGCAGTCCGGCGATCAGCAGCGAGGGGCCGAGCACGCCTGCGATGACCATGGCCACGAGGCGGCGGCGATACGGGCCGCCGACATCGACCATCGACACGCCGAGGGCGCCGATCACGGCCAGATGCGCGAGCTCGGCGCCGCCGATCAGCGGCAACACCACGAGCGGCGTCGCGGTTGCGATCATGCCGCGCAAGGCCGTGGACAGCGCAATCTGGTTGGGCCCGCGCCCGATCCAGTCGTTCAACCGTCGCCAAGCTGTTCCCATTTCGTGTCTGATACCACTGCCTGACACCGGCGGGGAGAGGGCGTCCCCGCCGCGACATTGCGACAACGCACCGGTTCCCGGTAGATTGCTCAACGTCGCGGACCCGGGCCTCTCGGCACGAGGGAGACGTTGTGGCGCATATTCTGGTCGTGGACGATCAGGCCGACATCTGCGAAGTGCTCAAAGCGGGCCTCGAAACGGCGCCCGAATTCTACGTCAGCTGCTGCCACAGCGGGCCGGACGCCGTCGCCATCCTCGACGAGCATCGGCCCGATTTCGCCGTCGTGGACATGCTGCTTCCCGGACTCGCCGGCGTGGACGTCGCGCAATGGGCGATCGACCGCCGGATTCCGGTCCTGTTCATGACGGGAAATCCGGATACCGCCCGCGAGCTTCTCGATGGCCGGGTGCCGTGCCTGATCAAGCCGTTTCGCCTCGACTACCTGATCGAGCAGGTGCGCATACAGCTCGAGACAGGCGACGACAACCTGAAGCGCATCCGCGACTTTCTCCTCTCCCGCCGCGCGCCGCCCGCATCGACGCGGTGAAACGGACCGCCCATTCCGCGCGCGTGGTGCTTAAATACGACGGAACTTTCGGCGACCGGAGCTCTTGTGTCTTGCATGACCCCGCCTGCCCAAACGCGCGCATCGGCTGCGCTTGAGATGGACCGAGAGCCGGACGAGCGCCGCGCGATGGTCCGCGTCGCGCGCCTCGCGACGGATCGGGCCCGACCCGCGGCCTCCGATCGACCGTCACAGCCGGGAGCCGACCCTCGCGCCACGACCGTGTGGGACCAAACCATCAAAGCCGCGACAGGTTGGATGTACCTCGCCCCGCTCCTGTGGGTCTCGCCGTTCCTGTGGAACCCGCCGCTCTGGATCGCCGCGCTCACCCAACTTCCCGAGCGGGGCCCGAAGCTTCCCGGCTCGCGGCGCTAGAGACTACGGCGAGGTCGTGCCGTCGCCATGGGGCGATGGTCCCTGGGCGCTATCGGCGGCCTCCGGCGGCGGCGCTGGTGCGGCGGTGGCCCCGCTCGAGTGCCGCTTGGCCTGCCCCTGCATGAAGATCGACAGCGGGATGCTCGCGATATAGGCGGCCCCCACGCAGATGAAGGTCAGAAACGGCTCGCTCGCGAGCCCGGCCGCGATCACCACGACCAGCATGAACAGCGGCAAAGCCATCGACGGACGTATGTGCAGCTTCTTCAGCGAGAAGGTCGGGATCCGGCTGATCTCCAGAGCCGCCACACCCACCAGGACGACCGCGTTGACCGCCGGCCGGTCGAAGAAACCGTGGCCGAATTCGATCGTCGCCATGAGCGGCAGGATGGCGAGCCCGGCACCGGCCGGTGCTGGAACGCCGACGAAATACGAGCCGGCCCAGGGCGGCGGGTTCGGATCGCCGAGCATCGTGTTGAAACGGGCCAGGCGCAGCGCGCAGCAGGTGGCGAAGATGAGCGCCACCGTCCACCCCACCCCGCCGATCTGATACAGCGTCGCCATATAGACGACCACCGCCGGGGCCGCTCCGAAGCTCACGAAGTCGGAGAGCGAGTCGAGCTCAGCCCCGAATTTCGACGTACCGCCCAACAGACGCGCCGCCCGCCCGTCGAGGCCGTCGAAAATGCCCGCCACCACGATCGCAAAGATGGCGAGATCCCATCGCTGCAGCATGCCGAACCGGATCGATGTCAGGCCGGCGCACAGGGCGGCGATCGTGAGCGCGTTGGGGATCAGCCGGTTGATCATCGGCGGCTTGAACCGGCCGCCGCGGAATTTGAGGCGCTTTCGCCGCTCGCCCCGCGCCCCGAACATCAGCGGATTTCTCCGTGGCGTGCCACCTCGCCCGAGGCGAGGTCGGCGAGCACGGTTTCGCCGCCGATGGCGCGCTGCCCGGCGATGACCAGCGGCGCGGCACCCGATGGCAGATAGACATCGACGCGGCTTCCGAACCGGATCAGCCCGTAGCGCTCGCCGGCCCGCACGGCCTGCCCTTGGCGCAGCGTACACTTGATCCGGCGCGCGATCAGCCCGGCGATCTGGACGAAGGCCATGTCGCGGCCCTCGTGCATCGCAAGCCGGACCGCCATGCGCTCGTTGTCCTCACTCGCCTTGTCGAGGGCCGCATTCAGGAAGAGGCCGGGCCTGTAGTCGGCGACGGTGACCGTACCGTCGGCGGGCACGCGGTTGATATGAACGTCGAAGATGTTCAGGAAAATGCTGATCCGTGTGCGCGGATCCGGTCCCATCCCCAGCTCGTCCGGCGGTACGGCCGAGGTGATCATCTGCACGAGTCCGTCCGCCGGGCTGACGATCAGTCCCGGGCGGATCGGAGTCACCCGGTCCGGATCGCGGAAGAAGAACGCGATCCACAAGGTCACGACGAGACCGAGCCAGCCCAGCGGCACCCAGAGCCAACCCAGGAGCATCGTGGCGATGGCGGCTCCGGCAACGAACGGCCAGCCGTCCGGGTGCAGGCGCATGGTGATCGATTTGAACATCGGATGCATGGGGAGCCGCAGTCTATCCGTGGCCTGACGCAGTTCCAAGCCACGGCGCCGGGTCGCGGACGGGCCGGAACAGCGGCGGCGGCTGGTGGAGCCGCTTCAGTTCAAGCGCGTGACGTGAAAGACCTGACCCGGATAGATCAGGTTGGGATCGCGGATCTGATCCCGGTTCGCCTCGTAGATGACCAGATAGGCCATGCCGCGGCCGCTCATGTGGCGGGCGATCCGCCACAGCGAATCCCCCTTCTTCACGGTGACGTTGTTGCTCGGCTCCAGCTCGCCGCCCGCGTTTTCCGCGACTGCGGCGCCGCGGGCGAACGGCAGCTCGATGCGCGTGGCGACGGTCCCGTCATTCTTAAGCTCGTCCAACCGGAGCGTGTGGCTGCCGATTTCCACATGGTCCTGCGGAGCCAGCGTCCAGCGGCCTTGCGCATCCGCGGTCGTCCGCCCGAGCAGCTTGTTGTCGAGATAGATCTGCAACGTGCCATTCGGCGGCGCATGGCCGGAGAGCGTGACGGCACCGCTGTTGTCGATACCGGCGACGTCCAGCGACAGTCGCGCATTGCCGCCGGCGCCGGGCCCCTGCAGGACGCGGGGCTGGCCCTGGCCCGACCGCGAGGTCGATACGACGAGCGGCTGCGTCGCCTCGTTCGTCGGCTGGCCCGCGAGGTCGCGACCGTGCTCGGGGACGGCGAGAACGACCACCTGGTCAGAGCGGATATCCTGGTTGCCGACATGCGCGGACAGGCTGAGCTCGCGCGACCCCGGAGGCAGCGGTCCCGGCGGCACGAACACCCATTCGCCGCGCGCATCCGCCGTGACCGTACCGATCTCGCGGTCGCCATCGAAGATGTGCACCGTGGCATTGGGTGCCGCACGTCCGGCCATCACCGCATCACCGGCCGGATTGATGCGCACCACATCGAAGCTGGGCGCGACCGGCTGGGCTGGCGCGCTCGGCGCGGGCGGAGCGGGCGTTGTGGCCGCCTGCGGAGCTGTCGCGGCAGCGTGATCCTCTCGCTCCTCGTGCCGCAACGCCAGCCATCCGGACAGGACGCCGATGGCGAGCAACACGGCACCGATGACGCCGATGATGAGAGGTCGATTGAACATCCGAACCGAAATGAAGCCGAAAAAAGAGCGTGAGATGGTAGCTCTTCGGGGGCCCGCGAATCGTGCGATTTTCGCGCAGGATAGTCCCAGACCACCGGAGGCGCCAGACCCTACTTGTTACGGTACCGCCGCCCGCCGCCGGGATCGCCCGCTAGTCCTTGTCCTCGACCTTGTTGCGGATCGGCGGCAACGACCTCAGATAGGCGACCACGGCGCGAAGGTCGGCGTCGGTCAGCTTACCTGATGTGTTGCGAACCTCCTCCGCCATCGCTCCGCCGACGAAATCGCCGTCCGGCGTCATGCCGCTCTTCAGCACGTCGAGGATGTCGCCATCGCTCCACTTGCCGATCCCCGTCTCGGCATCGGGCGTGATGTTCGGCACGCTGTGCCCGTCCGGGCCCTTCGCCGCACCGGCCAGCGCCATGCCGGTCCTGGTTCCGCCCAGCATGTTGCGCGGCGTGTGGCACTCGCCGCAGTGGCTGAGCGCCTGGACGATATAAGCGCCACGGTTGACCTCGGCGGTCTTCGTCGGATCCGGCTGGAAGCGCCCCGATGTGAAGAACAGCAGCTTCCAGAACACCTGGCCGAAGCGCAGGTTGAACGGAAACCCCACGTCGTGCGGCTTGCTTGGCGTCGCGACCGGCGGCACCGTCTTCAGGTAGGCCCACAGGTCGTGGATGTCCGCATCGGAGATCCTGGTGAACGAGGTGAAGGGGAATACCGGGAAGAGCTCGCCGCCCGGCCCCTTGCCTTCGCGGACCGCCCGGATGAAGTCTGCTTCGCTCCATCGGCCGATCCCGTAGGTCGGGTCGGGCGTGATGTTCGGCCCGTAGAAGGTTCCGAACGGCGTCGCCAACGCAACCCCGCCGGCGAGAAACGCTCCCTTATGCTTTTCGTCGGTATGGCAGCTCGTGCAGCCGGCGGCCGTGAAGACGTATTCGCCGCGCTGAACCGCACCCGCATCGGGCGTCTGGGCGGGCGACTGCGCGCGCGCCGGCCCTGGAAATGCCGCCTGGATCAGACAAGCAAAAGCGGCCGCAGTCACCACCGCCGCCGCCGCTTTTGCCGCGTAATCGCGGAGACGTGCGCAGCGCCCCTGCGCCGAGGACGGGGACGCTGCGCCGATGAGGCTTACTTTTCCTTGGACCGGTAGGTCTCGTGGCAGCCGCCGCAGGCCTTGCCGACGTTGCCGAACTGCGCCTTCACCGCCGCCTCGTCGTTCGCGGCAACGAGCTTGGCGGACTCCTCTTCCAGCTTCTTCGACTTCGCGTCGAAATCCGCCTTGTTCTGCCAGATCGCAGGCAAGGCGCCGGTCTTCACCCCGGCCTCCGTGCCGCTGCCCGCCGGAAACATGCTCGGGATCTTCTTGGAGTTGGCGTTGATCGTGACCGCCGCCTGGTGCGCGGCGTCCTGGCTGTAGGGCTTCTCGCCCTTCATCATGTCGGCCAAGGTCTTGGCCGCGGCCCCGTTGGCCTTCATCATTTCCTGGCGCTGCTTGATGACCTCCGCCGGCGCGTTTTGCGCTTCGGCCACCACCACTCCAGCCACCAGAAGGGCCGCAAATCCTGCGGCCGCCGTAATCATGCGCGCTGCCGTGCCCATTCCCCTGCTCCTCTTGCTGAGCTAAAACCGTTTTTAACCGAGGCACGGACCCGCCGTGCGAACGATAAACCCCGCCCATCGCGTTTTATTCCCAAGAGGTTATTGTACGGACGGTTTATCGAATCGCAACGCAGTCTATTCCCGGCAGTCGTTCACGATATCGTGCCCGCTTCTTCTAGTTAATTTCATGAGACGCCTGAAGTCCATATGCGTCTATTGCGGCTCTTCCAACCGGGGGCCGAGCCGCCATCAGACCGCCGCGATCGAGCTCGGCCGCCGGCTGGCCGAGGCCGGTATCGAGCTCGTGTTCGGCGGCGGCCGCGTCGGGCTGATGGGGCGGCTTGCCGACGGAGCGCTGGGTGCGGGCGGACGCGTCACCGGCGTCATACCCAAGCATCTGATCCGCGCCGAGGTCGGCCACGCCCGCGTGACCCGGCTCGTGGTGACCAAGAGCATGCACCAGCGCAAGGCGGCGATGTTCCGGCGCTCGGACGCGTTCGTCATTCTGCCCGGCGGGCCGGGGACGCTCGACGAGTTCTTCGAAATCGTCACCTGGCGCCAGTTGCGCCTCCATGACAAGCCGATCGTCATCGTCGACCTGGACGGCTACTGGCGGCCCCTCCTCCGCCTGATCGAGCGGATCATCGCGCAGGGCTATGCCCGCGCCGGATTCCGCCGCTTGTTCGGTATCGTCGACACCGTGTCAGAGGTGCTGCCGGCGCTGCATCGGGCCCATCGCCCGCGGGTGAAGCCGCGCGCGCGGCGCCTGTAGGACCTGCGGCTAAACCTGCAGACAACGGCCTGTTTTGGCGCTAAAACACCGCCCTCCCCGCACAAGCGGGCCCCACCCCTGCTGAAGGTTCTTAAGCAATGAAGAAGATCAAGGTCGCCAACCCGATCGTCGAGCTCGACGGCGACGAGATGACGCGCATCATCTGGAAGATGATCCGCGAGCGCCTCATCCTTCCCTATCTCGACGTCGACCTGAAATACTACGACCTCGGCATCGAGGCGCGCGACCGGACCGACGACCAGATCACCGTCGATGCCGCGAACGCGATCAAGAAATTCCGCGTCGGCGTCAAATGCGCGACGATCACGCCCGACGAAGCCCGCGTGAAGGAGTTCAACCTCAAGGCGATGTATCGTTCGCCGAACGGGACGATCCGCAACATCCTCGACGGCACGATCTTCCGCGAGCCGATCATCTGCAAGAACGTGCCGCGGCTGGTCCCCGGCTGGACGAAGCCGATCGTCGTCGCCCGCCACTCCTACGGCGATCAATATCGCGCCACCGACTTCAAGATTCCCGGTCCGGGCAAGCTGTCGATCACGTTCACTGGGACGGACGGCAAGAGCAACATCCGGCACGTGGTGTTCGACTTCCCGAGCTCCGGCGTGGCCATGGCGATGTACAACGTTGACGATTCGATCCGGGGGTTTGCCCGCGCCTCGTTCAACTACGGCCTGACCCGCGGCTATCCGGTGTATCTCTCGACCAAGAACACCATCCTCAAGGTCTATGACGGCCGCTTCAAGGACATCTTCCAGGAGGTGTTCGACACCGAGTTCGCCGACAAGTTCAAGGAAAAGAAGCTCACCTACGAGCACCGGCTGATCGACGACATGGTCGCCGCGGCGCTCAAGTGGAACGGGGATTTCCTGTGGGCGTGCAAGAACTACGACGGCGACGTGCAGAGCGACGTGGTGGCCCAGGGCTACGGGTCGCTCGGCCTGATGACATCGGTCCTGACGACGCCGGACGGCCAGACGATCGAAGCCGAAGCGGCGCACGGCACGGTGACACGCCACTATCGCGAGCACCAGAAGGGCAAGCAGACCTCGACCAACCCGATCGCCTCGATCTTCGCGTGGACGCGCGGGATCGACTATCGGGGCCGGTTCGACAACACGCCGGAGGTGTCGAAGTTCGCGCAGACCTTGGAGAAGGTTTGCATCAGCACGGTCGAGAGCGGCTTCATGACCAAGGACCTCGCGGCCCTGGTATCGCCCGACCAGAACTGGCTGACCACCACCCAGTTCCTCGACAAGATCGACGAGAACCTGAAGAAGGCGATGGGCGCGTAGGCGCCCCGCCGCCCGAGGCAAGGATCAGGGCGCGAGGAGCTCCTCGCGCCCTTTTTCTTTGCGTCCGCCGGCGACCTTGACATCTCCGCCCGTCCGCCGCCTGATTCAGCAAATAGACTCAAGGATGGAGCATCACGTGGCCAAGGACATCGATCCCGCCCGCATCAAATCGTACACGCGCCCGAAGGGCATGCCGTTCAACATCTCCAAGATCGGACACGTGGTGCTGAACTGTCGCGACCTCGAGAAATCCACGCG
>Ga0335071_10004269_pt1 | contig 14923 bp, 12 predicted proteins | sample Lox_Sample_15_FD_206724 | JGI IMG/M metagenome (GOLD analysis project Ga0335071, IMG submission 206724) | Soil microbial communities from Loxahatchee National Wildlife Refuge, Florida, United States - Lox_Sample_1.5 | ecosystem: Environmental > Terrestrial > Soil > Wetlands | place: USA... | reverse complement strand
GCGGAGGTTCTTTTTCGCCTGAGGATTGCTCCGCAGGGCTTCCAGCCAGGTACGCGCCTGCTTTACAGCAATAATCACAATATGGTTGACCTGATCGTAATCCGTGAGCACAGAGTTTATTTCCTGAAGAGCGGCATCCTGATCTCCGACACCACAATGAGCTGCTGCCAACCAAATGCGACTCAAGATTATTTCCGCCTGCTTCCCCTCCTGATTGAAATACTGTTTCGCCTTCTCCAACTCATCCACAGCCCTTTGAGGATCTCTGCTCAAGAGATACAATCGTGCACAAAGAACCTGGTACAACCCGTATTCATATTTCGAGTTTTCCATTTTGATCAGGCCGGAGCATTTTCCCGATGCCGCCTCTGCCAGAGTCCGATCATTTTTCAACAAGGTTAAGTTGAATTCGGAAAGTGCCAAATAGTTAATCAAGAATCTTGCACCAAGTTGCTGGGTCAAGCCTTTAGCCTGATAGTAGTTTTTTTCCGAAATTTCAAAATCCTCCAATTCGGCATACACATCGCCCAGGCTTATTAAAATGAGTGCTTCACCAGGTTTATGACCGCCCTCCCTGGCACACAGCAGGCCCTGTTCGAGCATCTGCCCAGCCAGTTCATAATCCCCATGCTTATGATATAAAACGCCAAGGTTATTAAGCACATCCGCCTGCGAGGTTAGATTGCCAGTCTGGCGCCATATCTCAAGCGCTCTTTGGTATGAATTCTGGGCCTTCGTAAATTCGCCAGATTCGTAATACATGATGCCGGTTTCCATCAATAAAATCGGGATGGATGGGACATCGTTAAGGCGTACATATATATCCAAGGCCTGCTCAAGATATTTTGCAGCTTGAACAGTGTGTCCCTGTTGAAACAAGCCCAAGCCTTTTATCCGCAACGCATCGGCATAGATCAACTGCGCATCATCATCCGCACCGACCAACTCCATAGCTTCGGTGGCATCGTGAAAAGCCTCATCATACTGACCTTGAAATCTATATGCGTTTCCACGCCGCACCAAGGCCAGGCTTAAATCGGGAATCTTGTTTTCCCTACGGAATATTGTTATGGCACTATTGAACAGGTCAATCGCATCAAACGTATTGCCCTTTGCAGTCTCAATGGCGCCGCGCAAAGACAACAGGCCGGGCCGTTTGTGAAGCAGGGAAGGTGGGATGTCCTTGAGCCAGGAATCCAAGGTCAGCTTGGCGTGTTGATACATGGGGATGCCGGCATGCTCGATCAGATTAACCAGTGCGTCCAAGTCGCCCAACTGTTTGTAAAGCTGGTAGGCCTTTTCCCAATTGCCGTGGGCTTCCTGATATTGCGCCAGGTTTTGCAGAATCAATGAAGCCTGCTCAGGCTGTTCGTTTCGAAAACGCACCTGAAGAAAATCGCGGAAAAGATGGTGATACCGCAACCACTGTCCCTTGGCACCCACAGGCAACGCAAACAGGTTCTTCTGGACAATGGTGCTGATGATCCTCGGCCAATCCTGGCGGACAGGGTAAAAGGGAGACAGCACGGATTCACAGAGGTCCGCGTCGAACTCTTCCAGCAAGGAACTCCTGAGCAGGAAAATTTGAAGCCATTCCGGCTGGCGTTCCAGGACCTGCCGGCCCAAATAATCAAAGACGTCAACGCCGACCGCGGCCGACGGCGATGCGGCCACGTATGAAACCTTTCCACCCTGAATGAGGTTGAGATCCGTAAACTGCAGGCCCGTCACCCAGCCCTCCGTGGCGTCCACCAGTTTACGGGCATCCTCATCGGAGAGATGGATTTGTTGATTTTGTGCGAGCAGGGCCTGGATCTCCTCGGGGCGAAACGTAAGATCGGAAAAGCTCAAGCCACCGACCTGCTCACGGGCCACCAGCAGGGTGAGATCAGGCAGATTGGTCAGGGAGCGGGATGAAAGGATAAGATGGCAGTTTTCATCCGCCAGCTGCATGAAGCGGTTGATGAAATAAGAAACCGACTCAACATCATCGACCAAATGGAAATCGTCCAGAACGAACACAAAGTGTTCGTGAATCTCGTCGTAGATTTCATTAATGAGGGTGACCAGAACGACTTCCATGCCCTCCTTCAGGTCGGTGAGGGTGTTGAGGGCGGTGCGTGAGCGATTCCCGAATTTGGGGAAACGTTCGGCGATGGCCGATATGAAATATGCAATGAACCTCTGCGGTTCCCGGTCGAGGGAATCAAGCGCCAGCCAGCAAAAGGGCAAATCGCTGTGATGTGCGAAGTCGATCAAAAGGGAGGTCTTGCCGTAACCGGCGGGAGCAGAAACCATGACCAGTTTTCGGTCAAGGATTTCATAAAGCGCGTCGAGCAGGCGCTGACGTGTGAGCAGGTCCACACGCCGCCTGGGAACGATGATCTTGGTTTTGCTGACCGGGATCTCGAGCATACTCGACGGTTGAAAAGTATAGCTTAATTATTTTACCCACTTAATTACAATTGCACTGTATTTTGCAGTGCTTTAAGCTCATTTGTTAATCTTTTGCGGCGTGCAGGCCCTCCAATATGCTGCCATGGATGCCGGGGGCAGCGGCCACAATGGATTGAGGCGGGGAAATGTAATCCCGGCCGCCCTCCACGTTCGTCACGACCGCCCCTGCCTCTTCCGCGACCAGACCACCGGCCGCGATATCCCAGGGCTTGAGGGAAAGTTCCCAAAAGCCGTCGAAGCGACCGGCGGCCACATAACAGGCGTCCAGTGCGGCGGAGCCGAAGCGGCGCACGCCCTGGGTCTGTTTTCCAAAGCGGACGAAGTTGCCAAAGTTATCGTAGGCCGTATTCCAGGCATCGTAGGGAAAGCCGGTCACGAGCAGGCTTCTTTGCAATTCGGTGACATTGGAAACGTGGATCGCTTTTCCGTTAAGCCAGGCCCCCCGGCCGCGTTCGGCAGAAAACAATTCGTCGCGCATCGGATCGTAGACGACGCCCAATTTCATGATCCCGGCCTGAGCGTAACCGATCGACACACAAAAGATGGGGATGTGGTGTGCATAATTGACCGTGCCATCCACCGGGTCAATGTACCAGGTGTGATTATCGTCCCCTTTGATCACACCGCTCTCCTCCGCCATGATGTGGCTGCCAGGCCAATGTTCATTGATCTGTGCCAGCAGAAGGTCCTCGGAGGCACGATCCACTTCCGTGACCAGGTCGATCACTCCCTTATATGCCACCTGATGTTCCTGGTTGTAACCGGAACGCAATATCGCCCCCGCCTGGTGCGCCAAATTTTCAATTTCACTTCGTGTGGGAGACTTCATATTCAGGATTTATTATCGTTAAGAAATTCTTTAATATGGTCCAGTTCAGACCGAATTTCTTCGAGGTCATTGATGGCTTGCTGACGCAGGGACATGAACCCCGGTTTTTGTTCGGGAGGCAGGGTCTCAAGCAGACGTTCGGCGCGGGTTATTTGCGAACTTTTTTGCTGCAACTTCATTTCCAGCCGTTTGCGATAGCCCAGGTAGAATTCGCGTTCCTGGAGAGGCGGTGGCGGAGGCAACGGCCCCTGGGTCAACAGCTCGGCAATCGTCAAGAGAAATTCCTCGGTATCGATCGGCTTTTCGATAAAGCGGGTTGCGCCAACCGCCATGGCAAAGGTCTTGTCTTCAGGTGCGATATAGGTGGCGGAAAGAAAGACCACCGGGATGTCACGCGTGAGCGGGTCAGTCCGAAGATGATAGAGCAGGCTGAAACCGTCCATCTTAGGCATCAGGATATCGGTGATGATGAGGGCAGGTCGTTTCTCCTGGAGGGCATCCAGCGCATCCCGTCCATTATGCGCCTTAAGAACTTCATAGCCCTTGAATTTAAGAGTCACTTCAAGAAAATCCAGAATGCTTGGAATATCTTCAACGAGGAGCAGGGGGCCGACGGTATCCATGGGCTTATTCTATTCCCTTTTCAAAGGCGAGGCAAGCGGCGTCAGTTCCCGTTCCATACGCGCTTGCCAAGCGCCGACAAAACATATTCCACCGCCAGGGCCGCGGTCTGATTCTGAATATCCAAAACGGAATTGACTTCGACGATATCCATGCCGACCAGCCCGCCCGTCTCGGCGATCATCTCACAAGCCAGATACGCCTCCCGCATCGTCAAACCGGCCGGCACGGGTGTTCCCACGCCCGGTGCATGACGCGGATCCATGGCATCCATATCGAGGGACAGATAAATGCCGTCGGTCCCGCGCGAGACCCGTTCGATGGCTTTTTCCATCACCGTACCCATGCCAAGCCGATCGATTTGTTCCATGCCCATCACCATGACCTGCGCCTGGAGCAGGTTATCCTTTTCGCCAGGGTCGAGGTCGCGCGCCCCAACAATGGCAACCCGTTGCGGGTCCACCACCGGAAGCGGTTCGTCCCAAATCCGGGTCAACCGTGCATCGCCAAGCCCGCACAATGCGGCGAGCGGCATTCCATGAATATTGCCGGAGGGCGTGGTCTTGTCTGTATTGAAATCCGCGTGAGCATCAATCCAGATCAGGCCGAGCTTCTTGAATTTTGCCGCGCCGCGAATCGAACCCAGGGAAAGGCTGTGATCGCCGCCCAGCACAATCGGAAAGTTTCCGCCCTGGATGGAGACCGCCACCGCCCCTGCCGCACGCCGGGCCATCGGAACAATGCAGTCAATGTATTTAAGTCTTGGCTCGGCCACGGAGCACATCTCCGCAATCGGCACTTCGATATTGCCCTTATCCTCGACGGCATATCCAAGGGCCTCCAGCTTCCGCTGGAGGTGTGCATAGCGGATCGCGCTGGGTCCCATATCCACGCCGCGCCGATCCGCGCCGAGGTCAATCGGAATACCTATAATGTCCACTTTCATACTGCCTCCAAATAAATATCAGGCGCTTATTTTATCAAAAGAACAGCCAATGCACCCCTGTCATCCTGTGTTCATGATCGGATTATATACTTTCGTCAAAGGAGTCTGCACTCATGTCAAATCAAACCATCCATCCACCCCAAAAACCAAAACGCTATCATCCCGTCCTAGTCGGCTTGCACTGGCTCATCCTGATCCTGATCATCGCAACCGCCTTTTTCGCCCTGGGAGGCGAGGGCCGCCGCGAAAGCGGGATAAGCATTGCAGGTCTTCCACCGCTGGCCATCCACATGGTCCTGGGAATCACAGTGCTCGTTCTGCTCGTCGTCCGGTTGATCATCCGCCTGATCAGCCAGAAGCCGGCCTGGGCAACCACCGGGAACAAATTCCTGGATGGGGTCGGCGAGCTCACCCACTGGGCGTTATACCTCTTTGCATTCGCGGTGGTCATTACGGGATTAATCCTGGCCCTCCAGACCAATCGATTTTCAAGGGTTTTCGGAGCCGGCAATCCGCCGGCGCGTCAGTTTCAACCGGGTCAAATTCCAGCTCCCGGCGAGCAGCTTCAATCCGGGCAAGTCCCGCCCCGGGGACCGGAGGACGGTGAAGGATTTCGCGGCGGCAGATTCTTTCTGGGCGCATTCCATGGATTAAGCTGGATCATGCTGCTTCTTCTGGTCCTATTCCATGCAGGTGCGGCTCTCTATCACCAATTTATCGTCAAGGATGATTTATTCGGCAGGATGTGGTTCGGGAAACAGTATGGATAACAAAAACGGGACAAGCGACTGGCTTGTCCCGTTTTCCATCAGGCCCAGGTCCTCACAAGAATTTGAACAAGACGTGCAACACAAAATAAGCCAGGACGAGAAAGACAACACACCCGCAGCCGCGTGCAAACCAATGAATCAGGTGCTTGAAGATAAAACTTAGAATGCTGAACACAACCACCACCGCCACAATGATGCCGGCAAAATAAATAATGGTATTGAAATCAATATTCGAGAAAGACATAAAGAGCTCCTTTGTCATGCAGTCCGATAATAGCCAACGTCCACCGAATAGACCCGGCCGCGCTTGACCACCTGCCGAACAAGGTTCGTCCCAAAACGATAACCGAGGTGACGATAATCCGGCACGTTGAGGATCAGCAGGTCGGCCTGTTTGCCTTCTTCGATGGAGCCGATTATATCAGCGCGCCGGATGGCCTGGGCGGAATTAATGGTCGCAGCCGCGATGGCCTGGGCAGGGGTCAGCCCCAGGGTACGGCATGCCAGGGCAATCACAAACTGCATCGACTCATTCCAGGCGGTGCCGGGGTTGCAATCGGTCGCCAGGGCAAGAATTGCACCGGCATCGATCAACTTGTGCGCAGGGGTGTACTCCTTTTCAGCAAGCCCAAACGGGGTGCATGGCAGGGAAACCGCCACGGTGTCGGATCCGCCTAATGCTTCGATATCCGCATCAGAGGTTTTGACAAGGTGGTCGGCAGATACGGCGCCCAGTTCAACCGCGAGCGAGGCGCCGCCGAGATTGTCGAATTCATCGGCGTGGATCTTGAGTGGAAACCCGAGCTCCCGCGCCCGGATCAGGATCTGACGCGACTGGGCAAGGGTAAAGGCACGGTCCTCGCAGAAGACATCCACAAAAGGCAGGGGGTGGTTGGGAGCGTGGGTCTGCCACCAGGCTTGAACAGTGGGAAGCATCGTATCGCAAATATGAACGGTGTAGCCCTGCGGATCATCCTTGTATTCGGGTGCAATGGCGTGTGCACCGAGGAAGGTGATGGCAATATCAATCCGACTTTCATCCTCGAGGGCCAACAAGGCCTTGAGCAACCGCAGTTCGGTGGCAGTCTGCAGGCCGTAACCGGTCTTGGCCTCGACGGTCGTCGTGCCGTGTGCAAACATGCGGAACAGGCGCGGACGGGTTTGTGCGATCAGGGTCTCGATGGATGCCGAGCGGGTCTGATTGACCGTCGAGATGATCCCGCCGCCGGCGGCGAGGATGTCAAGATAGGGCCTGCCCGCCATCTTCATCTCGAATTCGTTGGCGCGGTCGCCGGCCCAGATGAGATGCGTATGCGGATCCACAAAGCCCGGCATGATGACGCATCCGCCGGCATCGAGGGTCGGTTCATCCACGTACGCGGCGCGCAATTCATCCGTCGAGCCGACTGCCAAAATCTTTTCATCACGGACCAACACCGCACCGTTTTGAATGATGCCCAGCGTGCCGAGCTCGTACCCGCGTTGCGGGCCGCCCTTGAGGGTCAGGAGTTGGGAAGCGGAATGGATGAGCATATTGGTAGTCTACGATCAGTTTTCAATGCAATTTAACCATAATTATCGTTTTTTGCGGAATGCTATAATATAGAAGGAATGAACAAACCGCCACTTCCAAGCACCGGCTTGTTAATCCTGATCATCGTCACGACCGCCATCGTGGCGGTTACGTCATTTATGTTCGGTTTCTTCATGGGTCAAATGAGTGTTCCAGCAAATTCCGGGATGCAACTCCCCACCCATACAATTATCCGATCTCCCACCCCCTCTCCATCTCCTACAGCGACCTACTCGCCCGCGTATCTGGCCACCTATGAAGCGATCAATGTAAATCCATATCCCACATTCACTGTATATTGGAAACGCTCATTGTGGCAAAGCGCTGTCGGTAAACCCGTGACAACCGAAGATTTTGGAAGGGAAGACAATTATCTGGATACGTTAAGGTATCCCTATCTATCCGGAAATGGCTTCCTGATCAACGGCAAGGACAGCACAAAATCGCCAGCGATGTTCATCCCCAGCAATAAACAAAATCCAAATTCGGGAGAAAAAAGCTATAACCTGCATTTCCGGGATTGGGGGGATGGGGTATCTTTCACTTTTCCCAACAACATACCTGCAGACAGTTTTGGTTTCGATTACACAACCTCTATGGAGGCGTGGAATTTGCGTTTCAATGATGCAACGATTACTTTATCGCCGGAACACGTGGGTTTCATCGGGATCATAATTCCCAAAGGTTACCCCGAACAATTCAATCTATCATCCAGCGAAAACGCGCAAGGCGGCATATCGATCGCCAACATCTCCTATGGATCCGCGGGAACTCACTAACGAATTTGGTCTGGTATAACCCGACATATGCTATTACAAGAGGGTTATCAAAATTGAACAGCAGGACGCAATCGCTTTCCATCTTCTCATCGTGTCGGAACAACGGCATGATGCCGAAGCAGGAGCGACACCAGCATTCCCAAACCCCTTTTTCCAAACCCCAAAAACAAGATATAATATTCCTAGTAATAGCCTCCCTGCGTATACAGGGAGGCTTCTCTTTGACAATTAAAAAAGGACCCTATGCTCCTGATTGGCTATATCGCTGGATGTTTGTACCTGCTTTGCATGATTGCCATGTCCCTTTATGGTTTAAATGCTTTGGTCACGGCAACCCTCTTTGTCCTATCGAAACGAAGCCAGAAAAAAGAATCCCCCGCACCTGAACCCAGGAAATGGCCGAAGGTCACCATCCAACTTCCCCTGTTCAATGAAAAATACATGCTGGAAAGGCTGCTTAAGGCAGTCACCAGTCTTGATTATCCGGCAGACCGGCTCCAGATCCAGGTGCTGGACGATTCGACCGATGACACCGTCCTGCTCTCCGCCCGCCTGGTGGAGGAATATCGTGCGGGCGGCGTCAATATCGAGTGCATTTTCCGTACCGACCGGGGCGGCTACAAAGCTGGGGCGCTGAAGAAGGGCCTGGAAACCGCCAGCGGCGAATTCGTTGCGATATTCGATGCTGACTTCATCCCCTCGCCGGATTGGCTCCGAAAAACCATTCCCCAGTTCGAGAACCCAAACCTGGGCTGCCTGCAAACCCGCTGGGGACATACGAACCGTGAATACAACCTGCTTACCCGGGCCCAGGCTCTTGCGATGGATGCGCATTTTGTGGTGGAACAAACCGCCCGTTCCCGCAATCGTCTTTTCATGAATTTCAATGGCTCTGCCGGCATCTGGCGGCGGTCGTGTATCGAAGAGGCGGGCGGGTGGCAAACCGACACATTGACGGAGGATTTCGACTTAAGTTTCCGTGCCCAGTTATGCGGCTGGTCGGTTGGTTTACTCCCCGATGTAGTCGTCCCGGCAGAACTGCCGGCTTCCGTAGAGGCATTCAAGAAACAGCAATCCCGCTGGGCAAAGGGCAGCATCCAAGTAACGCGGAAGATTGGAAAGCAAATCCTCAGCCAGGCGGATATCCCGCCCTATAAGCGCATCAGCGGTTTATTGCAATTGACCGCCTATTCTGTATATCTGTTCATGATCATCATGTTCTTCCTGACCCTGCCGGTCGGCCTGCTGGCACCCCGCTTTTTTACGGTCTTTCCGATCTCCATCCTGGCCACCTTCGGGCCGCCGATGCTTTATGCCCTGGCAGGGGCACGCGGGACGCCGTCATTGGCAGGACGGCTTAAGATTCTGCCGGTTCTGACAATCATTGGGTTTGGCATTTCGCTCAACTCTGCCATTGCCATCATCGAGGCACTGATCGGCAAAGGCGGAACGTTCGTCCGCACGCCAAAGTTAAACCTGACCAACAATCCGGACGCAACCGGCCAGATCGACCGGTCCTACCTGCAGCCCATCAGCCCGATCGTGTGGGGTGAAATCGGGCTAAGCCTGTATGCGCTGTTGACGATTGCGCTGCTTCTGCCCCGTTTAGGATGGTTTGTCGTGCCCTGGATGGGCGTTTATTGGCTCGGATATTTCTATATCGCCGCCCTGAACCTTTACCAGCACTGGCAGGCGCAATACTCCCACTCCTCCTATGCAATCAAAGAAGGAGCATAAATAATAAAAAGAGCCTCGACGAAATCGTCGAGGCTCTCGGTTTTTCAAGCGATAGCCGCCTGGCCATATAGTTGCTGTTTGACATTGACGACGCGTTTCCGCAGATCCGCCTTGGTCTCGATTTCATTTGCAATCTTTTGAATGGCGTACATCACCGTGGTATGGTCGCGGCCTCCCAGCACATCACCAATCTGCGGCAGGGACGCATCCGTTTCCTTGCGCATAAGATACATTGCCACCTGCCTGGGCTCGGCAATTTTTTGGGTGCGATCGCGGCCCAGCAGGTCTTCCACGCTAGTTTGCCATTCACGTGCGACCAATTCAATAATCTTCTCGGGAGCAATGTTCGGGCGCTGGGGCAGAAGATCGGCAAGTGCGACCTCGACCAGTTGCGATGTCAGGGATGTACCGCTAAGATCGGCAAAGGCAATGATACGGTTCAGCGAGCCTTCCAATTCACGAATATTGGAATCCACGCGCCGGGCAACCGTTTCCAGGATCTCGTCGGAGATAAAGCGGCCTGTGCGTTCCGCTTTGGCACGCAGGATTGCCAGGCGGGTCTCCAAATCAGGGGGCTGGATATCGGCGGCAAGTCCCCATTCGAAGCGGGAGCGCAGGCGTTCTTCCAAGGTGACCAACGCCTTCGGCGGGCGATCCGATGACACGATGATTTGTTTATCCTGGCCATGAAGGGTATTGAACGTATGGAAAAATTCCTCCTGTGTGCTTTCCTTGCCGGCAATGAACTGAATATCATCAATCAGCAGAACATCGATCGAGCGATATTTCTCGCGAAACGCCTGGGTGGTGTGAGTACGAATGGCATTGATCAAATCATTCGTGAACTCCTCCGAGGAAACGTACAACACATTCAATTTGCGTGCATGACAGGCGTTGCCGATGGCATGAAGCAGGTGGGTCTTTCCAAGTCCGACCCCGCCATACAGAAAAAGCGGGTTGTAGGCCCGTGCGGGTTTCTCCGCGACCGCCATACAGGCGGCATGTGCAAGGCGATTGCCGGCGCCCACTACAAAGGTTTCAAAGGCATAGCGCGGATTGAGGGTTGAATTGAGGGCAGGGGATTCATCCGTCGAGGCGCCTGGGTTCCCGGGGGCTTCCGCTTCAGGCGAGCCCGGCTTGTCTTCCTTCATCACAACGAATTCCACCGAGACATTCGAATTGAGAATTCCGACCAACAAGCGATCCACCGTGCTTACCAAGCGATTCTCGAGCCAATCGCGCGCATAGGCATTGCGGACACCGACGGTTAAGACACCGTTTTCGCAAGACAATGACCGGGTATCCCGAACCCATGTATCAAAAGATGCCTTGGGCATCTCCATCTGTAATTGTCCGAGCACAGCCTGCCATGCTTGTTCTGGATTCATAAATCCATCCTCGAGTTGGTATTTAGGGTAGACTGAACCAATCCGCCGGAAATCCGCGGCTCAGTCACACAAGAATATTATAGAGTTGCATCAATCAAAATATCAGGGACATCGGATGCATCATGCTTTGCATCTTCTCGTTCAGCGTGACCATATTCTAGCAGAAAAGTCTTTCCTATAACAACACTTTTCACCTACGTTTACTTAAAAACATTTCCTTTTTTAAGGTTATCCAATGTTAAAGAATATTCGCGCGAAGAATGGAAGCATCGCACCTAACCAGAACAGGTGTTTTAGCCACTTGCATCCTCCCGGTACCGCGTACCCCCCATATATGGGCATTTGGAGCTCTGTGAATATTATATGAACGATCGTCATTAATCATGTGTTAAAAAAACGCACCACAATAAATTTTTTGCAGGCGTTGAATGACTATCCGGTTTGAGTGATTCAAATGTTAAAGAATCACGGAATTATATTTTTATTGATGCGCGCGGCGCGGAACCCACGCAAGAACAGTCGTACCATCACCCATCACAGAGGTAATGTCGACTTCACCTCCCACGGATCGAGCCCGTGTCTGCATATTGGCCAATCCATGGCCGATCGTCATCGCCATTTTTTCCAGATCGAACCCTTTTCCGTTATCGTGAATCTCCATCATCACGCGATCAGATGTGGTCCACACGTTGATGTCGACCCGTTTTGCGCTGGAATGTTTGGCTGCGTTCGCCAAAGTCTCCTGACAGATATGAAATAGAGCCAGCGAATTTGTTTGGGGCAGGTGATCCAAGCCATCTTTTGGGCCAACCAATGAAACTTCCGCGAAAGTATTCGCCCGATATTCACTCACCAAGCGCTTGAGTCCATCCATTAAATCGTCATTTCCCAATTGCCGGGGGCGCAAATCCAAAATATATGCGCGAATATCACGGATGGCCTGATTTAACCCTTCGATTGACTCCTTGATTCGGACTTTTGCAAGTTCCGCATCGTCGTCCAAAGTATGTAAAGCACTGTCCAGGGAAAGCCCAACGCCGTAAATGGACTGGATAATGCCGTCATGCAAGTCCATGCCGATGCGATCCCGTTCCCCCAAAACAGCCAGCCGGCGTGCATTTTCATGCAAACGTGCATTTTCAATGGCCAAGCCTGCCCAATTTGCCAGGCCGTCCACAAACCTGAGGTCTTCCTCTTCAAACGGCCTGCTGCCGCGGGTTAACACACTCAACACCCCCATTAAGTTTGCAGAAGATTTCAAGGGAAAATCAGCCATTTGACGGAATCCGGCCCGCACAACAGACGGCCGCAAGTAACGGGTTTCCGCCTCCAAATCCGTTACGATCGTTGGCCGGCCCGATTTCGCTGTCAGGCCGACAATTCCCTCCCCGATATTAAATTGATTTTTGCTCCAAAAGGCCTCTGCCGGCAGCCCGCGATGAAGGACCATGCGTAAAGTTTGTTTATCCTCCTCCAGCAGGAAGATTTCACCGGCATCCACTTTCAGGTAAGCCATCACGACTGCCAGGGTTTTATCGAGAATTTCATCGAGTTCCAATGAGGAGGTCAAAGCCGTTGCAAACTCATTGACCAGAGCAAGGTCGGCGCTGCGGCGCGTCAGTGCGACATCCCGCTCCTGCATCCGCTCGACCAGGCGGGCATTCTGGATGGCCGCCGCCGCATACCCAGCCAGGATTTGTATGATCTTTTCATCATCCGGCGTAAATTCCGGTGCATCAAGCTTATCGGTCAGATAGATCTGACCCAATTGCCGGTCGCCGGACCGGATGGGCACACCCAGAAAGGAAGTCATGATCGGATGATTGGCCGGAAACCCTCCCGAACGAGGGTCCTTCGCAATATCCATGATGCGAAGGGGTTCCTCCGCATTCATCAACTCACCGATCAACCCTTTCCCCACCGGCGGGTGCTGAATATGGCTTATTTGTTCTTCTGTAAATCCAACGGGAATAAACTTAGCCAGCTTCCCCTCATCGTCAAGCACACCAAGTGCGGCATAACGCGCTTCCGCTTGTTCACATGCCAGGGTTACAATCCGTTCCAAAAGATGCTCAAGAGAAACATCCTTCACCAATTCCAGACTGGCACGATGCAACGCAATCAGACGTTCCTGTAACTGTTCACGCGTTAGGAGCATTCAAAGACACCTCCCCTCAATTAAACCACAGAATCTGATAGGTTTTGGCAGAAGGACCCTATAAAATTGTAATTTGTGCCCCCAAGGAGAGCCCATGACCACATCCCGCATCTCCGGATTTTACAACCTGACCCTGGATGAACGGCGCGTCAAATTGGCCGATGCCATGCAACTGCCTCCCGACAGCCTGCTGCCGTTTTCGAACGGACTTTCTGCCGAATCTGCCGACCATATGGTCGAAAATGCCATCGGCACATTTGCATTGCCATTAGGCGTCGGATTAAATTTCATGGTAAACGGCAGGGATGTTTTGGTTCCCATGGCGATCGAAGAGCCATCCGTGGTGGCCGGGGCATCCTTCATGGCAAAACTTGCCCGTGCGGGCGGCGGATTCGTCGCAACCACAACCGATCCATTGATGATCGGACAAATGCAGATCATCCAGGTTGCCAATCTGGATGAAGCCAAGCTGAAAATTTATGAGCATAAATCCGAACTGCTCGCCGAAGCAGACGCCATTGACCCGGTCCTGAAGAAATTTGGCGGCGGCGCCCGAGACCTTGAAGTACGAATCGTCGAATCATCACCCATCGGCGCATTTCTGGTTGTCCATTTGATCTATGATGTCCGGGATGCAATGGGTGCAAATGCCGTCAACACGGCCTGTGAAAAACTTGCGCCCAGGGTTGAGTCCATCACAGGCGGTCATGTCCACTTGCGCATCCTCTCCAACCTGGCCGATCGCAGGATTGCACGCACGCGTTGTACGATCCCGCTGAAGGAACTGGCCTTTGAAGACTACAAGGGCGAGGAAGTGCGTGACGGCATCATCGCGGCGCATGCCTTCGCCGCCGCCGACCCGTACCGTGCCGCTACCCACAACAAGGGCATCATGAACGGCGTGGATGCGGTTGTGATTGCCACGGGTAATGATTGGCGTGCCATCGAGGCAGGCGCACATGCGTATGCAGCGCGAGCCGGCAGGTATACCTCATTATCCACCTGGAATAAGGATATGGACGGCAACCTGGTCGGCACACTGGAAATGCCAATGGCCGTCGGAATCATCGGCGGGGCGACCAAAGTCCATCCCGCCGCCCAAGCCGCAGTCAGGTTGATGAATGTAAAGACCGCATCCGAATTGGCGGAAATCATTGTCTCCGTTGGGCTAGCCCAGAACATGGCAGCCTTGCGTGCCCTTGCAACGGAGGGTATTCAGCGCGGCCACATGTCCCTGCATGCCAGGCAGGTGGCCATCGCTGCCGGTGCGAGCGGTGATATGATTGATAAGGTCGCTGCTCAAATGGTGGCCGAGAAAATTGTACGGATTGATCGAGCAGAAGAAATACTAAAATCAATTAAAGGGTAGACCACACACGGCCATGCAGAAAAAATTCATTTTCATCTCAATTGCCCTCTTTTTTATTTTGGCATGCGGCGTTTTATCCACGCCTTCACCCACCTCAATCCCGATATCCCCCTCCGCAACCCCACCAATCGCAACAGCTATTCCTCCGACCGCGACGGTCGTGCCTCCCACCTCGACCCAACCCGCATCATTGGGGACCATCGCGCTTGATTTTGATGCCTTGTTATGCGATGCAAAATGGATGAACGGCGCCCAGCATCTTGCAGCCTGTCCGCCTGCCGGCGCGGATCATTCCG
>Ga0335071_10004268_pt1 | contig 14924 bp, 9 predicted proteins | sample Lox_Sample_15_FD_206724 | JGI IMG/M metagenome (GOLD analysis project Ga0335071, IMG submission 206724) | Soil microbial communities from Loxahatchee National Wildlife Refuge, Florida, United States - Lox_Sample_1.5 | ecosystem: Environmental > Terrestrial > Soil > Wetlands | place: USA: Florida... | reverse complement strand
TTCATGCCTTGCGTGCCGCCGGTATTGGCCCCCAGGTTGACGGTGTGGAACGTGCCACCCGAGAGCGTAATGGCGGTGTGATGAGTGCCACCTCCACCCGCGTCGTAAACGCCACCGCTCCCGAGGTAAATGTCCCCGCCCGAGACACTGAAGGTCTCCCAATCGGTGTAGCTGCTGCCCGGCCCGTCGTGCATGCGGATGAGGTAGCAGTAGAGGGTGCCGCCGCTGATGGTGGCGGTGCCGTTGGTCCCGCCCTGGCAGAAAGAGATGCCATTAGCCCCGGAATCGGTGCTCGGGTTGCGCAAGAGATAGACGGTCCCGCTGGTCAAATTGAAAGTGCCCCAGCCGTTGCCGGTGCCGCCGCGGCCCAGGCCAAACCAGCCGTTGTCTATCAGCGTCCCCCCATTGACCGTGAGCGTGCCGACGCCCCCGCTGCCGATTTCAATGCCGCCAAGGCAAGTGACCGTGCCGCTATTCAACGTAAAGGTGCCGTTGCCGCCAGCCGTCGGGCCCATTTGGAACACATCCCGGTAGTAGGTCTCACCCGCGCCCTCTCTCTGGATGGTGAGCGCGCCGCCGCTGATGGTGAAATTGCCGGTTCCACCGTTGGCGTTGCCGATGGCCAGGCCGGTGCCGCTGTTGTTCGTAATCGAAAGGGCGCCGGCGCTCATGGTGAACGTGCCGCTGGCGCCGCCCGCCTGGCCGAGCTGCAGCACGTTGAGCGCGTAAGCATAGGCGGAGCTGTTGTACAGCACCGACCCGCTCGCCTTCGTGCCGTTGCCGACGGCAGCGGTGTCCGCCGAGCCCGGCAGGCCGTTCGGCGTCCAAGCCGTCGTAAGGCTGTAGGCCGCGGCGGCGGCATTGGTCCAGTTATAGGTCGCAGCGACCAGGACCGGAACTCCGCCAAAAAGTCCGGTGGCAAGCGCCAAGGCCGACATGATCCGCATTGGGAACGCAAAGGAAACGCGTGCCATTGTAAACGCCTTCATCACCGCATCGCGCAGATCGTGGCCCGTCTGCGACTGGCTTCTCGGCTATGAGCCATGAGCATCAAGCCGTGGCCCACCGCGTGAGCCGAATCGAATTCACCATACAATCTCGACCACAGTCCGCGATATAATAGCGAGCGGTTCGAAGTCGGCCTCCAGGAATCTTCCATTTAGGCGGGTCGGAGGAGTTCCGGGTTTACCATAGCCCGCAAGGAGGGGACGAGCCGGAGGCGGCCCCAGTCCCCAGCGCGCTATCCGGATCACACCAGCCCAAACCCGGCTGCTGTGCCAATTGCTGCGTGAAGGTCAGGTACTTGAGGAGCTGCGCATGACCATCGTAACCCGTCACGTTACAACCGACGCGATGACGGGTGCTGGGGCCCTCCGTCGTATTCGGTTGGCTGGCGGCGTCGTTATAACTGCCGGCGACGTCGGCCGGTTCCCACATCAAGTAGTCCTCCGCTATGAACTGGGAAATCTTATGGGTCTTCTGGCCCAGCGGCGGTGCCCCGCGGTAACCGAGGGCGGCGCCATTCATCACGTAGGTGGACAACCGGTTGAGGCGGCTCGACCAGCTCGGACCGTTGGTGGGGTCGGCGGGACACTGGTAAATACGCCAGTTCCTGCTGATATAGTCGGCCAGCAAACCGCCGAAATATCCGGCGTTCGGGGAGGCTGGCGGGGCCGCCGGGTACGGGGGAGGTCCGCTGCCTGGTGGATTGGGTGTATAAAGCCAGCCGGGGTTGTACACCCCCCAATTGGGGAAGACCATGTAGTCCTGGTAATCGCTGGCATACATGTGGCAAGCCAGGCCGATCTGCTTCTGCTGGCTCAGACACTGCGTGCGCTGGGCCGCAGCCCTGGCCCTGGCCAGCGCGGGCAGGAGCAGTGCGGCCAGGATGGCGATAATGGCTATGACCACCAGCAATTCGATCAAGGTAAAGCCTGCCTCCCGCAGCCCTTTCGCGTCCTTATCCCCAATGAGGGTCGCGCGGTTCATTTGCGTCTGTTCTGTTCTATTCTGGTTGAAGGTTGCGCCGGGAGCGCGGACCACTCGATCCGCCTCCCGCGCGGCAAGGGACAGAAACGTCCGCAGCCTGTTTGCTTCAGTCGAGAACAGCATTGCATTGCGCCTCTCTTACTGCAACTGGAGCCGATAGAACCGGTTGGTTTCAGCCGGAACGACGGGGTTGGTCCAGCTAAAGCTGCCGTCGGGATTGAACGGGTTAGTCACCAGCGGCTGCCACTGGTTCAGCGGCAGGGTCACGTTTGTCTGGCTGAGCACCACATAATGCGTGCTGGCCGATCCGTTGTTGGTGCCGCCCAGGACGACGTTTCCGCCCCCAACCACAATGCCGCTGATGTCCGGCTGCGGGATGGCGGCCACGCGCAGCTTGCCGTCGCTATCCAGCGTGCTCTGGCTCCACATCAACCCAGACCCCGGGTCGGCCGGGACGATGGTGCCGAACGTGCCGCTGACACTGTTGACGGTGAACAGTTGGATGGCATCGCCCGCGGCCAGCGGGTTTCCGACGTTGTTGATCACCAGCGTCGCCCCGGCGCTAATCGTGACCGCCGTCGTGCCGGTCACCGAGGAATTGGCGACGCCGGCCGTCTTCTTGACCGCCACCAGGTTGGTGCTGCCGGAGTTGAGTGCGAGCGTGCCGCTGTTGGTCAGCGTGTAAGTGTTGTTATCCGGGAAGCCCGGGGCGAGCGTGGAGCCGGAGTTGAGGGCCACGTTACCGCCAACAACCGTGCCGTTGCCCATGAGCACCTGGCCGGCGCCCAAGGCAAAGGAGGACGGCGCGCTCACGTCCAGCGTGCCGAGGCTGTTGAGGAGGATGGGAGAACTGGAACCTAGAGAGGAACTTGCCCCGACCACCACCTTATGGTAATTACTGATGATGGTGGCCCCGCTATAGGTGTTGTTGCCATCCAGCCACAAGGCGTTGTTGCTCACGCTCCCCACCGAACTGAAGCCCACAGCCATGCTCCCGGTGCCGCTTATGCCGCCCCAGAGATGCAAATCCGCGCGCAATCCCATGAGATTGTTCGTCCCGTTAAGGGTGATGGGCCCCTGGAAGTTGTTGCCGGACCCGCCCGAATCAATTTGGCTGTTGCCATTGAGGACCATCACCTTGTCCTCGCTGTTATGGGGGTTGGCGGCGTCGGTCGCCGAGAAGAACGTGACGGTGGCGTTGGACTCAACGGTGATGGTATTGGCGGCAAGGCCCATAGTGACGGCGCCTTGGAAGCCCAGCCGGCCGGCCTTGACGTGGATATCCCCCACCCCGATGTCGCCGATGACATTGAAAATGACTTGGCCGTAGTTCAGGGTAAACTTGTGCCCGTTCCCGGTCATCGTGCCCCCTCCGGCACCGCCATAAATGTCGAATCGGTTGGACGCGCTAACGGAGGCGTCGTCGAGGAGCGTCAGATTGTGAATACCCTCGTTAGCGAAGCCCGACGCTGAGGTGTCAACCAGCGCCCCCCGGCCATTATAGCCGTCGCCGGAAATGTTGACGTTCTTCAGCAAGGCAGAGACGCCATGAAGGTCCAGCGTGCCACCGTTAGTGGCATAGAGCGGCGACGTGTACTGACCCAGGCAGTTGGAATTGGTATATTGCAGAAGCCCGTTGGTGACGGCGATGGTGCCATAGAATCCGGGGCTGGTATTGTTCGCGCTGAGGAGCAACGTGTTGCTGCCGGCTTGCATGAGGGTGCCGTTGCCCGCGCCGTTATCGCTGATGACCGAGGAGAGCGTATTGGCGCCGCCGTTGGCGAGGTTAAAGGCCAACGTGCCGTTGTTGAGCGTAATGGTCGTGAAGACGGGAACATTGGTCGTCGCGATGGTGGTCAGCCCAGCGGCGCCCTCCACGTCGAGCGGGCCGCCCAGCGGGCCGTCGCCCGTGAACGTAAAGGCCACGGGGTTGTTGGACATCGTCATGCTCGCCGGGGTTTGGCTGCCCACGACCGTCACGGCGCTGACGCTCGCGGTGTCGTCAAAGACCACCACGTCGCCGTCGTAGAACACGTCACTGGCCATGGTGACGGTGTTGGACCAGTTTATGGTGGTATGGTTCCAGTTCGTCTGACCGCCGGCCGCGCCGCCTTTCCATACCAGGTTGCCGGGATTGCCGGTTACGTGAATCTTAACATACGGATACGTGGTCGAGGGGTCCACGACGCTGACGCTGTAGCGGGGACTGGTGCTGATGGCCTGGAAGTGCGCCGCATCCGACGCGAGCAGCGGCGTGCCGTTGTATTGAATGACGGCGTAGTCCGCAGGCGTTTGGAGTGGCGCCAAGGGCGTCACTTTGATCGTCGAGACGCCTGACAACGTGAGCCCGCCGCTGGTCGCGAGCAAATCGCTGACGCCGGTGCCGATTTGGGTGGGATCATTCCCGAGCTTGAAAACGTTCGTATTGGCATTCAAGGTCAAGCTCGTGTTGCCCAGCGTGAGGGTGCCCGCCGCGACGGAACTGCCCGGCGCGAGGGTCGAAGTGGAACTGGCAGTGACGGCGCCCTGGACTGAGCCGGTCCCTGCCACGGTGCCGCCGCTGATAGTCGTCGCGCCGCTATAGCTGCTGTTGCCGTTAAGCACCAGCGTCCCTGGCCCGCTCATCACGAGCCCGCCCACACCGCTCCACGCATTGTTCAACGTGATCGTGCGATTCGTTTCGGGCGCGAACGTCACATAACCCGGCCCAGTCTGCCCATTCACCATAAAGGTGTTGTCCATCAGATTCACCGCCAGGTTGGCATCCCAGGTCCAATTCGTGCCGTCGGCTTTAATGGTGTTGGTATCGCCAATGGTGCTCCCGGCAGCGACGGGCACCATATCCACCGTGTGAAACGTTCCGCCGGAGATATTGATGGTTTGGGAGGCGGCAGGCCCTCCCCGATAAAAGCCAAGATAACCCACATAAATCTGGCCGCCGCTTACGTTCAGCGTCTGGCTGGCTCCCGCTCGCGAGTTAAAATGAAACTTTGTGCAATACAGCGTTCCGCCACTGATGTTAGCCACGGCGGTAATTGCGGTGTTGTCGTTATTCCCCTGGCCGAGGCTGACGCCGCCGGAGTTGGAACCGTCGTTGTTCGGGTTGCGCAGAATACACATGGTGCCGCCGGTCAGATTAAACGTGCCGGAGCTGTAGTTTCCCCGCGCGATACCGAACCACCCATTGTCTATGACCGTGCCGTCATTGACGGTGAATGTGCCCGTGTTGGGATTGCCGGAGGTGCCATTGGCAGACGCAATTTCTACGCCGCCAAGGAAGATATTCGTGCCGCTGGTCGCGACAAACATGCCGGTGCCATTGGCGGCATTGCCAATGGCCGCTGCATCTTGATAATACAAGTTCCCGGTGCTCGGTCTGGCCACAATCAGCGTGCCGCCGTTGTTGGTAAAGGCACCCGTGCTGGGGTTGCCACCGCCCAGGATTAACGCGTTGCCACCGTTGGTAATCGAGAGCGTGCCGGCGCTCATAGTGATCGAGGCAATGCTGTGCGCGACCGCGCCGATCGTCACGCTGCTGTTGGCAAAGCCGTAGTTGTAGCCCGCCTGGTCGTACAGGACCGTGCCGGGCGTGAGGTGACTGGCTACGCCAATCTGGGCCACGTCGTTATTAGCGGGCGTCGTGCCCGGCACACTGGTTGCGGGGTTCCAGTTGGCCGCGGTGCCGTATTCACCTCCGGCGTCATTGACCCAAGTATAGGTCGTCGCGGCGCCAGCCGGGCGCGCCAACAGGAGAGTGAACACCAGAACCGCCCAAGCTAGACCGGCCCGTTGGGCGGGAGTTGAATACGTGCGGTTATTGAGTGTGATTTGATTAGATGAGTTCATATCGGCCCTTAGGTTGATGTTGTGGTTTTCGACGGTTACTTGGTTGGATCTAGTTCTAGGTCATACATGCGTGTTCACGGAGACCGGCCTCCCGAGCATGTTCCTGCAGGTGGGGCTATATGAGGCAGCCCTGGGTTTAGGCAAATCAACCTGCTCTGAAATAAGGCCGTACTGCCGCTTGCGCCCCCTTGCGCAACGTTCGGCTCCAGGCCCAGCCTTAATTCTCTGCGACACCGCATCGGGATTATTATGATTCCAAAATAACCCGTGTTCCGGGAACCCTCAATGGTTCATATGTACTATGCCGGTTTTGGGGCGCACCCCGGTTGTTAAACGGCGGCGATGGGGCTGAGGTGCATGAGTGACTTGAATACGGCCGCAGAAGCCCCATGCCCTGCGGCGAGGCTCTGGTGCAGGGTGCGAGCAATCGGAAGCCCGAGGTGTGGATTCTCAGGGTGCCAGGCTCGATCCGGATGGGGCGTCCAGACGGCGGAATTGCCGTTCCAAGGAGGGAGACCGCTTGGTTACGCTCGAGTCTCCAATTTGCAGGTGCTTAAGCACAGCGTCATCGCCGTCTCCGTAGAAGGTGCTTTGGTCGCGGGCGGGCGTGCGCTGGGACGACTTTGATGGGCTTTCAGCAGCTCGGGCGAGCGGCCCCCCGCGGCTTGCGTTCCCCTTTTATTTGCCGGATACTCCGCCCGTGCCGTTGACTGTTACCCAACTCACTGATCGCCTGGTGGCCTCCTACGCGCACGCCGGGGGCATCAATCACCTGGATGGGAAGAATCTGCCCTCCAAGCGCGCGATTGGGCTAATTACGGCGGATTTGCTCCGGCTCCTGTTCCCCGGCTTCTTCGACGAGAAGCTGGTCCATTCGTCCGAGATCAAGGCGGAGACGGCGTCGCTGGTGGAGGCGGTGCTCCGCAGCCTGGAAGACGAGATTACCAAGAGCCTCGAATACCACCCACCGCCCGAACTGCCCAGGAAGGGCCTGCGTCCCATCGCGCACACGCTGACGGTGGAGTTCCTGGGCAGCCTGCCCCGCATCCGGGATTTGCTGCAAACCGATACCGAGGCCGCCTACAACGGCGACCCGGCGGCGCTGAGCAAAGAGGAGGTGATTGTGGCCTATCCGTTCATCGAAGCCATTGCGGTGCAGCGCGCGGCGCATGAGTTATACCTCAAGAACATCCCCCTCATCCCCCGCATCATGACCGAGTGGGCGCACGCCCGCACGGGGATGGACCTGCACCCCGGCGCGCAGATCGGCTCGCATTTCTTCGTGGACCACTGCACCGGCACGGTCATCGGCGAGACCAGCATCATCGGCAGCCACGTGAAGATGTATCAGGGCGTGGGGCTCGTGGCGAAGTCGCTCGCGGCGGGCCAGCAGTTGCGCGGCCAGAAGCGCCACCCCACCCTCGAGGACCACGTCACCATCTACGCCGGCGCCACCATCATGGGGGGCGACACTATTGTGGGCGAAGGCAGCACCATCGGGGCGAACGTCTTTCTCACCGCCAGCGTCCCGCCCTACTCGCTGGTGGTCCAGGAAGAGGCCAAGGTGAAGGTGGTCAGCAAGAAAGAGCGCCAACGACCGCCCGCCGATTTCCACATTTGATCAGAACCGCGCCAGGCGCTCCAATTCCTTCAGGCGCCCGTCAATCTGCTTGCGGGTGATCCGCGTGGTGCGTTGGAGGCCAAATCCCTCGCAGCAGAACGACGCCACCACGCTGCCGTAGGTCATCGCGCGGCGGATATGGTTGTCCACCGGCCCTTTGGCGGCCGCCAGGTAGCCCATCATCCCGCCCACAAATGAATCGCCGGCTCCCGTCGGGTCCACAACCTTCTTCAGCGGATAGGCCGGGCAAAGGAACAGGCCGCGCGGACTTGAGAGGATCGAGCCGTGGGAGCCTTGCTTGATGACGACGTATTTGGGGCCCAGCCGGTGGATCTGCTTCAGGGCGCTGAACAAATTGTCTTCCCCCGTCAACTGGTGCGCCTCGCTGTCGTTCAGGACGAAGGCGTCGAGGCGCTTCACCAGCTTCAGCAAATCCGCCAGGGCCACGTTGAGCCACAGGTCCATGGTGTCGGCCACGACGAACCGGGGCCGCCGCATTTGCGTCAGCACATGAAGCTGCAGCGCCGGGGCAATGTTGGCCAGCAGCACGAAGGGCGCGCTCTGATACGCCGCCGGCAGCGTCGGGTTGAACGTCTCGAAGACGCCCAATTCCGTGAGCAGGGTGCGGCGGTTGTTCATGTTCAGCTCGTACTCGCCCGACCAGTGAAACGTCTTCCCCGGCAGCCGCTGCAGGCCCTCCAGTTCGATCCCGTGCCGTTGGTAGAGCTGGATATAGCGCTTGGGAAAGTCCTCCCCCACCACCCCCACCAGTTTGACCGGGCCGAAGAAGCTGGCGGCCACCGCCGCGTGGCTGGCCGAGCCACCCAGCAGACGCGGGTTCTCCGCCTTGGGGGTCTTGATCGAATCCAACGCGGTCGAGCCAACAATCAGAACACTCATACGGATTTGATGGTAATCTCTGGGCTATTTGTGACCGCGGAAGCTAGGAGATTCCTCCCCGGGCCGCAACGGGAAAGTCCACCCGCCCTAAAGTCCACCTGACTGCGGCGAGCTGCGCCGGCTGGCGCTGGGCGGCCGGGCGGGATATCTTGCCAGGAATCGCGGAGACGGGTAATGGTCGCATGGAATATGAAACCCCACTTACAGCAATTGTGGACGGCGGAAGAGCTTCTGGCGCTGGGACGCAGCTATCAAGGCGCGGCGGTGCTAGCCGCTGCGGCCGACCTGGACCTCTTCGGCGCGCTGGCTCCCGCGCCGCTGTCGGCTCCAGCGCTGGCCCGCAAGCTTCAGTGCGACCTCCGCGCCATGACCATTCTCCTGGATGCCCTGGTTGCCCTGCGGCTGCTGGAAAAGTCCGGTGGACATTACGCTCTGCCGCGGGACCTGGAGCCTCTCCTGACGCCGAACGGAGCGCAGAGCATCCTGGCAATGGCCCAGCATCAAGGCCGGTGCCTCCGCAATTGGGCGCAGTTGGCCCGCGTCGTCAAGACGGGCCAGCCCGCCGAGCACTTGCCCGGCGTGCGCGGTGAGGCCGGCGAGCAGGAGGCCTTCATCGGCGCCATGCATAATGTCTCGGCCCCCAACGCCGACGAGGTTATCCGCGCCGTGCGACCGCTGTTGTTCGCGCGCCTGCTGGACATTGGCGGCGCCTCCGGCACCTGGACGATCGCCTTCCTGCGCGCCTGTCCGACCGCGCAGGCGACGCTGTTCGACCTGCCGCATGTGATTCCCATGGCCCGGCAGCGGCTGGTGGCTGCGGGGCTGGCCCAGCGCGTCCAGCTCGTCGCCGGCGACTTCTCGGCCGAGGCCTTGCCGCCCGGCGCAGACCTGGCCTGGGTGAGCGCCATCGTTCACCAGAACTCCCGCGAGCAGAACCGGGCTTTGTTCGGCAAGGTGCACGCGGCGCTCGTCCCCGGCGGACGCATTGCCATCCGCGACATCCTGATGGAGGACGACCGCACCCAGCCGGTGGCGGGCGCGCTGTTTGCCGTGAATATGCTGGCCGCCACCGCCGGCGGTGGCACGTTCACGTTTGCGGAGCTACGGGAGGATTTGGCGGCCGCGGGCTTCGCGGAGGTCACTTTGGCACGCCAAGACGAAGCAATGAACGCGATCGTCGTTGGGCAGAAGCCCTGAGTGCTGACCTTGTGTCACTGACACTCTACGACCTGCTCCCCCGGGACGAGCACCCCGCCGGCGATGTCCTGCTGGGGCGGTTCCTCGAATACACGGAGAGCAAACGGCTCCGGCTCTACCCAGCGCAGGAGTCGGCCATCCTGGAGGTGTTCGAGGATAAGAATGTCATCCTTAACACGCCCACTGGCTCCGGCAAATCGCTGGTGGCCGCGGCGGTGCATTTCAAGGCCATTGCCCAGGGCAAGCGCTCGATCTACACCTGCCCGATCAAGGCCCTGGTCAACGAGAAGTGGCTCGGCCTGTGCCGCGAGTTCGGCCCCGATAACGTCGGCCTGAGCACCGGTGATGCGTCGGTCAACCGCGACGCCCCGATCCTTTGCTGCACCGCGGAGATCCTCGCCAACATCGCCCTGCGCGAGGGAACGCAAGCCGACGTGCAGGAGGTCATCATGGACGAGTTCCATTACTACGCCGACCGCGAGCGCGGCGTGGCCTGGCAGGTGCCGTTGCTGACGCTGCCCCAGGCGCGGCTCCTGTTGATGTCCGCCACGCTGGGCGACACCACGTTCTTCGAGGAAGAGCTCACCCGGCTCAATGGGCGGCCCACGGTCACCATCGCCTCGAAAGAGCGGCCGGTGCCGTTGGAGTACGCCTACTCGGAGCTGCCGCTCGCGACGACGCTCGAAAGCCTGGTGGCGCAAGGCCGGGCACCGGTCTATGTCGTGCATTTCACCCAACTGGAAGCGGCCCAGAGCGCGCAGGATTTCACCAGCATCAACGTCTGCACGCGCGAGGAGAAGAACGCGATCGGCAGCGCGGTGGAAGGCTTCAAGTTCACCAGCCCCTATGGGCCGGAGATCAAAAAATGGCTCAAGCACGGCATCGGGCTGCACCACGCGGGCCTGTTGCCGAAGTACCGGGTGCTGGTCGAGCAGTTGGCGCAGAAGGGCCTGCTCAAGATCATCTGCGGTACCGACACGCTCGGCGTCGGCATCAACGTCCCCATCCGCACCGTGCTGTTCTCGCGCCTCTGCAAGTATGACGGCGAGAAGACCGGCATCCTGAGCGCGCGGGATTTCCACCAGATCGGCGGGCGGGCCGGGCGCAAGGGCTTTGACGACCGCGGCTGGGTGGTGGTCCAGGCGCCCGAACACATGATCGAGAACCTCAAGCTGGAAGAGAAGGCGGCGCGGGGCGGCAAGAAGGCGGTCAAACGCAAGCCGCCGGAGAAGAACTTCGTCAACTGGGACAAGAACACCTTCCTCCGGCTGATCGCCGCGCAGCCCGAGCGCCTCTCCTCCCGCTTCCAGGTCACGCACGGGATGCTGCTCAATGTGCTCAGCCGCAAAGGCGACGGCTGCCGCGCGATGCAGCAGTTGATCGCCCGCTGCCACGAGTCGCCCAAGGCCAAGAAAGCCCACGTCCAGCGTGCCTGGCAGCTCTTCCGCTCGCTGGTGGAGCGCCAGATCATTGAATTCACAAGCCCTGGGAGGGCGAGTGTCCCCGCGAGCCCAAACTCGACGCCGGACTTAACCAGTACGGCCATGCCAATCAGGGCTCGCGAGGACGCTCGCCCTCCCAGGGTAGAAAGCAAGCTCCGCGTCAACGTCGAGCTGCAGGACGACTTCTCGATGGACCAGACGCTCTCGCTTTACCTGCTGGAGACGTTGCCGCTGGTGGACCCGCAGCAGCCGGATTACCCGTTGGTCCTGCTCACCCTGATGGAGTCCATCCTGGAAGACCCGGATATCATCCTGCGCAAGCAGCTCGACAAGCTCAAGGGCCAGAAGGTCGCGGAGATGAAGCTGGCCGGGATCGAATATGACGAGCGGATGGAGGAGTTGGAGAAGCTCGAATACCCCAAGCCGAACCGGGAGTTCATCTACTCCACTTTCAACGCCTTCGCGGACAAGCATCCGTGGGTGGGGCAGGAGAATATCCGGCCCAAGTCCATCGCCCGTGAGATGTTCGAGTCCTTCCGCTCGTTCTCGGATTACATCCGCGACTACGAGCTGCAGCGGGCCGAGGGGGTCCTGCTGCGCCACCTCAACAGTGTCTATAAGGTCCTCACGCAGACGGTGCCTGATACCGCCAAGGACGACGCCGTGCGGGAAATGGAGCTCTACCTGGGCACCATGATCCGGCAGATTGACTCCAGCCTGCTCGACGAATGGGAGAAGCTGCGCGACCCGAGCTACCAGCGCGCGGAGACCAAAGAAGTCCGCCCGCCCGGCGCCGAAGAAGCCGCGGCTGACGTTACCCGCGACACCAAGGCTTTCACCGCGGCCCTTCGCAACCGCATCTTTACTTTCCTGCGCGGGCTGGTGAACGCCGATTTCGAGCAGGCCCTGGCCCATCTCTCCTCGCCGGAAGACCTCGAGGGTCAGCCGTGGACGGCCGCGCGGCTTCAGGCGGCGCTGGACGCCTATCACGCCGAGCACGAGCGGATCTGCCTGGACCCGAACGCCCGCAACCTCCGCCATACCTACGTGGTGCCCGCCGAGGATCAGCGGACCTGGCGGGTGCAGCAGATGCTGGTGGACCCGGAGGGGCATAACGATTGGGTCGCGGAGTTCGAAGCGGACCTCGCCCGCTCCCGCGAGGCCGGGGACCCGGTGCTGCGCCTCGTGCGGCTGGGGAGCCTGGGTTGATGGCTTTCGCCGCTTGCGGCCGGCTCGCGCGCCGCGTGCGGAGCCGGCGATGGTCCGGCGCGCCCCTGGAGAGGCTCCGGCGAGGCTCCCATGAAGTGAGCTTAAGCTTCTGGGGTTGCGGCACTTCTGGTGCAAGGACCGTCCGGATTGCGTTACCATGGGCCTTTTGCAGCGCGTATTGCCGGTGAATCGAGTACTGCTGGCCAGTCAATGGGCCGGATTGGCCCAGGCGCGGATGGCTTCGCAGTTTGGCCCCCCTGGCGATGCAGGCATCCCGCTCTTTCTCGGTCAGGGAGTGGCTGTAATTCCTGGAGGCGGCACTGAGCCGGGCCCGGGAACGCAGTTGCGCGGGTGTCCGCGGGTCGCGGGGACGGAGGTAAAGCCGGCGAATCTGTTTGCCGTGGCGCACGAACCAGATCCAATCGCCGCACCGGCCGCTCTTGAGGGTGATGTCAAGACATTGTCCGGAGGGCGCGCGGAACGGGCAGCGGCGGCAGATGCGCTCGGGTCTGACAGGTCGTCTCATATACGGCACTACGCGGCCAGTGCGTGAGCGCAGCTTGAGGCAGGTGGCGGCGCATTTCAAGCAAAACCCGCCGGGAGCAACGCGCGCGAGGACAGAGTCGTGGGGGGATTGTGCCCTCCGCTTCCGCCGGCCGGCCCCGCCGGGCGGGCGAGGCTGCGCGCGGCTAGGGAGGCATCGTCTTTGCGTTTGACCGGCGCGGGCGGTTGCGGCATATTTCGTTTATTGGCGAAGTGAGAAAGTAGTATGAAAGACTTCTTGCGGATCACGAAGGCGCTGGCGGACGAGAACCGGCTGCGGATGGTGATGGCGCTGCAGGGCGGCGAGCTGTGCGTTTGTCAGATCACGGAGCTGATGGGGCTGGCGGTCTCCACCGTCTCGAAGCACTTGTCCATTCTCTACCAGGCCGGGCTGGTCAATGCCCGGAAGGAAGGGCGGTGGATGTATTACTCGCTGCCGGGCAAAGGGGCGCCCACGGTGGCGCGGGAGGCCGCGGTCTGGGTGCGGCGGTCGCTGGCGCGGACGGAGCGGGTGAGCGAGGACGCGAGGCGGTTGCGGAAGGTTCAGGCGATGGATTTGGGCGAGCTATGCAAACGGCAGTGCGGAAACTGAAGGTGCTCTTTCTTTGCACCGGGAACTCGTGCCGGAGCCAGATGGCCGAGGGCTGGACGCGGGCGCTCCGGGGCGACGCGGCCGAAGCCTACTCGGCGGGCATCGAGAAGCACGGCCTGAATCCGCTTGCGGTCCAGGTGATGGCCGAGGCCGGCGTGGACATCTCGCGGCAATACTCGAAGACCGCGGCCGAGCTTGGCCCGATGGAGTTTGATTACGTAGTCACCGTCTGCGGGCATGCCGACGCGAATTGTCCGGTGTTTCCCGGCGGGACGAAGGTGGTGCATGCGAGCTTTGAGGACCCGCCGAAGCTGGCGCAGAATCTGCCGGATGGGGAGGCGAAGCTGGCCGTGTATCGGCGGGTGCGGGATGAGATACGCCGGTTCATCGAAGGGCTGCCGGAGAGGCTGAACGCCGAAGCCCGCAGGCCGGAAGCGGTAAAGAGTGAGAGCAAGTGAACATCCTTATGAGCAAGAACGTGAAAGACCAGGAAGCCGTGCGCGAGCAGGTGCGCGCGGGGTACGCCGAGATTGCGCAACACGGCAGCGAGCGGCGCAAGTCGAGCTGCTGCTGCGGCATGTCGGAGGGGGATGCGGACGCGCTGGCCAGGCATATCGGCTACACCGCCGAGGAACTGGCCGCGCTGCCCGGGGGCGCGAACATTGGCCTGTCCTGCGGCAACCCGGGCGCCGTCGCCGCGCTCAAGCGGGGCGACGTGTTGCTGGACCTGGGGAGCGGCGCGGGGTTCGACGCCTTCATCGCCGCGCCCAAGGTCGGTCCGACCGGGCGGGTGATCGGCGTGGATATGACCGCCGAGATGCTGGCCAGGGCGCGAAAGAATATCGCCGCCTATCGCGAGCGCACCGGGCTGGACAATGTAGAGTTCCGGCTGGGCGAGATCGAGCATTTGCCGGTCGCGGACGCCAGCGTGGATGTGATCATCTCCAACTGCGTCATCAACCTTTCCCCCGACAAGCCGCAGGTCTGGCGCGAGATGGCGCGCGTGCTCAAGACGGGCGGGCGGGTGGCGGTGTCGGACCTGGCGTTGCTCCAGCCGCTGCCGGCGCCGGTGGTCGAGATGGTCGAGGCGCTGGTGGGCTGCGTGGCCGGCGCGGTGCTGGCGAGCGAGACGGAACGGATGGCGCGCGAGGCCGGGCTGGCGGAGATACGCCTCCACCCGAAGCCCGGTTACGTAACGGCCATGACCGACGGGCAGGACCCGCTTTACCGGAAGATTGTGAGCCACCTGGCCGCGGGGAGCGGGCCGGAGGACTACATCACGAGCCTGGAAGTGACGGCCGTCAAGCCGGCGTGCCAGTGCTGCGGCTGAGGCCGGCCCTGAAGGAACCGCAGATTACCGGCGGTTGAAAGCGGGCGCAGCCGTTCATTCAATTTGCCGCGCACTGGCCCTCTCCCCCGAGGAAAGGGTCGGGGTGAGCAGCCCCCTAACCTTGTTCGCGCTCTGCACCCTAGAACTGTTCTGGCAGGAGCACCGACATTCCTGTCGGCTTCGCGTCCTCGGTACCAGAGGCCGACAGGAATGTCGGCGCTCCTGGCGGTTCGTGGGGAGGGGGAATCGGAGGGG
>Ga0335071_10004265_pt1 | contig 14927 bp, 18 predicted proteins | sample Lox_Sample_15_FD_206724 | JGI IMG/M metagenome (GOLD analysis project Ga0335071, IMG submission 206724) | Soil microbial communities from Loxahatchee National Wildlife Refuge, Florida, United States - Lox_Sample_1.5 | ecosystem: Environmental > Terrestrial > Soil > Wetlands | place: USA... | reverse complement strand
CGAAAGCGGCGATATCTCTCGAGCGCGCGAAGCATTAGCAAGAGCGATTGAAATCGACCCTCAGTTAAGCCTTGCCTACCTGAATCTGGCCCGTCTCAGTATTATGCAGCGCGACTTCGATAGCGCGGAGGCTCTTCTAAGTAGGGCCGCAACATTTCCCCCCGTATCTGTGAGCAACTGGAACCTTCTGGCCTATGCGCAACTCAAGGTCGGACACTACGATCAGGCCCTCGAAACGTGCAGGCAAGTACATATGTCCGACTTGCGGGACCATAGTTTCGTGCACTTAGTCGCGGCGCTCATATATATACGCAAGGACCAATCCCGGGACGTGGTTGCAGAACTGAAGCAATATATCAGCGAAGATCCAGACGGATCTTACACTGCGGAAGCTCGCAGAGCCATAGCAAACCTCGGGAAGTCTCGTGGCGCATTCGCGACAAGCGCTCCAATCATCCCGCCCTAGTTCAGATGCGCTGACTTTCGAATTTTCGTAAAGGAATTTGAGGAGCGCGGACGGATGGGGGGAACACTTTGGTTTCCAGCCAGTGCGCGCCGCCTCCACCCAGAATATAGGCAGTCCAATTGCGGACTGCCTTTGGCTGGGCTTGCATCATTGCCGGCACGCTGCGGCTCCGCCCTGCTTGTACACCTTGCCTTCTTTCATCACGAACTCCAGATTCTCCAGCAAGCCAATTTTGTTTAGAGGATCGCCACTTACCGCGATCAGGTCGGCATATTTTCCCGGCTTGATCGACCCGATCTCGCTCGAATGTCCCAGCAGATCCGCTACCGGCCGTTGCCTACCGGAAACGATGTTCCCGTCCGCAGGGATTAAGCGGCGCAAGTCCGTTTGTTGGGTGCTGCCGTTTTGCTACTGGCTGTGGAGAAGGTAAGCGTGTTCCAGGGGAAGCCGGCCGTCGATCTTCCAGACGTCAATGCTGCTATTGATGGAATACACATTAACCAGCGCGACGGCGCCAGGATTCGACTGCAGCATTTTCAGGGCCTCATCATCGCTTGCCACAACCACGAAAACGACCCGGCCGCGGTTGGCTGCTTCGATGGACCTGCGAAAATCGCCAGTCGTGAGGGATAACAGCTTCTCGGCAACTACCCTCATCTCGGGCGAGGAAGGATCGGTGAGCACGACGAGGAGATCACGCCCATCGCTCCATTTGTGAGTCGTCTTGATGATCTTTACCAGATCGGAGGAATTGACGGCCGCGGTACGGCTGTTCTTGAGCGAAACCAGGGCCACATCCGCCGCAGGCGCGAAGCTGCCGAAGGCAATAACGGCGAGAGCCACTAGACCGTACCGGCTCATCCGGGATAGGAGTTTTCGCGGTATCTTCATTGCGGCCTGAACCTTTGCGCGATCTGCCAATCCTGGAGCGTGGTCGAATAGTCGGCTCTCAACAGCGCTCGGGTTTCACCGGCTTCGGCAACGTTCCCGGACGCGGCCTGCAACTCGGCGAGCTTTGCCATGGAGATGGCGTTCTCGGGGTCCTGCTCAAGTTCTTCGATGGCAGCACGGGCTTTATTTTGGGCAGCCAGCAGGGCTCCGTTGGCCCCATGGTAAGCACGTTCGACGGCGTTCGTGTGGCTGGTCTGAAACATCTTGTCAAGCCGAGCGACGGCGTAGCGGGCGGTCGCTGGCTTGCGGGACACTGCGGCCAGCTGGGCCCTCAGCTCAAGAGAGCGGGAAAGTAGACGAGTGCGTTTCGCTCCTGAAACATGTCCGGGCTGGGTCAAGGCGAGATCGGCGGCGTTGAGCTGCTTGATGGCGGCAGCTGGCGATTCTGCAAGAAGAGCGAGGTTTTGATGAATCAGGCTCTCGTAATCGCGGAGCTGGTATTTCGAGGCCTCCAAAAGCACTGGCGCGAATTCCAGCCGTGCCTGTCTGCCATTGCCTTCGCGGGCATAGGTGATCGCCGACTGAATCTCGATATCGAGCCTCTGCTGTGGCAGGGTGACCATGGCCAGAGCCTTGGTGTATTCCAGACGAGCGCGATCTTCGTCACCGAGCAGGGCGTAATCATCGCCCAGGCCTTTCTGCGACGTATAGAACGTGGGATCCACCTGCAGCGCATGGCGATACTCAGCGAGCGACTCCTCCAAACGACCCGCGCCCTGCAGGATCTCAGCCATCGAATCGTAGGGATTTGGATCCTTAGGTTCGAGCTCGATATAACGCTTGAGATAGGACAATGCCTCGTCGTACTTGTTCATGGTGGCGAGTTGATACGCCAGCGTGTTCAAAGCGCCCGCAAAGTCGGGTTCAATCTCCAGCGCGCGCCGGGTCAGACGAACTGCACCAGCGCTGTCGCCTTGGGAACGCACCCAAAGTCCTGCCTCATAGTTCAGTTGGGCATCGCGCGGGCACATCGCGATCAGGTCGTTCATCGCCCGGATGGCTTCCAGAAAGCGTCCATCTTCTGTCGAAGTCACCCATTTCATCAGGAGCTTGTCACCGGGTGAGGCATTCTTGCTGGCAAGCCGTGCCCTCACAGCTGCCCGCTTCGCCTCGGGAGTGTCCGTGCCCAGCAGCACGATGTAAGACCAGGCACGGGCAAAGCCAGCGTCTTTCCTGGTAGCCTCACGGAATTTGTCCAAAGCTTGCTCCGTGTGAAAGTCGTAGCGCAGTTGCAGCCCATCTTCGAACAACTTCGCGGCTTCGGCGGATTTCGTGGATTTAGGCAGGCATACAGAGCTAGCCGGCGATGCGTCGGACGGTGCGGCAACGGCTTGAGAACCCTGTGCGAATGTGGGCACCGGGCCGGCCAAGAGGGAAGCCAGGACGGCAAGCGCCGCCAGGAGCAATCCGAGACGGGACGCTACGGAACGCAAACAAATATCCATAATTCGGACTCTAGCGCCCAATCGGATTGCTACGGAAGATTACGGAAGTGCGGAAGTTGCGGCCGGAGCGGAGCAAACCGTTGCCGACCCACGAATTCACGTGTTCACAAGCCTCCGTATCCTCTGTGGTCAAGCTCTTGGCGTATACCCAATCAGACTCGGAGGCAACACCGGTCATTCGACGTGTTAACTCCGCCTGCTAGAATCACCCGCAGACAACTCGTCGGTTCCGAGGACTCATTACTTGACCACCAGTCACTCCGATTTAAAGAAGCAGGGCTTCTCCACACGCGCCATTCACGCCGGACAAGAACCTGAGCCAGCCACGGGCGCAGTCAACGTTCCCATCTACGCCTCTTCGACCTACGTCCAGGAAGAAATCGGCAAGCACAAAGGCTACGAATATTCTCGCGTCTCGAACCCCACACGCGACCGCCTCGAGACCAATCTTGCCGCGCTCGAGGGCGGAGTTGCCTCCAAGGTCTTCGCCAGCGGCATGGCCGCAATCAACGCAGTCGGGAGCATGCTCAAAGCCGGAGACCACGTTGTCGCCGGCCATAATCTTTATGGCGGAACTCCACGCCTCTTCAACCAGGTTTTAGCCAATTTTGGCCTGACGTTCACGTATGTGGACACATCTGACCTCAACGCTGTCGAAAATGCGCTGCAAAAGAACACACGTCTTGTCTTCCTTGAAACGCCGACGAATCCTCTGATGGAACTATGTGATCTCCGGGCGGTCAGCGAGGTAGCCCATCGCCACGGCGCCGAAGTCGTCGTCGACAACACCTTCATGTCGCCCTTCTTCCAGCGCCCGATCGACCTCGGCGCAGACATGGTCATCCATTCGACCACAAAGTTCCTCAACGGCCACAGCGATGGCTTAGGCGGAGTCGTTGTTTGCACAAAACAGGAACAGGCCGACAAGCTCGCCTTTCTGCAAAAGTGCGCAGGTGCGATCATGTCGCCGTTCGAGTGCTGGCTGATTCTGCGTGGCGTCAAGACGCTGGCCGTCCGCATGTTGCAGCATGACAGCAATGGCCGCAAGGTAGCCGCCTATCTTTCAAAGCACGGCAAAGTGAAGAAAGTCTTCTATCCCGGCTTGTCCACCCATCCGCAGTACGACCTGGCAAAGAAGCAGATGAGCGGCTTCGGCTCGATGATCTCTTTCGAAACAGGTTCCCTCGCGAACGCCAACAAGATGCTGCGCAAGGTGCGAGTCTGCTCGCTTGGAGAGTCGCTGGGGGGAGTCGAAACGTTAATTTCGCATCCCGCCACGATGACGCACGCTGCGCTCGGCGAAGAAGGCCGCGCCAAAATCGGTATCACCGATGGCATGGTTCGCATCTCGGTTGGCATCGAAGACATAGAAGACATCGTCGCCGATCTGGAGCAAGCGCTCGCCGCAATTTAGGCCAGTTGGTAGAAGCCACGAGTTAGGAAGGATGCAGGCGTTAACCCTGTGGTTCTCGGATTTGCGAAGTAGACAGCGCTCTACTCAACCGAATCGTCAATCCACTTCAAATACGCCGAGTTTCCATCGGTCACCGCGAACGCAATGCACTCGGGAACATCATAGGAATGCAACCCCGCAATCGCGTCGCGCAACGAAGCAAAAGCCTTCTCAGTGGTCTTGATCACCAGCAGATGCTCGCTCGAACTCTCGATCTCGCCTTTCCACCGGTAAATCGATTCAATGTTGGGAACTATATTGACGCAAGCAGCGAGCTTCCGCTCCACCAGCGCCTGAGCAATCTCGCGCGCCTCTTCCAGCGAGCCGCAAGTTGAAAGAACAACCCGTTTGTCGGTCATATAATCAGACTTTAACTATGAGAGTTCGGTTGCAGGCATTCAAACTCTACTCCGGAATGTGTCCGGACGAAAGGTCGGTGACTCGGTGACGGTGACCGGTTGCTTAGACCTTGAAGCTATTTTTATGAGGCACTCATGACGACCCAAATCAAATTTGGTACCTCCGGTTGGCGAGCGGTGATGGCCGATGAATTCACCTTCGCCAACGTCCAGCGTGCGCTGCACGGCATCTCCCGCTACGTAGCATCGCAAAAGCCGAGCGGCGCGAAGGTCATTGTCGGCCGCGACCCACGTTTCCTCGGCGAGACCTTCTGCGGAATGACTGCCGATATCCTCTCGAGCTATGGCATCACGCCTCTCGTGATCGCCGAGCCCGCCCCAACGCCGACGATTTCCTACGCGGTGATCCAGAACAAAGCCGATGGTGCGATTAACTTCACTGCCTCGCACAATCCTCCCGAATACAACGGAATCAAGTTCTCCACGCCCGACGGCGCACCTGCGCTGCCCGAAGCGACGAAGGCGATTGAGGCGGAAATCGCCGCGTTCGATCAGAAGCCGCAAGCTCCGAACGCGAACCAGGCTACCGCGCAATCGATCGATCCACGCGGCATATACCTCAAGCGACTTGGCGAACTTGTCGACCTTTCAGCGATCAGGAAGTCGGGAGTAAAGATCGCCTTCGATCCCATGTGGGGCGCGGCTCGCGGCTATTCCGATGGCCTGCTTCGGGATGCGGGCATTACAGTCTCAAGCGTGCACGATTTCCGTGACGTGCTCTTCGGCGGGCACGCTCCTGAACCCGACGACCATCTTCTCGAAGATCTACGCCACGAAATGAAGAAAACTGGTGCGGCGATCGGCATTGCCACCGATGGCGACGCGGATCGCTTCGGCATCGTCGATCAGGATCGCACTTTCCTCCAACCCAACTACGTCATTGCGTTACTTTTCGATTACCTCGTGGAAACACGCGGCTGGAAAAATGGCGTCGGCAAATCGGTCGCAACGACGAATCTCATTAATGCCCTCGCCGATCATCACAAGGTCGAACTCCACGAAACACCGGTTGGTTTTAAGTACATCGGCGAACTCATCAAGCACGACAAAATCCTCATTGGCGGCGAGGAAAGCGCGGGTCTCTCAATTCGTGGTCACGTTCCCGAAAAAGACGGAGTGCTTGCCGGACTTCTCTGCTGCGAGATGGTCGCAAGGCGTGGTGCGTCGCTCGGCAAACAGCTACAGGATGTGTTTAACGAAGTTGGTTCCTTTTATCCGGTGCGCGAGAACTTCCGCTTGACGCCCGAGGTGAAACAGAAGTTTACTGAGAAGTTACGTAGCGATCCGCACGAATTTTCTGGCAGCAAAGTTGCCAGGGTTGTTCGTACAGACGGACTCAAACTGGTTCTGGCCGACGGCTCGTGGGTGTGTTACCGGCTGTCAGGCACAGAGCCAGTTGTACGTGTCTACAGCGAGGCACGGAGCAGGGAAGGGCTTGCCAAGTTGAGTGCGGCAGCCAAAACATGGATCTTCGAATAGACGGATCTTTGGCTAGATGGATCTTCGTGTAGAAAGTTCGCGCGCCACGAATCGCCAATCCGGCGAGCTGCGCCTCAGTCCGCTGGCGCGAGCCCGTATCCTTACGCGCCCCGAAGACAGCATCCGAGCAGTCATGGAGCAGGCTCCGCGCGCGGAGGCTGTAGCTGCCCGCTGGATCGAGCGAACTCGTCCACAGTGGACGTGGCTCGTCTGCGAGTGGCGTCGGCTAGGCGTCGCGCTGGTGGTCCTTATAGTCGGTGGGTTTGTCCTACACGCGATGCTCGGCCCGAACGGGATCGTCGTTTACCGCCAAAAGCGCGCCGAAATGCAGGATCTGCAGAGTGAAGTTGACCGCCTGCAAAAAGAGAATACGCAGTACGCCGACCGCATCAAGCAGCTGAAATCCGATCCCAACGCGATTGAGAAAGAAGCCCGCGAGCAACTGCATTACACGCGCAAAGGCGAGGTTGTCTTTGTCGCGCCGGTACCGCCGCCGAAGCCACCACTGGGCCGCGCCCAAAAGTAGAAAGCAAGCTTCAAGCTCTCAGTTCCAAGCTAACCGGACCTTGGAGCTGTTGTGATACATTTCCAGAGACACATTACGTGTGGGGCTATTTGAAGGAGGATGGTATGCGGAAAATTGTGTTGTTATTTATGGCTTTCGCCCTGGTTCTGCTAGTGGCTTCCGTCTCGTTTGCGGGCGATTCGCAAACGGTCAATGGCTGGATCAGCGACTCCAAATGCGGCGCTAAGGGAGCGAACGCCTCAGCTGAAGCGTGCACCAAGAAGTGCATTGAGGCTGGCGCAGCCCCGGTCGTAGTGACCGACAGCAATCAGAAAGTTCTGCAGGTTGAGAATCCTGATTCTCTCAAGGATCACTGGGGTCATCACGTTGCCGTCACCGGGCATGTCACCGGCGACAAAATTCACGTTGATAGCGTGAAGATGCTGTAGGAAATTGGCCTGACGGAAATTACAGGGCGAGATCAGTGTCTCGCCCTTTTTCATTTCCAGTAGGAAAAAGCTATAACCACAGGGTACACAGGGTTACACAGCTTGAGCACTTACCGCACGACGCCTTCCAGCGGCGAACTCGCCGTTGCGTAGAGCTTCTTCGGCATCCTTCCTGCCAGATATGATTGCCTTCCCGCAATGACCGCATGCTTCATGGCTTCAGCCATCAGCACGGGCTCCTGGGCGCCCGCGATGCCCGTGTTCATCAGCACGCCGTCATAGCCGAGTTCCATTGCGATCGTCGCGTCTGACGCTGTTCCGACTCCTGCGTCGACGATCAGGGGAACGCCCGTGATCATTTCGCGCAGGATGCGAAGGTTCGCGGCGTTTTGAATTCCAAGACCGCTGCCGATCGGTGCGCCGAGCGGCATGACCGCGGCTGCGCCGGCATCGACCAGGCGCTTGGCGAAGACAATATCGTCCGATGTGTAGGCCATTACGGTGAAGCCCTCTTTCACCAGCGTCCGCGTGGCTTCAAGCGTGGCTTGAACGTCGGGGAAGAGCGTCGCTTGATCGCCGATCACCTCGAGTTTTACCCAGTCGGAGAGCCCCGCTTCGCGCGCCAGTCGCGCCGTGCGGATCGTTTCCTCGGCGGTGTAACAGCCCGCAGTGTTGGGCAACAGGAAGTACTTGTTGGGATCTATGTAATCGAGAAGCGATTCCTTGCTGCGGTCAAGGTTCACGCGGCGCACCGCTACCGTTACGACTTCAGCGCCGCTTGCTTCCAAAGCCCGCGCGGTTTCCTGAAACGATCTGTACTTGCCAGTCCCGACCAACAGGCGAGACTGAAACTGTTTCCCGGCAATGATCAATGAGTCCGTCATGAGAATATTGTACGGCGGCGAGGGCAGAAATGGCGGTAATCTGCGATTGGTGCCGATTACAGATTGCAGAAGTCAGACTGAAAAAGCATTCAATCTCGGCTAAGAGCTCCGCTCGCTTCCGCATCAGCGTACATCTGATCAATCCGTTCTTTGTACCGGGTTTCAATTCCGCGCCGGCGAACTTTGAAGGTATGCGTCAATGTCCCGTCGGCCCATGAGAATTCGTCCGGCACGAGCAATACCCGCTTCAGCTTTTCAAAGCGTGCCAGCTTTTGATTGATCTCTTCGACCAGGCCCTCATAAAGGCCCTGCACCTTGGGTTGAGCGACAAGTTCGTCGTGGCTTGCGAAGGGAACTTTGTTCGTCCGCGCCCAGTCCTCAAGAACCGGGAAGTGTGGAGCGATGAGGACGAAGGGGAATTTTCGCCTGTCTCCCAACACGACCGCCGTCCCGATCAGAGGGTTCAGCTTCAGCGCGTTCTCGATCGGTTGCGGCGCCACGAATTTTCCCCCCGAAGTCTTGATCAGGTCCTTCTTGCGGTCCGTGATCGAAAGGAAGCCGTCACTGTCGATGTTGCCGATGTCGCCGGTCTTGAACCATCCATCTGAGAAAGCATTCTGTGATTCCTCCAGCCGGTTCCAATATCCTGCGAAGACAGAAGGCCCGCGCACGAGTACCTCGCCGTCCTCGGCAATACGCACCTCGATGTTCGCCAATGGCTTGCCCACCGTGCCGAGCTTGTTTGCGTTCGGCGTGTTTACCGCGATTACCGGAGACGTTTCCGTTAGCCCGTAACCTTCGTGGATCGGAATGCCGATGTCGGCAAACCACTCGGCCAACTCGCGTCCGAGCGGCGCTCCTCCCGAAATGAACTCCTCCGCCTTGCCGCCCATGGCGGCGCGAACCTTCGAGAAGACGAGGCGATTGGCGAGCTTCCACTGAAACGCTGCAGGCTGTTTTTCAGTCAGGATTTCGTCTCGATGCTCTCGTCCCACTGCGATCGCCCACTTGTAAATTGCGCTCTTCGGAAACGCCGATGCCTTCAAAATCACCTGCTGGCGAATCTTTTCGTAAACCCGTGGCACGCCGACAAATATGGACGGCCGTACCTCCGAAAGCACTGCAGGCAGTTGCGCAATCTCCGGGCAGTAGGCAAGCGTCACGCCGCGCTGCAAAAGCGCGAAGTCTACATGCCGCGCCGTCACGTGCGAGAGCGGCAGGAAAGACACGCTGACCTCATCCTTCTCGCGGAGATTAAATCCATCGAGCGAGCAGGAGATGTTCGACGCCATGTTGCCGTGTGTCAGCATCACGCCTTTCGAGACGCCGGTTGTGCCTGAGGTATAGATAATCGTCGCGAGATCGGATGGCAAGATCTTCTGCGACCCTACATCGAAATCCGCATCGGGAGTCGTTGGGCCCTGCGCCATCAACTCTCGCATGGCAACCGCATCACCCCAAGCCTCATCATCCATTATCAGGATTCGCTCGATGCGGGCCTGGCCGCGCACGCTCTGAATCTTATCCAGCTGACTCTTCGTTGAGACGGCGACGATTCGCGCTCCCGAATCATTGAGAATGAAGGCACACTGCTCGGCCGTCTGCGTCGCGTAAATCGGAACCGTGATTGCCCCCAGCGCCAGCGCTGCAAAGTCGGTGATCGTCCACTCCGGGCGGTTCTCGCTGAGAATGGCGACACGGTCTCCCTTATGAACTCCCCATGAGGCCAGCGCCAGGCTCACGCCCACTACGTGGCGGTACATCTCCTCCGCAGAGATCGCCTTCCACCCCTGAGCATCGCGATGCAGCATGACCCGCTCGCGGCGGCTCAGATGAACATTCGAAAGGATGTCGTTCAGGGTTTGGATGCTCATTGTTGGGACCCGGTCCGGGGGTATTCTAGTCCTCGACGAAAAGAAACAGCAGTGACAAACCAGATGTTGTGTGACGAAGGTCGCCGGGGAAATTGCGTGTGATGCAAAGTGGTTCCCTCGCCTTTTGCCGCGGCCGAAACCTTTGACCGTATCCTCGCTGCAAGGTAGGCTTAGTGCCATCTCCATGGAGGGGTATCCATGAAACAAAAACTTTGTCGGATTGTTGCCGGGGTGTGCTTGCTGGCGGCCACGTTGATGTCTTCGATGGCCGTCGCAGAGGACAAAAAGCCGGCCGCCGAGCCAATGAAACTCAAAGTTGGAGACGTCGCTCCCGACTTCAAGCTTCAGTACTTCACTGGCTCGGATCTCAAGGATGTCTCGCTCAGCCAGTATCGCGGCAAGAGCAACGTCGTCCTCGCCTTCTATATTTTTGCTTTCACCGGTGGTTGAACTGCGCAGATGAAGGCCTTCCAGCAGAACTTGCAGAAGTTGGAAGCCGCCGACACCCAGGTTCTGGGTGTGAGCATGGACAGCCCCTTCGCCAACAAAGCCTTTGCCGACCAGATCGGTGTGACGTTTCCCCTCCTCAGTGATTGGGGCGGCGACGTAACCCGCCAGTACGGCATTTACCTCGACAAATACAAAGCGGCACGCCGTATCAACTTCCTGATCGGGAAGGATGGCAAGATCCTGGAAGAACAGATCGACAAAGACGCGATCGATCCGACCAAGATCGTCGATGCCTGCGAGCGCAAGAAGGTCAGCCGGTAGTGGACGTTTTGGCGTCGCTGTTTTGCAAGACCGAGGGAGTCCTGTCCTAACGTCGCGCTCTTTGCGACGTTAGGGTGGGACTTCCGGCCAGCAGGCCGTTAAGTGCGACGGTTTCCCAAGCGGCAACTTTCAGCAGTATCTCGGGCGCTTCCTTCTTGCGCACCAGGCGCGCGGCAGCGTAACCTCGTTTGGGTTGGTTTTGACGTACTATTTCTGCACACTTTTTGGCTAGGGGGAGAGCAAAAGGATATGCAACTCAGGATGAGCACGCGTACTGTGGGTGGCGCGATGATCGTGGATTGCAGCGGGCGCCTGGTTTTCGGCGAGGAATCGGCCAGCCTGCGAGAGACTGTCAAGAAGGTATTGGCTCAATCGCCCAGAGTTGTTCTGAATCTGCACGAGGTGACCTACATCGATAGCGGCGGGCTCGGAACGCTGGTCTCCATCTTCACGACTGCGCAACATGCGGGTGCCGCCATCAAACTCGCCAGCTTAAGCCAGCGCGTCGGGGACCTGCTTCACCTCACCAAGCTGGTCACGATTTTCGAGGTTTACGACAACGAGGAAGCGGCCGCGCGGTCATTCAACTAGAGCATCGAGGCCTCGCCAGAGGCCTCAAACGTTCTCACCGTCAATTGAGATCGCTGAAGATCAGCGGCGTGCCGACGCCAAACCCATTTTGGCCGTCAACCAGCACAATTGTTCGAATTTGCAGTGCGCTTGGCGTATACGACGTAGGGTTCAGAATGGGAGTGTGGCCGCCATGTGTCGTGACCACCAGCCACCAGGTCCCCGAGGGCTCCGCGATGTAAGTGCTTGCTTGCCCATAGGTAACGGTTGCGTTAGGCGGGGGAGGATTCGGTCCTGTGACGATGCCCACATTGCCTACTACATAAATATCGAGTTGCTGGCCGCCGAGATTGTTGGATGCATCAAGGACGCGGAACTCAAAATTTCCAGTGGCCGGGACGGCGTTATTGTCTGTGAATGGCTGCGCAACGTAGGGATTCGTTGTGTTGTTGCCCATCAGCATCACGGTGTACTGTGTGCGGCCATTCAGGCTCAGAGCGCTGTCAATGATTGGCGTGCCATTGACCGAATCGCCCTTGGGAAAAACCGCCAGCGTATTGCTTCCGGAGGAAACCTTCTGATAGGCGTCCTTTCCTGGTGGATTGATGTTGGTGAACTGCACACCCGAAAACTGCAGCGATCCGTTCATCGTGATGTCGAAGCCGCCAGTTACCTGGTAGTCATAATTAGCGATGGCGTTGATCACGCGGTAGGAGGTGCCTCCTGAGCTGCAACTGATGGCGAACAGGGCCAACGCCACTACTGCCCCAGCCAGGCACAGGGCTTTCCACAGACGGGTCATAGACACTCTCTCCAGAACAGTTTGATTGCGTTCCACTCGTGTGATGCCGGTATGGTAATTGCTAGTTCCGCGCGACTCTGTAAAGTTTTGTAGAAGCGACTCCAGATTACCATGAGGAAAGCGGGATAGATCGATGGCAAGGAGACAAAAACCGGCGAAGCGAAAGCCAGCACCGCAAGTGATGGCGGGGAAGAAGGATATCGTGGAAGTCAAATCGGCCGCGTCGCGTCGGGCGAGCATCGTGAGCCTGATTCGCGGTCTGCCGATAGGAACGGTTTCATCGTATGGCGCCATCGCCCGCGCTGCGGGATGGCCTGGCGCCGCCCGGCAAGTCGTCCGCATCTTGCGTCAGGTTCCTGGCCTGCCGTGGCAGCGTGTGGTGGGTTCGGGCGGAGCCATCAAGCTACCGGGAGAAAATGGAGCCGAGCAGCGATTCCGCCTGCGAATGGAAGGAGTCACGTTCCGTGGCGCGCGCGTCGACATGAAACGTCATGAATTTAAATTTCCGCGCGTAAGAGGCCACAAGAAACGAGCTGACTAGGATGACTGCGTGCTGCGGTTGGCGCGCTCTCCTCAAGCCGCCGCCTCCGTGTGGATCGGGTGTTCAAACAGAATATCGATCTGATCGCCCAGCATGGTCGATGATCCGCGGATTACTCCGGTCGGCACCTCTAGCACCGAAGAAGCAAGTATCCGTACCGCCGCCAGCCTCCACGGTTTCAGGTCCTCCTCAAGGTGAACGACCCTACGATCGCGGTCGAGATAAACGGCATCGATGGCAAAGCGCATGGCGAAAGTGTGAATACCGCGCGAGGGTTTGATCCAGAGTCCGCGCCCAGGAGGAAAAGTCGAGCCCTTTGTCCCCATGAGACCGCAAAAGCGAGACCAATGTGTGTCGGCGATCACCAAGTCAGTAGCAAGATACGTGGAGCGCGTGCGGTTGAAGGCGTAGGCTCTGCCGCCATCGGTTGGGGGGCTCATTTGTGCGTGACTGGCATGAGCAGTCGCAGCAACTGAATCACAGCTGGACCCACGGTCACGAAAATCAGCGACGGCATCACGAACAGAACGAGGGGGATGATCATCTTCACCGTCGTTTTGGCGGCTTGTTCTTCCGCGCGCTGTCGCCGTTCAGTGCGCAGCGAATCCGAGTGCACGCGTAGCGCCTGCGCAACGCTGGTGCCGAAGCGGTCTGTCTGAATCAGCGTTCCCACCAGCGCACGTACGTCTTCAACGCCGGTGCGGGCTGCCAGATTCCGGAGCGCCTCGACACGAGGTTTTCCGGCCCGCGTCTCAAGATCGAAAAGATGAAACTCCGCGCCGAGTTCGGGATGCGCGTAACTTAGATCGCCTCCCACCCGCATAAGCGCCTGATCTAGCGGCAGGCCCGCCTCCACACAGATTACGGTGAGGTCAAGCGCATCGGGCAGCGCGAGGCGGATTCTCTTTTGCCGCTCCTGCATCTGCCGTTTGAGTAGGAACCGTGGAATGAAAAAGCCGAAACCGAACAGTCCTGCCAGCAGAAACGGCGAGTTGAACCCGGAAATCGAGAAGGCAACCAGGAAGCCGATGGCGGCAAACAGAACCCGGAGCCCGCGATAGATCGAGACATGGCGCGCATCGCGGTAGCCGGCCTGAATCAGCCAGGCGCGCGTCTTGGAAACGTCGGTTGGGGAAATGGGCAGAGCTCGACTCAGCGGGTCGAGCGCCTGTTGGAAGCGTTCCGCTATCGGGGGCTTCTCGCGCTCTTTGGGACGTTGCCAGCCAATCTCCCGCAGCCGGGCACCCAATACCGACGATGGCGCCAGCGTAGCTGCTGCAAACGCAAACACGACGACCGTGATCGTCAGGAACACAAGAATCGCGAGAAGCAGCTCTCCACTCATACTTGAATCCTGATGATCTTGCGGATCACAAAATAGCCCATGGTTTGCAGCGTGACCCCAGCCACGACCAGCGTATGGCCCAGAGGATCGGAGAAGAGCGGTTCGATGAAACCGCGGTTCAAAACCAGCATAAACGCGACAATGGTTGGCGGCAGCGCCATCAGGAGCATCATGGTCAAGCGTCCTTGTGCCGTGTGTACCCGCACCTGCCGCAGCACCTTGAAGCGTTCGCGGATCATGTAGGAGAGATTGTCCAGAATTTCGGCCAGGTTGCCGCCGGTCTCGCGCTGCAGCATCACCGCAGTGACAAAGAACTTCACGTCAACCAGCGGAACGCGCTGGGTCAGATTGATGAGCGCGTCGCGCACCGGCAGGCCGAACTTTTGTTCCTCGTAGAGCTGTCGAAACTCGCTGGCCACGGGCTCGGCAATTTCGGTGGCTATCAGTTCAAGGGCCGTTGTGAAGGCATGGCCCGCTCGAACGGCGCGGGCAAGCGTGTCAATCGCTTCGGGGAATTTCTCTTCGAACTTCTGAAAGCGCTTGGTCCGCATGTGCGACGCATAACCGTAGGGCAGAAAAAATCCAAGAACCAGTCCAGCCCAACCAAACATCAGATTGCCGCCAGCGGCGATGGCGGCGACTGCGAGCACGACGGCGGCGACACCCGAGGCAATTAGAAAATTGCCCGCCCGAATATTCACGGAGCCCTGCTCGAGCATTTTCTGGAGCAGCGAAACCCGCTCCGAACGCCGCAGCAGCGTATCGAACGCCGGAATGCGGCTGAGCATCTCGTCGCGCAGCAGGGCCAGTTCGAGCGGGCTGCCGGAGTTTTCGGCGGTCGTGAGGCGGTCGCGCAGGACGCGTGCCTGCGCCTTGCGCTGATCAAGCAGCGACATCACCGCGAACGCCAGCACCGTCACCACGAAAAAGATGAGGAAGGCGATTAGGTACATCATGGGCTTTAGAGGCTTAG
>Ga0335071_10004264_pt1 | contig 14927 bp, 14 predicted proteins | sample Lox_Sample_15_FD_206724 | JGI IMG/M metagenome (GOLD analysis project Ga0335071, IMG submission 206724) | Soil microbial communities from Loxahatchee National Wildlife Refuge, Florida, United States - Lox_Sample_1.5 | ecosystem: Environmental > Terrestrial > Soil > Wetlands | place: USA... | reverse complement strand
GGAAGCTGAATCGCGCTCCAGCCTGCATCATCCGGGGATTTGGCTACGAGGCGGGAGTTGGCGGCATTGGCGCACTCTTGCGTTCCAAAGGCTCCGACCTGTTCCGCTGAATTCCGTTACACTGTAGATACGTTTGCTGGCTGGTCTCGGCCAGGTCACGTGTTGACGTTGTGGCTGGCGCGATTTAGCAGGGCTACGTCTCTACGGAGAGTGATATGGCACGTGAACTCTCGCTTCCGGAGCTCGAAAGCTTCTCTTCTCTCGACTGGCCGGACATTGCACCGCGCCTGCATTCCTCGACTCGATCTTCGCTCGAGAAGGTTCTCGAAACCCAAAACGGCGGCGACCTTTCTTTGAATGACTCTTACGCCCTCGCTAGTTCGAATGGGGACGATCTTCTAGGGTTGCTGGTGGCGGCGAATCTGCTGCGGTCCGAGCTGGCGGGCAACATCGTCACATACGTCGTCAATCGTAATATCAATTTCACAAACATCTGCTTTGTCGGATGCAAGTTCTGCGCGTTCAGCCGCGGGCCGCGCGAAGCAGATACATACTTCCTCACTCCGGAGCAGGTTGGCGAGAAGGCGCGGGAAGCGTGGCAGTTGGGAGCGCGGGAGGTCTGCATTCAGGGCGGGCTACCGCGTAATCTTGCCAAGTTTTATTACCGCGACATTCTGCGTGCCGTGAAAGCGGCCGTTCCTAGCATGCACATTCACGCATTCTCGCCCATGGAAATTGTGTATGGAGTCGAGCTCACGGGAATGACGCTGGCGGATTATCTTGCCATGCTCCGTGACAATGGCCTGGGAACCTTGCCGGGAACTGCAGCGGAAATTCTAGATGACGAAATCCGGCATATTCTTTCCGCGAACAAGCTGTCGAGCGCGCAATGGGAGGAAGTGATCCGAACGGCGCACGGATGCGGGATTCGTACGACATCGACTCTCATGTATGGCCATACGGAAACACCGGCTCACTGGGTCCGACAAATGTGGATGCTGCGCGGGATTCAATCAGATACGGGAGGATTCACCGAGTTTGTTCCTCTCGGGTTCATTCATCAGAACACGATACTTTTCCAACAGGGCCTGTCGCGCTCCGGGCCTGGACTCGTGGAGCATTTGAAAGTTCATGCACTGGCACGCATTCTGCTTTCAGGGTCGATCGACAATGTCCAGGTTTCCTGGGTAAAGCTGAACCGCCGCCTCTCACAGCTTTGCCTGCAAGCGGGAGCAAACGATTTCGGTGGCACCCTGATGGAGGAAAACATCTCGCGGGAAGCTGGCGCGACCGCCGGGCAATACACCAGCCCGGAAGATTTTCAAGCGATGATTCTCGAAATCGGGCGCATTCCGGCCGAACGCAATACCACGTACTCCCGCATCCAGATCAAGCTTCCATTCCAGGAGACGATGCAGGAAGAGACGCACGAGGCCGAATTCGCATGAGTTCGGCGCCGGCGGGTCCCATTCGTCCGATTGCGATTGTAGGCGGCACCGGGCCGGCGGGCATGGGCCTGGCTTTGCGCTGGGCGCGAGCCGGCGAAACGATCATTATCGGTTCGCGCGATGAGCGCCGGGCACAACAGGCGGTGGAAGCGGTGGCGCGCCGGGCGGGAACTCCGGTGAATATCTCCGGCATGGAGAACGCCGCAGCGTGTGCGGCCGCTGACATCCTAGTGCTCACGGTACCTTTCGAAAGCCAGGCTTCGGTATTGAAGCAGTTGAAGGCATCCATGACCGAAGGCAGCATTCTGATCGACGCCACGGTGCCCCTTGCCGCGGCCGTGGGCGGGCGCGCCTCGCGTCCGCTGGGAGTGTGGCAGGGATCCGCGGCGCAGCAGGCTGCCGAACTCGTCCCCAAAGAGGTGAGCGTCGTGGCGGCCTTTCACAACCTGTCCGCGGACTTGCTGGCGGGAGACGCACCCCTGGACTGCGATGTCATTGTTTGCAGCGACGATCCCGATGCGGGGCAGCTTACGCGAGAATTGGCGGCGAAGATCCCCGGAGTGCGGCCGATTGATGGCGGCAAACTGGAAAATGCGCGGCTGGTCGAACAGATCACGGCTCTGCTGATTGGGCTGAATATACGGCACAAGGGACACTCCGGGATCCGCATCACCGGGCTGCCGGCTCAGGCATACCGGTAAACAAACCACATGGGGCGGAAAGAACGACAGAGGAGGCCCCTAATCGTCCGCAACTGGGGCCGTGATTTGTGGAGGCTCACCCGCGGCCGTCGCTTGCGCCATGATCAGTTGGCGCGCTTCGAAACGGATCTTGGGCAACTGCAGGGCGAACCACCATGCCCCTGCCACCGACGCCACCCCGCCGATTGCGACCGTGAGAGGGGCGCCGATGTGATCGGATAGCGCTCCTCCCAGCAAGGCTCCGATTGGGCCCATACCCATGAACATCATCGAGTAAACCGCCATTACGCGTCCGCGAAGGGCATCGGGAACCATCACCTGAATCAATGTGTTCGAAGACGCCATCTGCAGCATGATGAAGTATCCCGCTGGAAGCAGTAGCAGAACTGAAAGCCAGAAAGATTTCGAAAAGGCAAAGAGCATCAGGCTCACACCGAAGCCCGCACAGCACACGGCAACCCAGCGTCCCAGGCCTTTCACGCCAGAGCGCATAGCGAGCGTCAGTGCTCCGAGCAAAGCTCCCACGCCAGCGGCGCCCATCAGAATTCCTAAGCGCACTGCGCCAAGATCATGAGAACCGATCATAGAGGCGAATTCCTGCCCGCCACGGTGCAGGATCCTGTCAGCAAAGATCGGCATCAGGACGACATAGGGCATACCGGTGATGCTGATCAGCCCCAGCAGCATCAGTAGGGCGCGGATCGGCGCAGTGTGGCGAACGAATTCGAACCCTTCTTTCACATGTTCCAGCGCCGGAGTGTTGGCCGACGCCCGCGCCGGGGCGTGTACCCGCATCAGAAACAGCCCGGCAATCACGGCAAGGTAGCTCACACCATTGGCGAAAAAGCACCATCCTTCTCCGAGACGCGCGACGAGCACGCCGGCGACCGCCGGTCCAATAACGCGCGCTCCGTTGAACATGGAGGAATTCAGCGCAATGGCATTCATCAGGTCTTCTTTTCCGACCATGTCGACAAGGAAAGCCTGGCGTCCGGGGATGTCGAAGGCGTTGACCACGCCCAGCAGCGCTGCCAGAATGAAGATGTGCCAAACGTGAATCGTGTTCGTGAGCGTAAGCGCGGCAAGAATGAATGCCAGGATCATTGAAGCCGCCTGCGTTGCGATCACAACACGCTGGCGGTTACTCCGGTCCGCGGTGATCCCGCCCAACGGAGCCACCAGGAAAACCGGAATCTGACTGGCGAACCCGACGGACCCCAGCAGCAATCCCGAACCGGTCATCTTGTAGACAAGCCAGGATTGCGCAACGGTTTGCATCCACGTACCGATCAGGGATATGAGCTGCCCGCCGAAGAAGAGCTGGAAGTTACGATGGCGCAGAGCGCGGCCGGCGGCTTGCCAGCGTAAACTTTGCGAGCCAGAAGCCGGTTGACCTTGAGTTTCCTGGGTGGAAGTGTTTGACTCCGCCACTTTAGTCCGCTGGTTGAGAAGCAGAATTCCCTAGTTATCAATATATCCGAGGCATCCAGCGCCTCAGGGAAGCGGTGGTGGCGGTTTTCCACAGGCCATTGTCTCCTGAGAGGACGATTTCATTGAGTTCGCTGGCGGACATCGGGATAATTCCCGTCGCACTCCGGCAGAGATAACTTAGTAATAACTTCTCCCCGCGCCCGCTTTGAGCTAAAGTATGCGCTACGCTCTGCGGGTCTTTTCGCGTTCGCTGAGGCCTCTTATGACAACTCCTCCAGTTCGGGTGGAACGACGCGTGGGCCAAAGATTTCCCTACCTCACTCCGGTTTCTCTGCATGTGAGCACGGCCGGGGTCACGGGCGACGGATTCACGCAAGACCTGAGTTCCCGTGGGGCGTTTCTTTTCACCGATGCCGCCCTTGTGGAAGGTTCTGAAATCGAGCTGACCTTGAGAATGCCGTCGGAAATTACGTTGGGAGAGAGCATGCGCGTACGCTGCCGCGGCAAGGTGTTGCGCGTTACGCGTCCGAACGGCAGCCTGGCTGCCAATGGATTGGCGCAAACCAAGATTGGCGTAGCCGTCCGCTTCGATCACTACGAATATCTGCAAGAAACAGTTGAGCCTTATGCAGTGGCTCGAGCTTCAAGCCTTCATCCTCGACCCGAGGAGAAACAGAACCCCGAATTTACCGGACGCGCGGTGCAGGGATAAACCTAGAGGTGCGTCTGGGGCCGCGTCGAACCGAATCCTGTCTGTGCCTTCGCCAGATCTCTTATCGCGACAAGGCCCCTCTCTCGGAGCTGTCGATTCTCACTTTTGAGGGTGCCGCCGAACCGGCGGTCAGTTTTTAGAGCTTCAACCAGCGCGAAAATCGCGGACATCTTCGCCGGGCCGGAACATCATCGCCGGACTGAGTCTGCCGCCTTCTGCCATTTTGCGATTGATCTGCTCGAAGTCGGACTTCACCCAGCCCACGCTGGAAATTTCGATCTCGCCATCTTGTCCAACCCAGAAGACGCTCGGGACATTCGTCAGACCGTAAGCATTCGAGACAGGATACGTATGTCCCTCATCCAGCAGCATGGGGAACGTCACACCGAACTCCTCCGCGAACGCCGCCGTATCCTTCGCATCATTTTGCGAGATACCAACCAGGGTAACGCCGCTCTTGCCATACGCTTTGTAGAGCCTTTCCAGGAAGGGAAAAGCATATTGGCAGGTCGGGCAGGAGATCTTGAAGAAGGCGAGAACGACGGGACCGCGAGTCAATGCGTCAGCCAACGAGAATGTTTTGCCATCAAGAGTTTTCAACGTAAACTCCGGCGCTTTTTTGCCGGTGGTAAGTGCTGCCATCGTCTTGCCTCCAAACCGTTTTCCGAAATTTTGTGCAGCCAATCCATGGCCGTCGCCGCACACATTTTAGATGAGGCGGGCGCACTAGAAGATTGAGACGTTTTGAGGTTAGGAACTGCTGCGGTTTAGTTCTGGGGCTTGCTGAGTAGTCCTGCCATACTGAGTGTCTTCCGGGCAAGCCCCGTCAATGGCAGCGAATGCAGGCGCTTAAGTGGAATCCAGTTTCCTTTGAGGTGGGTCGGCGCGGGCTCTTTCCAGATTCGGACGGCATAATCCGTTACAGTAATCGAGTGACGGAGCTTAAACGCTGGTTTAGCGGCGGTCTGGGTCAGGTGTATTTCTGGCAATTCCCACATGCCTGCCATCAGATTGGCATGGGCCGGGCGCTGGATCAGGAATATCTTGCCCTGGTGGCAGTCGAGCGCGTAATTGATGGTTCTTCTTACTTGCCGAGATGCTTCTAGGCGCAACGGCAGTTCGCCGCGCGAGACGCATAGCGTCGCAACCGGGCACACCAGGCACGCCGGCGTGCGAGGGCTGCAAACGGTAGCGCCGAGTTCCATCAGGGCCTGGTTGAAGTCTCCCGGACGCTTTCGGTCGAGGAGATCTTCTGCTGCAAGCCAGATTTCCCGTGCCGGGAGAGGCCTTCCGGCAAAACGCTGGAGCACGCGTTCCACGTTCCCGTCAACGACAGCGATAGGTTCGCCGAATGCGATGCTGGCGATCGCCGCCGCCGTGTAGCGCCCAATGCCTGGGAGTTCCCTCCACTCCTCCGAGTTTTGGGGAAAGCGCCCTTTGCGTTCCCGCACGATCTTCTTGGCCGCAGCGTGCATCATGCGCGCACGGCGGTAATAACCCAAGCCGCTCCAGGCAGCAAGAACGGCGCTCTCTTTCGCAACTGCAAGTTTTCGCACGCTGGGGAAACGGCGCAGGAACTCGCGATAGTGAGATAGCACAGCGGCGACACGAGTCTGCTGCAGCATAATCTCCGACACCCAGACACGATAGGGATCGCGATCTTTGCGCCACGGCAGATCACGGGCGTGAACGTCGTACCAGGCTAGCAATTTTTCCTGAAACTCGAGTCTTTTCCCGTTCCGTTTCAATTTTCCGGTTCTCGCCATGGTGAGTCAGCATTTTAGACGGTGCCTTGGTCCTTTCTCCGGTACTGGCGACCTTTTGCAGTCCCGCGCGGATCAATGCTGAAAGACTTTCGAGAAAAATCAATCTTTCTAGATAACTTCACTGGAACCAGTGAAATCAGCTGTGGGCCATTGACCATGGTTTGAACGCACGGAATAATGAGGGAGCCTGGCAGTCCGCAGTTTACGCGTGAGAGCACTCACGCCCCAGCATCGCGAGGAGTTGCATGAACGACTTCAACCGCAAGGTCGAGGACGCATCGGCGCGTGTCAGTCAGACGATCAACGAAGCGGTCGAGCGGCTGGAAAAAGAGATTCCCGAACTGATCAAGTATCTCAACGACGATCTCGTCCCGGTGGTGCGGACGCATTCCAGCAAAGCGTTGCGGACGGCATCGGAGAAGCTGGCCAAGTTCGCCGACTACATGGAGCAGAACCAGCCGCCCAAAAAATCCTGAAAATAGGCACCATGGTTGGCATCCCTGAGAGTCGTCCGAATTCAGAAGAGAAGGCTAGTGCCTTCTCGCGGGATCTCCACTTCATCACTATCGCTTTACTTCTAGCCCTTATTGCCCTCATCGCTCTTCTCTCCGGTTGCGGGCATCCTAAGCAGGCACACGTGAGCGTTCCTCCGCCCCCGGTTTCTGCGACTGAACCGCCATTTCCGCAGCCACCCGCCAAGGCTTCCGCGCCCAAGGGCGAGGAGACTCCTTCAAAATCGGAGGACGAAGCCGACCTTGCTGAACCCACAATTCCCGCGGAAGCCGAACCGCTATTTACGGAGACTGGAGTTGCAAGCTGGTACGGGCCGCCGTATCACAATCGGCGCGGCTCAAATGGCGAGATCTACAACATGCACGCAATGACGGCGGCGAACCGCACCTTCCCGCTCGGATCGATCGTGCGAGTCACGAATATGAAAACGGGAAGCCGTGCGCTGGTGAGGATCACGGATCGGGGTCCATTCATTGAAGGCAGGATTCTGGACCTGTCACTAGCCGCGGCCCGCAAACTGGACGTGTGGCAACCGGGCGTCGCGCAGGTGAAGGTCGAACTGATGCAGGCACCGGTGCCGTTCGATTCGGGAGGGAAGTGGGCGGTGCAGATCGGTAGCTTCACGGATGAAGAGGAAGCAACGAAGCTGGCCGATCATTTGACGCGGCGGTATCACACGGCGAAAGTGCTGCGCTTTGCCGGTCCGAAGGGAGATTGGTGGATTCGCGTGCGCGTTCTCGATGATGACCGCACTCGCGCGCAAAAGCTGGCGGCGGAAACGGTCACGCCTGAGGGTGCCGTGTTTGTAGTCCGGTTGGATTGATCGCCAAAATGAAGAAGCCTGAGATAGTTCCCGAGCGGATCCGATTCCGCGCTTTTGGATTGATCGGCTTGACAGTGATTTCCTTCGCCGTCCTCCAGTTGAGCGGCCTTCACAACATTCTTTCCAGCGACGCTGAGGGCATCGGTGTATTAGTGCAAATCATCGGAACGCTTTATAGCGTCGTCTATGCGTTCGCAACCTACGTGATCTGGGACCAGTTCGCCGCGGTTGAGGATGAGATCGTGAAAGAAACCGGGGCCTTGAAGGACCTGGTCTTGTTCAGCAAGCCTCTGAAAGAGCAGGCACGGGATCCTATTCTCCGTGCGGTGCGAGGCTACGCGCGCGGAGTCATCGAATCGGAGTGGGGTGTCCTTTCCCGAGGCGAGAGTACAGAAAGGACGGATCGCCTGTTCTCGGTGCTCATCTCAGCAGTCACGGAAGTCAAAACCTGTGATGACTCCGAATGCCGATTACAATCTCATCTGCTGCAAATCGCAAGCCGCGCTAGCGCACACCGGGAGGAGCGGCTGGCAGTCAGCGCAAAACGAATTCCGCGGACGCTTCTGCTATTCGTCACGCTCACAGCATTCACCATTCCTTTTCTGATGCTGTTGTTTCCATTCCATAATCTAGGGCTTGGGATGGCTTCGATTGCGCTTGCGACGATGCTGCTGTTGTTCGCGCATTTCGTGCTTACGGATCTCGATAATCCTTTCGAGGGCACCTGGAACGTGGAGTCGGTCTCCTTCAGCAACCTGGCTTCGAAAAGCCACTAGCTCGTTGGATTCGCCTGGTTTTGAAGTGGTATCGTTTGGACTGCGGAGAAAACCACATGACCGACTCCACTGCGAATTGCCTCTTCTGCCGTATCATCCGCGGCGAGATTCCGTCCAAGAAGGTCTATGAGGACGAGCATGTGTTTGCGTTTGAGGACATCAATCCGCAAGCACCGACACATGTTCTGATTATTCCGAAAAAGCACTTTCCGGGCCTGAAAGAAGCGGAGGCCCAGGACGCCGCGGTGATCGGGCAATGCCACTTGGCCGCTGCCCAGATCGCACGACAACGGAATATCGAGAAAGGATACCGGACCGTACTGAACGTGGGACCCGGCGCAGGCCAGTCAGTATTTCACTTGCACGTACACCTGCTGGGAGGGCGTCCTCTGAGTTGGCCTCCTGGCTAGGAACTGAAGGGCGATGCACACCAGTTCTCCCGGGAATTGTCCAGTGTGTGACTCCCTTCCGTGTTCGATCCAATCCGAACAAAACAATTGAGTTTGAGTTGTGATTTAAATCACTTGAACGCGGGCGCAACCTGAATGACTTCTGTCACAGCAGAAGCTTGTCACCGTCACAGTCGCAACGCTTGAAATCCTCCATAATCAGACGGATGTTGGGGAGAATCGACATGCCAGTCGCTTATAGGAGTATTGAAGAGCCGGCCGCCTTCAAGACGAAGTCCAACCGCCTTATCTCCACTGATGGAAGAAACACTGAGCTAGTCAGTGTACTCACAGATGTCTATGAACTGCTGGAGGCTTACTCGCCGGTTTGGTATCCGGCAAGACTGCGCAACCGAATCAAGCGAAATTTAGAAGCCCCTGATTAGCAGGTTCCGGGCCTGATTCGCGCCCCTCGAGCGCGCCAGTCATTGCACGACCGGAGCTTCATCGTCTGGCGCACCGTGCCGCCGCAGTAACTGGGGTAAGTTCTGCGAAAATGCCGATCTGGGCAGCACCATGTCACAGCCCACTTCGTGGGCCTTCTGCTTTAAATCCCCCTGTACGTGCGAGAGAAAACCGATGATGGAGGTTCCCTTCTTCAGCCTGCTCTTCAGCTTGGGAATCAAGGTGAGTGGCTTGGCATTCGCATTATTGAGGTCGAAGATGATGAGTGACGGCTTCTCTTCCCCGTTCTGCTGCATGCGCTCTATCAGATCCTTGTCGCTCTTCACGAACTCGACTTTAACGTTGAGCTTGCGCGCAGTCTCCTGGATTTTGGCCAGGAAGAACAGATCCTCGATGAAAGCGAAGATGCGGGAATTGGAGTCCTCTCCGTTATTGGGCAGAGGGTCAGGCTCGGGCTGTGAATATTGGGTCGCGAATCCCGGGCGGTGGCGTCCGCCTTTGTGGCCATTGTTGCCGCCAGAGAGCGCAGCACGGTAGCTGTGATCCATGGGAGCGGTGTAGATTCCGTCTTGATTTTGGCGATTCTGACGATTCTGGCCTTGGCCGTGCCGTTGATTGTGTGGGCGGCGTCCACGACGCCGTCTGCCTCTGCCTCCTCCGCCGCCGGAGGGCTTTCCTGGTCCTGCGTTCATAGTCCTCTCAAACAACTTCTGTAATTGCAAATCCCGCAGAGGGCGGCAAGCCGATATGCAGTTCAGACTTGCAGATGTGCGCCGTGATCGTATACTTCGTGCGCCACGCGAGAACCTGCGGGTCGCGACTGGACCACCCCTGAAACGAACCCCAACTCCTGAATGAAAACTGTTACTCGTGAGCGAAATCTCTGTTCTTAGTTCTGGTCTTCCGTTTTGCGGATCCGTGTGCGCCGCCTCGGAGCGGCTGGCGCGGGAAGGCCTGCGCGGGAACGCGGCCTACATGAGAACTCCTCTATGGTACTCGCCCCAGTGCGCCTTGCGCAAGGCCCAAAACCCTTGCCTTTTGCACAGAGGGACATGATCGCTAGACTCCATCTAGCTCTTGATCACCCAACCGAACGCTGGGATTCAAAAGCTTCTTTACGTTCCAACAGAAACCTCCCGGGCCCACTGTTGAGCCAGCCAATAATAGCCGGCAACTTCTTCCGAGTTGAGATGGAGAGTCTCGCTCAATTGTGTTGCTGCTTCCCATTCTCCGCTTTCATGGGCAAGCATCAGTTGATAGATCGGACGCAACGAGCTGGGTTTGCCCTGAAGAACGGCCTTCGTCTCCTGGTCGAGGGGTACCCGCTCCAGCACCTCGGCCATCGGCATTTCGAGCATGGCGTCCAACAGAGAAAGCAGCCCCAGCAGGAACAGATCAGATTCCCCGTGCGGCACTAAAGGTTGCAATAATTCCCCGAAGCGGCCTCGAACAAGCGCTGAGAGTACGAGATCGCTGGTTTTTTCCTGACCCGCGCCTACAGCGGCAACGAGGCGGACCCAGCGCCGAACCTCGCGCTCTCCCAGCATGGCCATGGCATGGCGAACCGAATGGATTTCGTTTTTGATGGCAAAGGCGGCCGAGTTGAGATAGCGCAGCAGCCGATAGCACACGGATGCTTCGCACTTGATCAGCTTTTCCAGCCGGGGCACGTCGAGCTCCGGACGCGAAACCTCCTGCAACATGCGAACGTAATTTAACCGGTTCGCGGGCATTTCGTTGGTGTTCAGCTTTTCCGGCTTGCGAAAGAAAAACCCCTGAAAGTAAGTGAACCCCTGCTCCTTGGCCTGCTGGAACTCAGCCTGATTCTCGATTTTCTCCGCCAGCATCCGGAGATGTTTTGCTCCATACCGTTTGGCCAACGCGAGGCGTTGTTGCGCCGTGGTGAGCTTTACATCCACCTTGATGATGTCGCAGAGTTCAGCCATAGCCGCCCGCGGATCGTTGTCTACAAAGTCATCGAGTGCGATCTGGTAGCCGGCTTCCTTGAGGCGCCGGCAGGCGGCAATCACATCCGGATCAGCCGGAACATTCTCAAGGATTTCGACGATGGTGGAAGCCGGAGGAAGCAGGGTGACCAGGCCTTTGATCAGGGTGTCACGTGTGCAATTGACAAACGCATGACGTCCATCGCAGAGCACATCGAGTCCCATAATCAGGGAGCGGTCCAGAGTGGCGCGGGAAGCTTCGTCGGAGTCACCGGTGAACGCGTTCTCCAACCCGTCGCGAAAGAGCAGTTCATAACCGAATACCTTTTCTTCGCGATCCAGAATGGGCTGCCGCGCAACGTAGCGAATGGGCTTCAGGCCTTGGGCGGTTTTTGCCGTTGCCTGTCCTGCAGAGGCGTTCGTCACAGATTCCTTATCGGCAGGGCAGATGAAAAACTTCGGCCGGAGCACGGCCCCCTGGCCGCTTAAAGGATTAGAGAAACGTTAGACATGGCCTGCGTTAGCGATTGCGACACACGACAGGCGCATGAACTTAGGGAATGTGGGAGTGAAAAACTCTCCAAAAACCTGTCGCTTACTGTGTCTCTGTCTTCTCCAGTTCGGCCTGCAAGCGGACGTTGCTGCCGGCCGTGACCCGTAGCTTGCGCTCCCAGTCCTTGAATCCGGATTTCTTCACGGCGACAGTGTGGTCCCCGTCTGTGAGTTGAATATCCGAAGGCGCATTGCCGACGAAGTTTCCGTCCACTTCAATATCCGCCCCGTCGGGAATGGAGACAATGGAGAGCTTGCCGGTAGCGGGCGCTGGCGGATCAGCCGCCACTGTCTTCGGCGCGGCCGCAATGGGCGGAGGCGCGGCTGCCGGTCGGGCCGGCGGGTCGTGCGGAGCAGCAGCTTCCAAAGCAGCGGCGGCTGCGGCCCGCATCTCGAATCCGTGGACTTCCCAGTCCTTTTTGATGGCTTCGCAAGCTTCCTGCACAGAGCCGCCCAGCGAAACTGTGGACTTGCTCATCACGGAGTCCCCGCTGATGCGAGCGAACACGGCCACTTTGTTCTTATGGCGGACCATGCCCTTGCCGCCCTCGTGATCCAACAGGACGATGTAGTCCGCCTTCAGCTGGATGTTGTTGGTTACAACATCGGGACAGCGCTGGCCGAAGGTCTTGATGATCTCTGCGGTCTGTGGACGGGCCCCACCTTTGGTCATGGAACCCCCACCCCCGGGACCTCCCCCGCTGTAGCCTCCAATCTCCCACGATTGGCTATCGGTGATGAAGACGCGCGGTTTCTCCTGCGCCGTGACTGCAGAAGCTACGAAAATTAGAAGAGCGCAGAACAGAGAACAGTCCTTCGGCATGAAGGCTCTCCCTTCTACCAGATTGATTTATGGGGGGACTACACCAGGGAAGCCGCTATTATGCACCGCAGGGACGGAAAATGAAATGAGATTGGTGGGAATCGGTGCCTGTTGCAGGCGTCATCCCGAAGGCTCGCGTTTTCTCCGACGGCCCGAGAGATCGTCAACTTAAGAGCGTGGCAAGGAGATCCTTCGGTTCGCCTGAAAAGCGGCTACGCGCAGGATGACCCAGGCGAGAGCTATCTGAAGTGCGAGATCATCACCACGTCGCTGGCATTGTCGCCGCGCGATAAAAGCATCTGCTTGCCATCGCGGGACCAGGAGAAATCGAAAATTCGCAGCGTGGTGAAATGAGTGATCTGGTGGGGCTCTCCGCCGGACAGAGGCTGCTCCCAAACATTGCCCGCGCCGCCGCGCGTCAGCGTGAATTGGATAGCCTTTCCATCGGGAGACCAGCGATAGCTGTTGGCTCCGGTGGGTGTGCCCAATACGTGCAAGGGGGAGCCACCCTCAGCGGGGATCACCGCGATCTTCACCCCCGGGACCGGGGAGCCTTCCTCATAGGAGTAGGCGATGAATTTGCCATCCGGCGATATGAAGCTGTCGCCGCCGCCGGGGGCTGTGGCAAGTTCGGTCGGAGTGCCGCCTTCGATGGGAAGGCGGAAGATCTTATCTACCGATTGCGCGTTGGCCCGATACACGAGCCACTTGCCATCCGGCGAGCACTCCGATTCCTCTACCCGATCGATGAGCTTGACGGTGTTGGAGCCGTCGAGGTCGGAGCGCATGAGCTGCGGCGCGGTTCCGTTGTATGAGTCGAACAATAAATAGTGGTCGCCGCAGGAGGAATGGGACCAGTAATTCCGCACGTCAGGAAAGATCGAAGTGCGCTGGCTGCCATCGGGATTGATTGAGACCAGATCGCTGTCTTCACTGCGGATCAGCAGCTTGTTCCCCGGACCCGGGTACACGGCCTGGTCCGTGGTTTCGCCGGAAGTGATCTGGGCAGCGGCTTCGGATTTACCGCCGGGGGCGATCCAGATGTGGGAAGTCTGTTTCTGATCCACGGCAACCAAGGTGTTTCGGTCGCGAGTGAGATCGAGCCTGCCTCCATAGTTGGAAAGGTCGTTGGTAAACCGGTGGCGCTGCCCCTCAGGATAGGAGATTTCGAAAATCTGGGCGCGGTTCTGCCTGCCAAGCCCGATCGAAACCAGCAGCGAGTCGCCTTCCGATAACCAGACCGGCCTCCCAAGATACTCGGTTGTGGTATAGAGCGAGTTCACACTCCCATCCGCAACCTGAATCACGTTGAGTACCCAGCGTGTCTGGTTTCCTGTCTGCAGCGTCGACACTGCAATTCTTTTTCCGTCAGGAGACCAGCTTGGCCCGAGCATGGCAAAGGTGGTGGGAAGCGCGGGCAGCTTTACCAACGATCGATCGCCTGTTCCGTCGGCGGCAGCGATGCGGAGGTCCGCTGCAGTCGAACTTGGATCGCCTCGCATGAATGCGAGCTGCTTTCCGTCCGGAGAGAAACTCACGGGGGTGTCGATATCCCGAACGAGTTGCCGGGGAGTCCCTCCCAACACCGGCATGACGTAAAGATAGTTGAAGAGTTGGGTGGACTTGTCCGAGCGGACAAAGTAGATGTAATTGCCGTCGGGCGAAAACGTCAGTCCGGCGAAGCCAACCAGGTCTGGCGCCAGCACCTGCACATCGCTTCGAGTAGCGACGTGCCGCATCCAGAGACTTTGCAGTTCGCCTTCCCGCTTCGTGTAGACAACATATTGGCCGTCGGGGGAGATCGCTACAAGGAAGGCTTTGCCGCTGTCAGTCACCTTCGTGATCTCCATGTTCTGGAGATTCAGCTCAGAAGAATGATGGAGCGCCTTGTAGCCGAAAAATCCTGCGACGGCGATTACGACCAGGGCGACAGCGCCGATGGCGAAGCGTGGAAAACTCCTCTTCGCTGGAACAGGAGCAGAAGCGGAGGACACTTGCGCGGACGGGAGCTTGCCCGAGTCAGAAGAAGCCGCAGTGGGGACGGCTCCGGTTTCCACAGGGACGTGGCCCGAGCTCGTGTCGCGGCGCAGGCGCTTCAAGTCCGCCCGCATTTCGGCCGCGCTTTGATAGCGGAGGTCGCGATCCTTCTCGAGAGCTTTGTTGATGATCTCTTCGAGCTTGGGTGGAAGACCGGGATTGAGCCGGATCGGAGGCGTCGGCGCCTTGCCCAGAATGGATTCGAAGATTACCGCCGAGGTTTCGCCTCGGAAGGGCAGCGTGCCAGTCGCCATCTCGTAGAGAACGGTTCCGAAGGAGAACAGATCGGTGCGGCCGTCGAGTTCTTTGCCGCGCGCCTGCTCGGGCGACATATACGCCACCGTGCCGACCGCAGTACCAGGACTGGTGAGATCCTCCAGCCGGACCGCCGCTGTGGCTTCGGTCATGACATCGGCGGGAGCGGGGGCCGGGGACGCGCCGCTCTGCTGTACTTTGGCCAGACCGAAATCGAGAATCTTGGCGTGGCCGCGCTTGGTTACAAAGATGTTCGCGGGCTTAATGTCGCGGTGAACGATCCCTCCGGC
>Ga0335071_10004263_pt1 | contig 14927 bp, 15 predicted proteins | sample Lox_Sample_15_FD_206724 | JGI IMG/M metagenome (GOLD analysis project Ga0335071, IMG submission 206724) | Soil microbial communities from Loxahatchee National Wildlife Refuge, Florida, United States - Lox_Sample_1.5 | ecosystem: Environmental > Terrestrial > Soil > Wetlands | place: USA... | reverse complement strand
GGTTTCGTCGGTGGGAAGGGTCCCGACCCCCTCTCCCTGAATGCTGATGCTGATCTTCCCGTCGCCGGCCTGGAAGAACTCGGCCTCGTTCCACAGGTCCAGGGCCAGCCCGAGGGAATCGAAGCCAGGCCCGAGGTTGGCGGTGGTGGCCGGGACGCGCACGCAGACTCTCTTCATGACAGGATGGCCTCCTCGAGCGCCTCCAACCTGGGCGGGACGACCAGCGGCCTCGCCATGTCCCTGGTAATGATGTCGGGGTCCTTCAATCCGTGCCCGGTGCAGATGGCGACGATCCGCTTTCCCCTGGCGTCGAAACGCCCGGCGGCGAGCTCGTGCGCCAGTCCGGCCAGTCCGGCGGCGGAGGCCGGCTCCACCCAGATGCCCTCCAGGCGGGACAGCTTCGCCTGCATGGACAGAATCTCGGCGTCGCTGACGGCGATGATCCGCCCGCGCGATTCCTCGGCGGCCTGGAGAGCCTGCTCGCCGCGGGCCGGGCGTCCGATCCGGATGGCCGTGGCGACCGTCTCGGGCTTGTCGACCGGGTGGCCGAGCACCAGCGGGGCGGACCCTTCGGCCTGGACCCCGAGCACCTGCGGCAGCCCGGTGGACTTCAGTTCCTGGTATTGCCTGAAGCCGGCCCAGTAGGCGGTGATGTTCCCGGCGTTGCCGACCGGCAGGCAGAGCCAGTCGGGGGCGGCGCCGAGCACGTCGCAGATCTCGAAGGCGGCGGTCTTCTGGCCTTCGATGCGGTAAGGGTTGAGCGAGTTGACCAGGCAGATCGGGTGCTTGTTCGTGATCTGCACGACCATACCGAGGGCGTCGTCGAACGAGCCGTCCACCTGGACGACCTCGGCCCCGTAAGCCAGGGCGCCGGCCAGTTTCCCGGCGGCGACCTTGCCCTGCGGGATGAGCACCACGGCCCGCAGCCCGGCCCGGGCGGCGTAGGCGGCCGCCGAGGCGGCCGTGTTGCCGGTGGAGGCGCAGATCACGGTCTTCGCGCCGCGGCCGAGCGCCTCGCTGACGGCCGCGGTCATGCCGCGGTCCTTGAAGGAGCCGGTCGGGTTCAGTCCCTCGAACTTGACGAACAGCTCGAATCCGCCGCCGAGCGACTCCGCCAGGTGGGAGGCCGGGATGAGCGGGGTGTTGCCCTCCAGCAGGGTGACCGGGCGGGCGTGCGCCGGCAGGTCGAGCAGTTTTCCATAACGGTCGATGACGCCTTGGTAGGATGCCATATCTCTCCTAAATAAAAAGCTTCCGAAGTGAGCGGACTTCGGAAGCCTGGGATAATTTCAGGTACGACCTGCCGTCCGCTCACGCCTGTGGCGGGATGGTAGTCGTGGTAGTGGTCAAATTGCAATCCGGTCTATACATGATGCATGCTCTTAAGGGCGGCATTATACCCCTTTTTGATTGACCCGGCGGCGGTTGGGGGATTTTCGAGGGCCGGAACATGACTTTCGGGATGGGCTTTTCGATTGTCCGGGCCGCCCGCTTTTGATATACTCCGCCAGGAAACTATGCCCCGCCGATTTTTGTTCCCTTCCCTGCTCTTTGCCACCCTGCTGCTGACGGCCTGCCAGCCGGCCTCGCCCGCGCCGGCACGAACCCAGGCTTCCCCGACCCCTCAGCCGATTCCGTCCGAAACATCCAGCCCGACGCCCGCGCCCTTACCGGTCACGCCGGAAACGGCGTCGGTCACGCCTGTCCCAACGGAAATTCCCCTCCCGCAGGCGACGAACGGGCCTTCGCCGACCGCCGCTCCCTCCGCCACCTCGCTGCCATCCGGCCTGGGCCTGGACCCGGCCGACTGGAAGGACTGGCCGGTCCTGCCAGTCGTCCCGGCGCGCGCCCTGCAGATCTACCAGCTCGGGCAGTCGCTCGGCAACGATCCGCACGCCTTCTCGATCTTCGGCGACTGCCAGTCCGAGCCCGACGTTTTTATGGGAGTATACGAGACCGACCCCGTGACTGCCGCGGCGCTGCCGGCGGATCTCGCCGAGACGGTGAGCTGGTTCGCCGGGTCGTTCGACCGCCTAAGTCCCACCGTGCGCGGCGGCACGACTGCCGGCGCCCTGCTCTGGACGCTCTGGCACCAGAACAAGTTCGCCTGCGCTTCGACCGAAACCCCGCTCCAGTGCGAGCTGCGCATCCACAAGCCTTCGTTCGTGATCGTCCACGTTGGCACGCATTATGAGAATCGCAACGAGGTCTACATGCGGATGATCCTCGACCAGTTGATCGCGGCCGGCGTCGTTCCCATCCTGGCCAGCAAGGCCGACGACCGCGAGCTGGATGACCATATCAATGCCCAGTATGCCCAACTGGCGGCCGAATACGACATCCCCTTCTGGAATTTCTGGGCGGCGGTGAAGGACCTGCCCAACCGCGGCCTGTATACCCGGGCGGACGCGAAATACCAGGGCGACCTCTACCTGAACGACCAGGCGGCCGCCATCCATCGCATGACCGCCCTGCAGGCCCTGGACGTCGTCCGCCGGGCAGTTGGCGACAAGTAAACTGAAATAGTCAGATAATCCCCCTTGTGGTAACATTGCGCCCATGGATTTTTCCAGGATCACCGACGATTTGTTCATCGGCGATACGCCCAAGGCGGAAGACTACGACTTCCTGCGCGACCTGGGCGTGCGCCTGATCATCAACATGCGCTTCGAAAAACGCCCGGCCGCCGACCGGCACCATGAGCCGCTCGACTTCCTCTGGCTGCCGACCCTCGATACGCCCGGGCTGGTCATTCCGATCCGGTACCTGGTGCGCGGGGTGCAGCGGGCGCTGGAGACCATCCAATCCGGCGGGAAGGTCTATGCCCACTGCCAGCGCGGCCGCCATCGCGGCGTGGCGATGGGCGCATCCATCCTGATCGCCCTCGGCTACGACCCGGACCAGGCCATGCAGCTGATCAAAGTCCAGCGCCCGATCGCCGACCCGGATATCTTCTACATCCGCAGCCGGATTCTGCGTTTCGCCAGGGCCTGGCAAACGATCGACTGAGCGAATCGAAACGGGTTCCGCAAGGAACCCGTTTTTCGTTGGGGGCGGGATATCTCCTGACGCTGTCTTTCATCCCACTTCCGGCGGATGGTCCTTGTCATAGACCAGCACCTGGATATCCAGTCCCTCCTTGGTCAGGTAATCCAGGGTCGGTTGGAGGGCCGCATCCCGGATGGGCTGCGCTTCCGCCGCGCTGACGGAGACGCTGATGCGGGCCTCCTCGTCGGACATCTTCACCACCTTGATCTCGGCGCTCTTGCTGAGGGCGGTGATCCTGCTTTTCATGTCATTCACGGCTTCATCCAGAGACATAGGATCCCTCGGAAAATAATCTGGACAAATTATATACCGGACGAAATCCCGCTCTACATTACTACCAGTTTACAAAATTCAGCCGGCCAGCTTGGCCACCGTCACGCCTTCGCCGCCTTCCTTGGGGCTGCCTTCTTCGAAGGAATCCACGTTTGGGTGCTTCTTCAACGCAGCCCGCACCTCCTGGCGCAGTTTGCCGGTGCCCTTGCCGTGGATGATGCGGACGAACGGCAGGCCGGTCATGTAGGCTTTCTCGAGGTAGCGGTCGAGCATGTCCAGGGCATCCTCGGCGCGCTGGCCGCGCAAGTCGAGCTCGATGCCCGGCGAGGCGGCGTGCAGGGAGGCTTTGCGATTGGGCTCCGCGGCCTCCGGTTCGGGCGTCCGCTTGCGAGGCGCAGTCGCCGCGCCGACGGCCGGCGGCTCATCGACCTTGCGCCGCAGTTCCTCGAGAGGGACGCGCATGCGCAATGGCCCGGCCTGGATTTCGGCTTCGTCGCCGTCGATGGAATTGATCACGCCTTCGTTGCCGAGGGTCCGCAGGACGACTTTCTCCCCGACCTTCAGCTTGCCGACCGGCCGCTCGTTGGTCGTTTTCCGTTTGACCGGGCGGTGGATCTTCTCCTCCACCAGCTCCACTTCCTCTTCCACCGCCTTGACCGCTTCCAGCGCCTCGGCCGGCTGGCGGACCTTCTTCAGTTCTTCCTTGAGGGTCTTGAGCTGGACCTTGAGCACTTCCACTTCCAGTTCGCCCTCGGCCCGCGCCTGCTCGAGCACCCGCTGGCGTTCCTGTTCGATCTTCTCCAAGCGTTCGGCCAGCTGGCGTTCCAGCCGACGGGCCTCGGAACGGGCCCGCTCGGCTTTTTCGCTTTCCTTGTAGGCGATCTTGCGCTGGCGGTGGATGTCGCCGATCAGCTTGTCGGCCCGCAAGTCGTCCGGGTTGATGTCCGCCTTGGCGGCTTCGATGATCTCGTTGGGCAGGCCCAGCCGCTGGGCGATGGCCAGGGCGTTCGAGCGGCCGGGCAGGCCGATGGTCAGCTTGTAGGTCGGGCGGAGGGTCTGGACGTTGAATTCCAGGGAGGCATTGACCACGCCGGGGGTGGTGTGGGCGAAGGTCTTCAATTCGGGATAATGGGTGGCGACGAAGGTGGTGATGCCGCGGTTGAGCAGGTCCGACATGATCGCCCGGGCGAGGGCGGCGCCTTCCTGCGGGTCCGTGCCGGCGCCCAGTTCGTCCAGGATGACCAGGGCGCGCCGGTCGGCCTTCTTCAGGATCTGGACGATGTTGGTGATGTGGCCCGAGAAGGTCGAGAGGGACTGCTCGATGGACTGCTCGTCGCCGATGTCGGCGTAGACGGCCTGGAAGCAGGGCAGCTCCGAGCCCGACTGGGCCGGGATGTGCAGCCCCGATTGGGCCATGACGACCAGCAGGCCGACCGTCTTGAGGGTGACCGTCTTCCCACCCGTGTTCGGACCGGTGATGACGAGGGCGAAAGTCCCGGGGGCGGCGTCGATGCTGACCGGGACGACCGTCTCCGGATCGAGGAGGGGGTGGCGGGCGTGGATCAGGCGGACCGACGGGATGGCCTCTTCCTGCTCGTGGTTGGAGTGGCGCGGCTTGAGGATCGGCTGCAGGATCGGTTCGTTGGCGCCGAGCGAGTCGGAGTACTTGGCCTTGGCAAAGACCAGGTCCAGCTCGGCCAGGGCGGTCACCCCGGGGACGATCTCCCCGGCCAGCAGGCCGACCTGACCCGTCAGCTCTGCCAGGATGCGCCGGACCTCGTCCCGCTCGGCGATCTGGGCCTCCCGGTAGGCGTTGTTCAGCTCGACGACGGCCAGCGGCTCGACGAACAGGGTCGCCCCCGTGGCGGATTGGTCGTGGACGATGGATTTGACCTGGCCCTTGAACTCGGCCCGTAAAGGAATGACGTAGCGCCCGTCGCGCTGGGTGATGACGGTGTCCTGCAGTTTCGAGGCCGTGGACGCGTCCGTCAGGTAACGCTGCAGGCGGGTCATCAGGCGGTCGTGGGCGACGCGGACCTGGCGGCGCAGGTCGTACAGTTTGGGCGAGGCGCTGTCGGCCACCTCGGCATTGTCGGTAATGCACTGCGAGATCGCTTCGATCAACCCGGTCGGGGCAGGCAGGCGCCTGGCGAGATCCGCCAGGTGAGGAAATTTGTCGGCCAGCTTTTCCAAGGTTCGGTGCAGCTCGCGCATCGAGACCAGGGTGGCCTGCACATCGAGCAGCTCCTTCGGGTCGAGAACACCGCCGCGGGCGGCCAGCTCGACCTGCTCGCGGATGTCATGGGCGCCGCCGATGGTCAGGTCGCTGGTGACCAGCAGGGTGCGCGCCTCGGTCGTCTCGGCCAGGCGGGCGGAGGCTTCGGCGAATTCGGGCGTGGGCTGGAGGGTGCGCGCCAAGTCGGCCGAAGCGGAAAAATCGCAGAAATCCGCCAAGCGGGCCAGGATCTTGGGATATTCGAGAACTTGCAGGGTTTTGGAATCCATACGGATGAATTTAACCACAAGATGGGGGAATAGAGAATGGAAAGTGGGAAATAAAAGAGCGACCGGCAGGCCGCTCCTGGGTCGGGAAATGACCGGCGGGCTAGTTTTTGTAGGGATTATCTGCCTGCAGGTAGGCCAACAACGTCGAACGGTGCGGGTGATCCTTGAGCCACTCCCGGATCTCCTTGAGCCTGGCATAATCTTCGGGGCCGAATTTTTCCAGGTAGAGCTTGTCCATCACGGCCTTCGTTTCCTCTTCATGGATGTGGGCCTGCCAGGGTTTGGTGAAGAACGAATTGACATTGTCGTGCAGGTTGCGGGCAACCAGGACGTTCCACTCCTCCTTGTCGAACCAGATGCCGTTGCAGTTTCCGCATCGGTCCAAGTAGAGTTGAACGTTTGGCAGGACCTTGTAACGGCTCATGATCCGGCCGCAGTCGGGACATAACTTCAACTCCTTGACATCCCAGGCGGCCGCATTGGAGCCGTCCTGTTCCTTCTCGGGCAGGTCGGGACCATGGGTTTTCAACCAGGCCAGGTATGGGTTGGACGAAATCCAAATCCCACTGCACCGGCCGCATTGATGCGCCGGCAGTCCATCTTCCAACGTGATTTCGTTCAAAAACTCATTCTTGCAAACCGGACATTTTTTCATGACAGCCAGCGCCCTTCCCGATACGATTTTGGCAAGCTGATCTTATTTTATGCCCGATCTGAATGGGGGGCAAGCGAACTGCCCAGTCCAGGGTTGTCGTCTTCCAGCAACCCATCCGATGATTTACGAAAACCGTGGTATACTCCCGTGCCGCTCGAAAGTGGAGCGAAACCACCAGGGAAATTGTTCTGACATCGTCCGAGTGGACGAGACTTCAAATGATGGCCCGGCGAAATGACCGGGCTATTTTGTTGGGCCGGGACGCCCGCAAGGGCGCTTCGGGTTGGCAAGCTGTTCGATCCCGTGCGAAAGCCGGGACTACCGCGGAGTCATCAGAACATCCCATTATGTGTCATTGCCTGGAGCCGGGTCCTTGTCGGACCGCTCGGCTTGCGCTCCTGCTGTGGCACCAGAGTAGAGGATTTGATGACCACCCAATTTACCGATTTGACCCTGCGTCCCGAGTTGATGCAGGCCATCACCGCGCTCGGTTACCTCGAGCCGACTCCCATCCAGGCTGCCGTCATCCCGGTCATGCTGACCGGAGCAGACGTCATCGGCCAGGCCCAGACCGGCACCGGCAAGACGGCCGCCTTCGCCCTCCCCATTTTGCAAAATCTCGATCCCGGAGAACGCCGCGCCCAGGCGCTGGTGCTGTGCCCCACGCGCGAGCTGGCCCTGCAGGTGGCGGATGCCATTTACCAATGTGGCAAGGTCCAGGAAGTGCGTGTCCTGGCCGTCTACGGCGGGCAGCCCTACGGTCCGCAGATCAGCCGGATCAACAAAGGCGTGGACGTGGTGGTTGGCACCCCCGGCCGCCTGCTCGACCTGCTCGAGCGTAACGCCCTCCAGCTCGATACCGTCAAAACCGTCGTGCTCGACGAGGCCGACGAGATGCTCTCGATGGGTTTCATCGAAGACATCCAGTCCATCCTGGCCGAGACTCCCGAAAACCGCCAGACCGCCCTCTTCTCGGCCACCCTGCCGGCCCCCATCCGCCGCCTGGCGGACCGCTACATGCACGAGCCGGAGACCATCCTGATCGAGCGCGCCCAGGTCACGGTGGCGGCCATCGAACAACGCTATTACCTGGTCAACCAGGCCGACAAGCTGGCCGCCCTGACCATGCTCCTGGAAGTGGAGCCGGTCACCAGCGCGCTGGTCTTCGTCCGGACGCGCGCCGGCACCGGCGAACTTTCCAACGAGCTGACCCGGCGCGGTTTCCCGGCCGAATCCCTGAACGGCGACCTGAACCAGGAAACCCGGGAGCGGACCCTCAACCGGTTCCGCCAGAACCAGATCAAGGTGCTCGTGGCGACCGACGTGGCCGCCCGCGGCCTGGATATCGACGACATCTCCCACGTCTTCAATTACGACCTGCCCGACGAGACCGAGGTATACATCCACCGCATCGGCCGGACCGGGCGGGCCGGGAGGACCGGAACTGCCATCAGCCTGGTCACCCCGCGTGAGAAGTACCTGCTGCGCCAGATCGAGTCCCTGATCCGCCAGCCGCTGACGAAAACGGCTCTGCCGACGGCCGAAGATATCAAGGCCCGCCGGGAGAACGAATTGCTCGAAAGCGTCCGCGTCTGGCTGGGACGCGCCCGCTATCGCCGGGAACGGGAGCTGGTAGCCCGCCTGGTCGAAGAGGGACATGACCCGCTCGAGATCGCCGCGGCGGCCCTCAAGCTGGCCCGCGCCGAGGAAAAGCAGCGTCCGATCGCCGCGTTGGGCGAGGTGCTGGACTTCAGTCCGCGGCGGGCAGACCGGGAGCGCCGGCACGGCTCCAGCCGGGGCTTTTCCGACCGGGACACGGTCTCGCATGAGCCCGGGATGGTCCGCCTGAGCCTGAGCATGGGGCGCCTGCACGGCATCCGCCCGAACGACGTGGTCGGCACGATCGCCTTCCACGCCGACATCCCCGGGAGCACGATCGGCAAGATCCACATCCAGGACAAGTTCACCCTGGTGGACGTGCCGGAGAAGTTCGCCGCCCAGGTGCTGGCAAAGACCGGCAACTGTCGCATCCGCCAGCATCCGGTGATCGTCAAGCTGGCTTGAGGATAGACATCGAAAAGGAGCAACGCTCTATCCGCGCTGCTCCTTTTGATTCCAATCGAAGCGAACTGCCGATTAAGGTTTCAGGACCAAACACTGGCTGCTGGAGAGCTCGATCACCCGGGCTTTGGATTTTTTGACGTAGCCGCTAATGGCGTCCCGGACGCCCGGCATCTGGTAATCGTGCGCCAGGATGACGCCTCCCGGCAGCAGGCGCGGGTGGAAGAACTCCAGGCAATCCCGCATGCTCTGGTACAGATCCACGTCCAGGTGGACGAAGGAAAACTTCTTGTTTTTGACCGGGGCCGATGTGGCCGGGAAGAGCCCCGGGTAAAAGAAGACGTTCTTATAGTTTTGGAGATACTCCTGCACCCCGTCCAGTTTTCCGGAATACCAGCCGGGCTGGAAGAACTCCGCGTCCCTGGCATGCGGCTGGGGCAGGCCCTGGAACGTGTCAAAGAGGTGCAGGGGCGTTTTTCCCTTCACCTCGCAGATCAGTTTGGCCGTCCCACCTTTGTAGACGCCCACTTCCGCCATGTCGCCCGGGAGGGTATGTTGCTGGCGCGCCAGCGAATAGACCATGTAGGCTTCCCCGGCGGTCACTGCCAGGTCGCGTTCCCGCCTGAGTTTCACGATCAGCCGGATGACCTCGGGATCTTTTTTATACCCATTCAGCATTAATACTTCCAAATGGAACGCGATGCCATGGATGAAGGTCCGGACCGGCAGGGATTTCTGGGATGTTCGGTAGATGATTCGTTGAAGCGTCATTGTTTTCCGCCCTTTCGTGGATTGTTTACCTGCTGGTGAATCGGTCATTATTTTATAGCCTTTTCCGCGGAACGGCAATAGTCTGCCGGTCCCACTCTGAATTTTGTCCCGCTGGCCTCCTCTCCCGGGAAAAAAGAATCGGGGCGGATGGATCTCCGCCCCGAACGATGACTACTCTTTGCTCGATCTTTTAGCTGGTCTTGGCCGGCATGTATTCCATCAAACGATGAGCCATCTTGCTGACGGTCATCGAATGCAGCCAGATGCGTCCCGGACCGCTCAGGGTGGCCAGGAAAAGCCCCTCGCCGCCCGCCAGGATGTTGGCGATTCCCTTGATCATCTGGATGTCGAATCCAACGCTGCCTTCGAACATGGCGACGTGCCCCGGCTCGACTTTCATCACCTCGCCGGCTTTCAGGTTGTATTCGACCGCATCGCCGTCCAGCTCGGCAAAGGCCATCCCGGGACCGGTCAGCTTTTGCAGGATGAAGCCTTCCCCGCCGAAGAAGCCGGCGCCCAGCTTGCGGGTGAAGAAGACGTCGAGGCCAACGCTCTTTTCTGCGCACAGGAAGGCGTGCTTGTGCAGGATGACGGACTGGCCGGCCTCCAGTTCGATTGGAAGGACCTTGCCGGGGAAATCCGTGCTGAAGGCGGCCTGTCCGGGGGCGCCGGTGGCGTTGAAATTAATGATGAATGCCGTGGCCCCCGAGACGGCGCGCTTGAGCATGCCGCCCAAGCCGCCTCCGGTGGTGGTGCTCATGTTCACGGTGGTCGTCATCCATGACATGGCGCCTGCATCCGAGTAGACGGTCTGGTTGGGTTGCAGTTCCACCGCCAGGGTCTGCTGGACGGTGCCCAGGATGTGGTATTTGAGCCCGCTTTTGGTTTGTCCGCTTACTTCCGGTACGGTGGGTAGATCAGGAATGCTCATCATGTCTCTCCTTGGAATAATGAATATGATCCGGATTAGGTCAGTCGAATCGCTTTGCTTAGTCCATTCTAGACTGCCATGCTTATAAGGCGATTAATGCGGTGGGTGATCGCTCTGGCCGGGACTAACCTGCTTCCGGGTGATAGGTGGCCGTTCCGAAATCGCCGACGAACTCGGGGACGTTCGCGTGCCCGAGCATCTGCCGGACCGCCGAAGCCTCGCCGGTGTGGTACCAGTAATGGTAGAGATTGCGCATCAGCAGGGTGCCGATGCTCTCGTCGACGGGCTTGCCGTCCCGTAGCAGGAATCCGGTCATCTTTTCAGGCGTCAGCGTGTCGAGATAGGAGTCCGCCGCAGCGGTCACTTTGTGCCAGACTGCCCACATGTCGGCCAGGGCGGGGGTGCTGGCAGGTTTGCCGTAGCCGACCAGGTCGTACAAGCCGGGGGCGACGTCTTTTCCCTGGGCGAAGATCACCCAGTAGCGGTGCTCCTGGTTGGCCAGGTGGCCGACCATCCAGCTGATGCAGTTCATCGGAAGCAGGCGGCGTTGTGCATCGGCTTCGGAAACGCCCTCGAGGCAGCGGACGAATTCCCGGCGGGCGAAGCGTAATTGTGTGACGAGCAGGTGAGATTGCATACGGGCTCCTTTCCTGGAGGCAGGCGGATTTCGATCATTATTTTACTCCGTTAGAAAACACGGGCGGACCAACGGTCCGCCCGGATGCCATTTTAAAAAAAGAATTGAGAGGCCGCTCAGGCCAGCGAGAGCAGCTTGCGGATGTGCTCCGTATGATCGCGTTCGTGCCAGAGAGCCCGGCGCAGAATCTTGCGCGGAGACCAGAACTCCCCGTCGATGCCAACCACCTTCTTGACCTCGTCCAGCTTGAACAGCTCGGAATTGAAATGCGAGCGGATCTTTTCCAGGCGGGCCAGCGGTTCCTCGGGGAGTTGCTCGCGCGGGAAAGCCAGTCCCAGCCGGTCGAGGTACCACCATTCGGCCCCGGCGGCGTGGCCGAGAATCCCGAGGATGCTCCAGCGTTCGCCGGGATAGGTGGCGTTCAATTTATCCGGGCTGACCCCCTTGATCGTCTTAAGCAAATCGTCCCTGCTCCAGATCAGCATGGATAGGGCGCGCTTGATCTCGATTGTGCTCAACGGCTTCCAATCGTAAGGGAAGAAAGATTCCACACTAAAGCCGTCCGTCTCGCTGGTTTTATCCAGGTTGTCGTTGATATAGTAGACTTCCCAACTGCCGTTGACGTTGAGCTCGATCTCGCTGTCGGCAAAGTTCAACCAGGAGTTCGTTTCGTGGCGCAGGATCCAGCCGGCGTACTTGCTGAGGGCGCTTTCCAGGTTCAGCAGCGCGCCATCCGCGTTGGTCCCGTAGGCGAAACAGCCCGGATGTTCCAAGGCCCAGGCGATCGAACGGCCCTCGTTGTTATTCTCGATCCCAACTTGAAAGATCATCTACCACCTCCACGACATGGATATTTCCTATTTTACCCCAGCCAGTTTATCCATGCCTGCTCATAAACTTCTGGATGCGTTCGAGGGCCTGTTCGATTTGTTCGTAGGAGGTCGCGTAACAGCAGCGAATGAAACCCTCGCCGCCGGGACCGAAGGCGTTCCCCGGGACGACGGCCACCTGTTCTTCCTTGAGGAGTGTCTCGGCGAATGTTTCGTCGTCCATCCCGGAGGCGCGGATGTTCGGGAAGGCATAGAAGGCGCCGTGCGGCTCGAAGGTCGTCAGCCCGAGCCTGTTCATTCCATTGACGATCAGGCGGCGGCGGCGATCGTATTCCGCCACCATTTCGCCGACGTATTTTTCGCCGTCCGACAGGGCGACCAGCGCGGCATCCTGGGCGGTCGTCGGGGCGGACATGATCGTGTACTGGTGGATGCGCACCATCCCTTTGATGATGTCGCTTGGGCCGCAAGCGTAGCCAATGCGCCAGCCGGTCATGGCGTAGTCTTTGGAGAAGCCGCCCAGCAGGACGGTGCGGCGGCGGATGCTCTCGCCCAGCGCCGGGACGCAGACATGCTGGTGATCGTACACCAGCCGGTCATAGATCTCGTCCGAAAGGATGATCAGGTCATGTTCCTCGGCGATTTTTGCCACCTCGGCCAGGACCTCCCGGGATGCGACCGCCCCGGTGGGATTGTTGGGATACCCAATAAAGATGACTTTCGTACGCGGGGTGATGGCCGAGCGGACCTGCTCCGGGTCCAATTGAAAATCGTCGGCTGCCCGGCTGGGGATCTCCACCGGCACGCCGCCCGCCAGCAGGACTTCAGCCTGGTAGGACACGAAACAAGGCGTAGGGATGATCACTTCGTCGCCGGGATCGAGCAGGGCATTCATCACCAGGTAGAGCGCCTCCGAAACCCCGACCGTGATCAGGATTTCATCGACTGGATCATAGCCGACGCCATACAAACGCTTGATATGATCCGCGACAGCCTGGCGCAGCTCCAGCTTGCCGGCGTTGGAGGTGTAATGGGTCTCCCCGGCGTGCAGGGAGTGGACGCCCGCCTCCAGGATCGGCTTGGGGGTGGTGAAGTCCGGCTCGCCGACTCCCAGGGAGATGACGTCTTTCATCGTGGCGGCAATATCGAAGAACTTCCGGATCCCGGAAGGTTTCAATCCGACTACCCGTTTCGAAAGATACCGCTGATCAGAGATTTCCTGCATCCAACCTCCTAAGGTTGTTCGACCTGCCATTCATCGTTGATTTCGCTATACACCAGGCTGAATTCCATGCCGTCTGTCGTACGCACCCGGAAATGCTTCTGCCCCGGGGTCCGCCACTCGGCCAGGATCCGGACGATTTCCAGCCGCCGGCTCTCCCAGGTCAGGGCCATGGGCCGCTCGGCATAAGCGAAACCGGAGTGGCATTCGACGATCTTGTCCATATTGTAGGACCATCTTGAACGGGAAGAGTAGGATGGATGTCACCTTGCCGGGTGCGGCTCATCCTACTCTTCGATGGAGATTATTCGAATGAGATCGAGCTGTTGTCACCGACATTGAGGACCATGAGCGGATCGGACGCGGCGTGTCCCACCACCCGGGCCTGCCGCCCGATGAACGAGTCCTTGATGGCGGCGGTTTCCACGGTTACTCCGTCCTCCAGGATGCTGCTTTCCAGCCGGCTGTCTGTGACGATGCAATTTGCGCCGATCGACACGTACGGCCCGATCGTGGAATGGTGGATTTCGGCGCTTGGATGGACGAAGACCGGCGGGACGATCCGGCTGTCCTCGGACCGGACGGTTTTGGTGTTGCCGCATCCATGCTCCAGCAGGTATCGGTTGGTTTCCAGGGTGGACTCGACCGTACCGGTGTCCAGCCAGGTCTCCACGGTTTGAGTGCGCATTTTCAGCCCGCGCTCGATCATGATATTGATCGCGTCGGCCAGGAAATATTCGCCTCGCAGGGATTTTCCGCGTCTGGTTTGCTCTTCGATGGCCGAAACCAGGTCGCGCGCCTCGCTGAAATAATAACACCCGACCACCGCCAGGGTGTTTTCGAAGGAATCGGGCTTTTCGATCAGGCGCGTGATCCGGCCTTGTTCGTTCACTTCGGCTACCCCGAACCGGCGCGGGTCGGGGACGGACTTGACCCAGGCGACCGAATCGGTTTGCGGCTCGGCCAGGAAGGAAAAATCCGTTTCGATCAACGTATCGGAATAGCACATGATCGTCGGGCCGCCCAGGTATTCACGTGCCAGCCAGATCGCATCCGACTGGCCGCGCATCACCGACTGGACCACGTAGTGGATCTTATATTTGGGATAATGTTCCTTCATGTAAGGCGGGATCTGTGTCTCGCCCAGGTAGGGACCCAGCACGAAGATGTACTCGATGGATTCGGGGTCAGGCAGGCTGCCGAAGCTTTCCAGCAGGTGATCGAGGGCCGTCTTGCCGGCCACGCCCACCAGCGGCTTGGGTTTAGACCAAGTTTGAGGCCGCATGCGGGTCGCCCAGCCGGCGGTTGGGATGATGATCTTCAAGGCGTTCGGCATGTCCCTATTGTACAGCGTTTCCGGCGATTCCCGGCTCAGACGCCCGAGCGGTAAAAGATCAGGCCGATGACGGCGGTGGCGACCACCAACCAGATCGGGCTGATGTTCGTAAAGGTCAGGAGCAGGAACGCGCCCAGGGCGATCAGCCACTTGTCCCAACCGTGCAGCAGGGAAGCGCCCAGGCTCTGCTTGTTCAGGCCGAAAACGGTCACGCTGATCTGGTAAACGGTCCAGGCCAGCAGGCCGACCACGAACGGACGAACGCCGGTAATGGCGGCCTTGACGTTGATATTATCCTTGAAGCTGAAGAAGATGGCCACCAGGATGAGCATCAACAGGGTGGTCGGCACGACGGTCCCCAGGGTTGCCGAGATCGCCCCCGGCCAGCCGGCCAGCTTGTACCCGACGTAAGCGGCTGCCTGGGGGGCGGTCGGACCGGGGAGGGCGTTGCTGAGGGCGATGTCGTCTGCGAACTCGGCCGGGCTGAGCCAGCCGGCCGCGACCGTCTCGCGCTGCATCAGGCCGAGGGAGGCCGGCCCGCCTCCCCAGGAAAACATGGCCACCTTGGTGAAGACCCAAAAAATCTGCAGGAGCAGTTTCCAATCCATGGGAGACGAGCCTCCTTCCCTACGAATGTCCGAGAATGGGATGCGGCTGG
>Ga0335071_10004261_pt1 | contig 14931 bp, 19 predicted proteins | sample Lox_Sample_15_FD_206724 | JGI IMG/M metagenome (GOLD analysis project Ga0335071, IMG submission 206724) | Soil microbial communities from Loxahatchee National Wildlife Refuge, Florida, United States - Lox_Sample_1.5 | ecosystem: Environmental > Terrestrial > Soil > Wetlands | place: USA... | reverse complement strand
CAAACACACGATGATCCATGATACTATGGAGTCGAGCCAGTACCATGGCTTGAATATCCATATGACTCCTAAAACAGCTACTCCGAGAGAGCTTAATGTATCGGTTAACATATGCAGAAAGGCGCTGCGTATGTTGAGGTTTCCCCTGGCGCCGGGTCTGAGCATGAGCGTCGATATCATGTTTGCCAGAAAAGCTATCGAGGCAATCAAAACAACAAAGCTGCCCTGGATGGGTTGGGGGTTCCGGAAGCGGTTCCATCCTTCAATGGTGATATAGAGGCCTGCACCAAAAAGCAAGGCAACATTAAATACAGCCGCAAAGACTTCGATGCGCTTATATCCGAAGGTATGTCTCAGCGTGGGCTCGCGTCTTCCGATGTGCAGGGCTGAATAGCTGATCAATACGGATGTAAAGTCACTCAGATTATGGAGTGCATCGCTGATTAAGGCCATACTGCCCGATACGATTCCCCCGTAGATTTGGACAGCGGGTATGACCAGATTCATTGCCATGGCGGCTATCAGGCGCCTGCCCCAGGATATTTCGTGATTATGTACCATCATTTTTTTAAATAAAAAGTTTCACCCTTTCACCAGCAGAACAGGCCTGTCGCTGTATTCTGCCACATTCCGGGAAACGGATCCCCATAGGATCCCTTCCACACGTCCTTTACCATGCGTGCATAAAACAATGAGAGAGACATCTTCTTTTTTTGCTACCGTTATTAAATCTGCCCGCGGATTGCCCAATGAGAGGTGTATTTTCGTCTTAAATCCCTCGCTTTCAATCTCGTCCTTGAGCTGTGCCAGCTTCTCAAAGTCAATCCTCTGAAATTCTTTAAATTGTTCCGGTGACTGAAGCTTCATAGCCTTTTCATCCATTATATGGGTGACGATGACCTCTTCAACCCCTGCCTCCTTGAAGCCTTTAAGATGTCGTAGTGCCGTTTTTGCGCAATCGGACCAGTCAGTCGGGTAGAGGATTCTGGTAAATAACCTCTTAGAGAATCGTTCGCATGTCTTCTTATCCGCGCCGATTACACCGGGGTATTTCGGAATATATACAGGGATAGTACCATAACGGACGATCCTGTCCGTTAATGAACCCACAAAAATTTCACCAAGGGCCCCCCTCCTTTCCCTGCCGGATACAATCAGAGAGACATTTTCTTCTTCAGCTACCCTCAGTATCTCCGGATATGGTTCTCCGGTCTCTATCCGCTTTGTTGCCTTCATCCCTGCGTCTTCAATGATACCGACGGCATCTTCCATTTTCGCGTCTATGAAAGCCCTCAGATCATCTTCAAGCTTGAAGATTAAACTTTCCTGCAGCACCGGCAATTTTGTGGGATGAATGACATGCACGAGAACAATCTCCTCAGCCCCTACTTTTTTGAAGTTCAGGATACACGCCAGTATATCAAGGTAGAATTCCTCAAATGCCGTAAGATAGAGTATTTTTCTATACATTATTTTCTCTTTTCTTTTGTCATTATATAATAATAACCGATGTTGCCGGACCTGCACAAGGAATTTATAACTGATTATCGTCATTATCGAGGGATATGATAAGCCTTAATATGCGTGTCGGAATAGAAGATCGGCAGGTTTGTTTACTCATTGACGTTTCTAGAATTGGACTTTATAATTACGCAGTTGCGGATGACTGAACTATGGAAGAATTATATAATGGTATTTTTAAAGGGGGGCATTATAATGAAGAAGACATTATATCTTCTGGTTGTGTTAACTTTTCTTTTTGCCTATCCCGGTTTGGATGAATCCGGGGCACAAATGAAAGGAGTAAAGAAAATGGAGATTAAAAGCACGGCTTTCAAGCAAGGGGCAAGGATACCGTCAAAGTTTACCTGCGACGGCATGGATGTGTCGCCGCCGCTGGAGTGGGGCAATATACCGTCCGGCACGAAAAATTTTGCCCTGATCTGTGATGATCCTGATGCTCCGGTGGGTACATGGGTGCACTGGGTCGTCTATGATATACCTGTAAACACTACGAGCCTACCGGAAAAAGTTCCTCCGCTGAAAGAACTGACCAATGGTGCAAAGCAAGGTATGAATGATTTCCGTGCAATCGGGTATGGCGGTCCCTGCCCCCCCTCCGGCGAGCATCGTTATTTTTTTAAACTTTATGCTCTTGACGGACCGACCGGGCTGAAAACGGGCGCAAGCAAAGCGCAGCTCCTCGAGGCAATGAAAGGCCATATTCTTGGCGAAGCGGAGCTGGTGGGGAAATACAAGAGGTAGCAGGCCATATGCCGGAGGCATCCTATCTAAAATTGTACAGGGAAGGAAAACTGCAGGAGCGTATAGATCATGCGGTAGAGCAGATGAAAGACTGCAACGTCTGCCCCCGTGAATGCCGTGTCGATAGATTGTCCGGGAAGCTTGGCTTCTGCCGCACGGGGGAAAAGGCCAGGGTCGCAAGCCTGCATGCCCATTTCGGTGAAGAGGCTCCTCTCGTGGGGACACACGGATCAGGCACCATCTTTTTCAGATCCTGCAATCTCCTTTGCTACTTCTGTCAGAACTATGACATCAGCCACGATCCTGAAGGTGATGAAGTGGAACCTAAAGACCTGGCTGTCATGATGCTGTCCCTGCAGAAACGGGGATGTCATAATATCAATTTTGTAACTCCGTCCCACGTGGTGCCTCAGATACTGCAAGCCCTGATTATCGCCGTCGAACATGGGTTAAACGTGCCGCTGGTCTATAATACCGGCGGGTATGATAAAGGTGAAACGTTGAAGATCCTGGATGGCATCTTCGACATCTATATGCCGGACTTCAAGTTCTGGGATGAAAAGTGGGCTGAGAAATTTTGCAAGGCCGCCGATTACAGAAAAATAGCGGCAGCAGCCATAAAAGAGATGCACCGCCAGGTGGGAGATCTTGTTATGGATGAATCCGGGATAGCCGTAAGAGGATTACTGGTACGCCATTTAGTAATGCCTAACGGTGTGGCAAATACCAGGAAAATTATGGAATTTCTGGCTGAAAAAATATCGAAAGATACCTATGTAAATGTAATGGATCAGTACCATCCCTGCGGGAAGGCAATGTGGGACCCGATGATTAACAGGCGGATCAACAGGGCTGAATTTGTTGAAGCAGTCCACTCTGCCAGGGAAGCAGGCCTTCACAGGCTGGATTCCCGTCGCTGAACAAGAACGAGAATGACAATTCACTTGTTCAGCAGATAATCTTTCATACCCTTGATGCTGTTAACCGAAAAAATCTTTTCCCGCGACTGGACATCCTTAGGAAGGGAGTAGTAGGGAGATAACCCCCGGTCGTTTTTCAGCAGGTCTGCGTAAACAAGTTCATCAAACGGATCGCTCCCTGCCTTAATATGCTTGTCCACAGTGGCCAGCCAGTTGTCCAACTGGTTAAGGGCCGTATCGAATACATTTCGAACATCCTTCCGGTAACCATAATGGCCGAAGCATACATGTGAAACATTGAGGGAAGCGGCCTTTTCCAGGGAAGCCTTGTAAATCTCGTATATAAAAGGAGGCGGTGTCGCGATCCGGAGATACAGCGCCTGATCCAGAGGATAGTTTATCCCCGCGACTTCGCCGAGAAATAACATATTTCCGATCTGATAACACAGATGGCTCGGTGCATGACCCGGCGTTTCGAAAATGTTGATCACTGTGTCCCCGGCTTGGATGGGATTTTGATAACCGATGTTCTTTTCAGGAACGGCGGCAATCTCGCCGTAAACGTCTGCAACCTTTCCTAGGAACTGGCGGGACCCCTCCCATAGTTTAGTCGGATCTACCATGTGCTTCACACCCTTGGGATGGCAGATAACCTTCGCCTCCGGGAAGTACTTCACCAGCAGTCCCGCGCCCCCTGCGTGGTCGATATGGATATGCGTGAGCAGAATATAATCCAATTTCTTCACCTTCAGCTCTTTAAGCGCTTCGACGAGGGCAGGAATAGTGGACCGCGGGCCGGGATCGACTGCGATGGTAAGGCCGTCCTGCCTGTATACCCAGCTGTTGAGAAAATTATAGAATCCCTCCAGAGGCTGATCGAGATCCACTATGTAGAGATTTTCCAGAGGTTTATGTATTGCCATAGTTCTTCTCCCAAATGATATGTAATTTCAATCCTGACTTGTTTACAGATTCATATATCATCTTCTTCACGAATTCAAGATGTGATCGTTCAGGAAATTCAGGACCATGGTATTGAACTCCCGTGGTCTTTCGAAATTGGGCATGTGGCCGCACTGATCGAATACATGGAGCTTCGCATTCGGAAGTTTATCCGCGGCAAAACATGCATGCTGAACAGGAAGGATACGGTCCTGCCTGCCCCAGATGATCAGAGAAGGGACTCTTATATTGCCCAGATTTTTTATGATCGGATCGAGGACATCTGCACGTCCGCCAAAAATTGTCGCACTGGAGCGAAGTACCGAGAGGATAGATTTTCTGGCCTCCGTTGAAGAGTCTATTTTATAATAAAGGTCTACCAGATCATCTGTGATTACAGCCGGGTCATACACACAGTGTTTTAGTACGTATGTCATTATCATGCGATTTGGCTGTGTCATTAGTTCACCGACAAGAGGAATCGTAGCCAGTCTCATGATGAATGTCATTTCCCTGCCGAGGCCGGCGCTGTCCACCAGCACCAGCCTCTGTACCTTCTCCGGATATTGAAGTGCGAACTGCAGAGCCACGCCGCCGCCTAAAGAATTTCCGACGAGACAGGCGTGGTTTATAGAGAGGGCCGTCATGAAATCATCGATAAAGGCGGCCATGCATGATGGGGAATATTTTACTTCCGGCTTGCCACTGAGGCCGAAACCGACGAGATCGGGAACGTAGACACGGTGCTCTTCTGCGAAGGCGCGAACGTTGTGCATCCAAATCTCAGCGGAAGCACCCAGGCCGTGAATGAGAATTACAGAGCATCCCTTTTCTCCCTCTTCCCAGTATCGGATATTGATATTACCGATCCTGATATATTTATCAGGCGGCATCGTTACTTTACCTGCGTACGATTGAACACCCATGGGAATGTATATATTAACGTTGGCACGGTCGGGATGTTTACTTCTTTTCGAACAGTATTTCCAGAATGGTGTCTATGGCAGAATATTGTCTGCTTAATATTTTACCGTCTCTACTGATCAGAACCATGGTCGGTATACCGAATATGTCGTAAGCTCCGGCTACATCTCCCGTCTCATCCAAGAGCACCCTGTAGGGGATCCGGTATTTTGACGCGAATCGAGACACTCTTGCTTTAGGTTCCTCAGCGTCGATGTTCACCACTTTCAGCCCGCGCTGACTGTAGGTTTCATGAATGTTTTTGTAGTGCGGTATTTCGGAACGGCAGCTGGGACACCATGTTGTGGTGAAAATCAACAAAACCAGGTTGCCTTTTTGGGCGCTGAGCGTGAAGTCACGGCCATCTATATCTTTCAGACTAAAATCCGGCGCCTTAAATTCAGGAATATTCTTTCCCATATCCGTCTGTTTACTTTCAGAACATGAGAGCACGCAGGGCAGCGCAAATATAATCAATCCTAAAACCGTGAGCAGGAAAAATCTCACTCTTGCATTCATGATGAAATCCGTCAGCCCCAGAAACTGCCAGCCTGTATGAGGAAGTATTCTCCCATTGCCAGCAGTATCCATCCTGCTATGTGGCTTATCCTCGTCATCCACATGCCTGATTTTGGCAGGCTGGTTAAGAGGCCGGTAAATGTCCCGAGTATAATAAGCAATGTCCCCATACCGAGGGCAAAAACGAATAAAAGACTTATTCCGAAGATGATATTCTGACTTTTCGCTACGAAACTCAGTAAGACAGCAAGCACGGGGGCTGTGCACGGTCCCATGACCAAGCCCGATAAGGCCCCGACAAAAAAGCTGGCTATTATACCCCTTTTTTCAGGTCTGACCTTAGTCAGAAAGCTCGGAGCCCGCACAGGCAGCACGAATACCTCAAGCATGGATAATCCCATGAGGATGCATATATTAGCGACAATGAAATATGTCCAGGGATTTGTCTGTATCTGTCCGAATAACATGCCGGTCAAGGCGGCAATTGCGGCCAGTGAAGCATATGTGACAGACATGCCTAAAACATAGATGACGGAAAGCAGCAGTCCCTTTAATTTAGAGCCGCTTCCGTGGGCACCGATGAAGGCGACTGTGATAGGTGCAATAGGGTACATACAGGGAGTGAAACTCATAAAAACGCCGCCCACATAAGCGGCTGCATAGGCTAAAGCAAAAGACCCCTGAAGATAAGCAGAAATGCTATCAGTAAAATTTTCCATTTAACATTCCCCTTGGTAAAAAGTCTTGAAATATACCCTCGCATCAATTACACTTTTATAACAAATAATAGCATAATATCTTCTGTGTATCAACCGCAGGGTTGGAAGCTTTAGGATGTTGCCTATAACACTTATAACTTGCGCTGGTTGCGGAAAGGATATATACAGCTATCAACCTAGATACAAGGAGATTTTTTTTGAATGGCTAAAATGTTGAAGGATGCGTTAAAAACTATTGAGAAGTATAAGAGTGTCACCCCCCACTATGGTGAGCTGCTTGATATCCTCGGGGAAATTTTGATCATGAGGGAGGAATATCGGCTCAAGGTCGAAAAGATTATTTTTCCGATAGACGAGGGACTCATGGAAAAGAAAATAGCCGGCGGACTGCCGCTCATAGATTTTTCTGCCGGGAATTTTGATTTGACAGAACCTAAACGGTACTTTTTGTCACTGCTGGAAATCGCGGAAAAGCGTGTTCCCGGCGAAACAAAAGAGATTGTTCAAATGGTTCAGGACGGGAGCTTCAATTTTGAGAAACTGATCTACGAATCCTTCAGCTCACTGCCTGACGAAGTAACGGACGAGCTGGATGAAGATGTTATAGATCTTGTTGATCTGTTTCTTGAAGAGAGCCTAAGGCCTGCCCTGGAAAAGGTTGCGGAAAAATATGGGGGAAAAATAACCGAGACCGGATGGGGTGAGGGATATTGCCCGATATGCGGTAAGGAGCCGAAGATCGGAGAGATAAGAGAGGAAGAGGGAAGACGATTTCTTTTTTGTACACAGTGCGGGTTTGAGTGGCGTTTCCGGCGTATAAAATGCCCGTTTTGCGGCAATGAGGAACAGCAGACACTTGCCTATTTTACTATTGAAGGTGAGGAAAAATACCGGGTTGATGTTTGTCATGAGTGCAAACGGTATATTAAAATAGTTGATTTCAGAGAATCGAAGGAAGAAGCCAACCTCGATGTCGAGGATATTGCTACATTACATCTTGATATGCTCGCCAACGAAGAAGGGTACGATTAGGCAGAAACGCATTTATGATAATGCCTGCATAAAACAGAAAAATCTGTGGATAATGGAAGCTTCGTAAAAAGCGCCAGAGGCAAGGCGCGCGAATACTGAGGAATGAGGCGTACTATAGACGTACGCTGCAATGACGAAGGATGAAGCGCAACACAGGATGTGGACTTTTTACGAAGCTGAGCGTATGGATGACAAAGACATCGGTAAAGTAATTCGCCTCCTTGAGAAAGAGGTCAGGAAGTGGGAACTTCCCATAGTGTCCTCTCTCGCTGAGGAGGAACATAGCGGACCTTTTCCGATCCTGATCTCTACAATCCTGAGTCTGAGGACGAAAGACGAAGTAACCGCAGAAGCCGCGGAACGACTCCTGGCTTTGGCTGATACACCGGAGAGTATGTTAAAGCTCTCCGAAGAGAGAATCATTAAAGCAATATATCCCGTCGGATTTTACCGAAACAAGGCAAAAACGATCCTGCATGTCTGTAGAGAGTTGGTAGATCGTTTTAATTCACGGGTTCCTGATACTATCGAGCAGTTGCTTACCCTGAAGGGTGTGGGAAGAAAGACTGCCAATCTTGTTGTGACGCTTGGTTATAATAAAGAGGGGTTGTGTGTCGATACGCATGTCCACAGGATATCGAATCGTCTGGGCTACATCAAAACAAAAACCCCTGAGAAAACGGAATATGCGCTAAGAAACAAGCTGCCATCAAAATACTGGTCGCGGTATAATACCTTGATGGTTGCATTTGGTCGGCATATCTGTGTTCCCGTCTCTCCATTTTGCAGCAGGTGCCCTGTCGCAAAGTATTGTGACAGAGTTAACGTTACCAGAAGCAGGTAGGAAAAAGGTAGTCGGCAGGTTGCCGGGTTACATACGAATCTTAAAGACTGATACTTGAAAGGAGGTACATCATGGGCGTGAAAGTGGCTATTAATGGTTTCGGCAGAGTGGGAAGGAGCCTTATCCGGGCGTGCCTGGGTTGTAAAGACATTGATATTGTTGCCATCAATTCCAGGGCCAAGCCGCAGATCCTTACACATCTTCTCAAATATGATTCCGTTCATGGAAAGATCAAGGCGGATGTCTCCGTGGACGGCGATGCAATGCTGATAGACGGCAAGCGGGTGGCGATAACGACTGTTACCTCAAATTTAGCGGACCTTCCCTGGGCAAAGCTTGGCATCCAGATAGTTTTGGAATCGACAGGGAAATTCCGCAAAAAAGATGAAATGACGGGCCATCTCACTGCCGGGGCCAAAAAGGTAATCCTGGCCGCACCCGGTAAAGGGGTTGACGGCACTTTTGTCATGGGGGTTAACGAAGATACATACGATCCCGGCAAACATCACATCGTATCCAATGCCTCCTGCACCACCAATTGTCTGGCGCCGGTCGCCAAGGTGCTGAATGATGAGTTTAAAATCGTCAGGGGGTTTATGACAACGGCGCACGCGTATACGATGGATCAGAGACTTCTAGACGGTTCACACAGCGACCTGCGGAGGGCCCGGGCTGCCGCAATTTCAATCGTTCCCACATCGACAGGCGCCGCCACCGCCGTCGGACAGGTCATTCCGGAGCTTAAAGGGAAGCTTGACGGCGTGGCATTGCGTGTTCCCGTGCATAACGTATCGATAGTCGACCTGGTAGTGGAGGTATCGAAGACTGTCACGGTAAATGATGTTAACGGGGCATTCAAGGCGGCATCTGAAGGCAAGCTGAAGGATATCTTGAAGTTCTGTGAGGAGGAACTTGTTTCCATAGATTTCACGAGCAGCCCCTACTCGTCGATAGTCGATGGGCCTCTGACAAATGTGATTACCGGAAACCTGGTAAAGGTTTTCTCCTGGTATGACAATGAGATCGGATATGCGTGCAGGATGAGGGATCTGGCCATTTACATGGCGAAAAAAATGTAAGGTGCGTGCAATGAGAAAGCCCTTTATTGCCGGCAACTGGAAGATGCACAAGACAATTCCGGAAGCTGTTGATTTCGCACGCAGATTGGTGAATGATTGCACTGGATTAACCGGCAGGAGGGTGGTCATTGCCCCTCCCTTTACGGCACTGCAATCCGTCGCGGAAGTATTGAAGGGATCAGGGATTCATCTTGCCGCCCAAAACCTCCATGATAAGCCGGCAGGCGCATATACAGGTGAAGTGTCTGCCAGGATGCTGGCAGATGCCGGCTGTGAGTACGCAATCATCGGCCATTCAGAACGGCGGACTCATTTTGGCGAAAAGGACGATGTCATCAACAATAAGCTCAAGACCGCAATTTCGTTCGGATTGAGGCCCATATTCTGTATAGGTGAAACCCTGGACGAGAGGGAAGAAGGCCGGACTTTTTCTGTTATCGATAGACAGGTAAAAGAGGGATTGAATAATTTCAACACTGATGATATACAACCAGTCGTCATTGCTTATGAACCTGTGTGGGCGATAGGTACCGGCAGGACGGCGACACCCGAGCAGGCCCAAGAGGTGCATGGGTACATTCGTGACCTGATGGGAAAGAAATACGGAGAGAATATCTCAGGGGTTTGCACCATTCTTTACGGAGGCAGCGTCAATCCTGATAACATAAGCGGTTTGATGACCCAGCCGGATATCGACGGTGCTCTGGTGGGGGGAGCGAGCCTGGATATTGAATCATTCATCAGGATTATAAAATATTAATTGGATTTGTCCGATCGTCCTGTCCCCCGCTGGCGGGGGTTGGGGGTGGTCCTGTATCATTAGAATCGGGAATCTGTTGCATTATAAATCAATTTTTAAGGGGATATTTTGGCGTGCAAATACTAGTTACAATTTTACATATTGCTGTATGTGTCATTCTGATCCTCGTCGTTCTTCTGCAGGCAGGCAAAGGGGCAAGCATGGGGGCGGCCTTTGGGGGATCGAGTCAGACTGTCTTCGGGAGTAGTGGCCCCGGGACTTTTTTAGGGAAAATGACAACGATTGTCGCCGCTGTTTTTATGCTGACTTCACTCTTCCTTTCATACTCAGCGTATCACAAGGGGTCGACGTTAATGGAAAAAACGGCATCACAGCAACAACAGCAATCGGCGCCTGCACCGATTGAACAGGCTCCGGTAGCGCCGCTTCCGCAGCCGCCTGCGGGACAACAAAAATAGGAACCAAAAGCTTTAATAAGTTTTTCTTTGTCACTTTGATCCTCAACTGTCATTTCGACCGAAGGGAGAAATCTTAAGATTCCTCGTCGCTAGCCTTTCGCGATGCTCATGGTAGCGACTCACCCATAGAATGACATTTGGGTCTCATTAAGCATCTGCCGAGGTGGTGGAATATGGTAGACACGCTATCTTGAGGGGGTAGTGGACCACGTCCGTCCGGGTTCAAGTCCCGGCCTCGGCACCAAAATTGAGATTAAAACCTTTTGGTAATGGGGAGTCAGAATTAAGGTCTGATTCCCCATTTTTGTTTTCTATCGAAGTCGTGATTCGTGACCGGAACATATTTTGTATATTTCATCCCGCATTGTACAAGTAAAATGAAGGGAAATATGAATCGTGGTGGTTATTGGCTCTACCCATAACTCAACAACCATAGTGAATAAATATTTTGATGATTTGCGTTTGAAATGTTTAATCTAACAAGTCTGTCAAGCAAAAGATACGGTTTTCATTTATCTACAAATTTGCCATCTTTAAACTCGCCGACAAGCTTATTACCATTGACGAATGTATAAGTACCTTGCCCTTCCATCTTGCCGTCTTTGAACTCGCCAACGTACTTATCGCCATTGACGAATGTAAATGTCCCTTGCCCATCTATTTTACCATCTTTAAACTCGCCAGCATAATTACTTCCATTGGTGTATGTATATGTTCCTTGCCCCTCCATCTTGCCGTCTTTGAACTCACCAACATACTTATCGCCATTGACATGCGTAAGTGTCCCTTGTCCTTCCATTTTGCCATCTTTGAACTCGCCGACATACGTATTTCCACTATATGTATATGTCCCTTGTCCATTTTCGCAATTTCCTGAGACGCAAGCCGCATACACATAACCGGCAGAAAATAAAACCGGCAAGCAAAACAATACAATGTACTTTTTCATACTCACCCCTTTAAAATTTAATGTGAATCATTGGCCTCTCGCTGTTTGTAATCATGAACATTTCCGAGATAGACCTGCCTGAAAATATGTACCACGTTTAAAACTGTAATTCTACGTTTTTTGACTGTTTCCATTTGAAGGGATGGATATTTTGTTTTCTGACTTTACTGCTTAGTAGCATCACCGCATGTCTCGCAGTGGCAGGTCTCACCCTTGGCCTTTTCAAAGGACTCCCGACCTTCGCGAAATGAAAATATGGCAATTATTATAGCACCCACGACATCCATACCCCCGATGCCTGTGAGTTCGTATCCCGCACTAGGGTATCTATCCACCGTGGCGGTTTGAATCCCCCATGGCCAAAGAGAAATTAGAGGGACAATTTCGATGACTACTAGGAATGTAATCGGCATTAACATAGGAAATAAGATCAAGATTCTATTTATGGGACGCTGTATGGATTCTGTTATCCTTTCAGGTGCAGCATAGTGATCTCCGGCGGGGCGTTCAGCCGCACAGGCGTGAACGTAGTGCCGATTCCACGGCTCACGTATAACCGGGAATCATTGATTCGGAATAAACCTTCCGGATAGAGGGTCCGAAGGTGGGCAAGGCTGAAATCTCCTCCCGGCAGGTGGAGTTTGATCTGTCCGCCATGATAGTGACCTGCCAGGGTCAGGTGTATCCCCATGAGGGCGGCATCGGGAAAGATTTCCGGGCGGTGCGAAAGTAATATTTTCGGGATGGTTTGATCGAGCCCATGCAGCGCAGCACCCAGGTCGGGGCAGCCGGCGCGGAGGTCATCGATCCCGGCAATAGCAAAAGGACCATGCCCCGTATGGATCACCCGGTTTGTATTATGCAGGAGTGTAATATCATAGCGGCTGAAAATCGCTTCGATATCGGTAAGTGCTCCGTACCAGTGTTCATGATTGCCCAGTGTGGCAAAGGTACCGTACCGTGTCTGAACACGTGCCATCTCCTCCAGGCAATCGGGGAGAAATGATAGCGAGTTAGAGATATAGTCACCTGTGAGTAGCAAAAGATCCGGTTGGAGAGCGATAACCCGCTCTGTGTAGTACTGGATCTCTTTTCTGTTCATATAAATGCCCGCGTGGATGTCCGTAAGCTGGACAGCCCGCAGGGAACGACCGAATGGAAGAGTCAATTTCTGCACATCGCAATCCCTGCCGGTAGAGACTGCGCTGTATCCGCAAAGAAGCAGCGGCGCTGCTGCCACACCACTTAACCCGGCCTGGAGAAAATGACGGCGTCCTTCATTCACAGTCTCCGGCATCTCCTTGCCGGCCAGATCACGATAGGTGCGTGCGGCTGCCTTTGCCACTGCACCTGTTGCCTGGAATAGGCAAAGAAGCAAGGCAGAGAAGACAGATCCAATGCCCCATACGGCAGATGGATAAAAGAGCATGTACTGAACTGCTCTGGATGGGTCAGGCCATGGAACAGGTATGACTAGGAAGTACAGATTAAGAGCAAAGAGCGAGAAAATTACTGTGCCCACTGCCAGGCTGGCCAGTGTTTTGAAACGTCCGGATTTATGCGATGACCGGATGATGCGATGAATGTGGACGAAGATATATATCTGGGAAAGCATCGCAAGAGCCAGAATTATCAGGCGAAGAACGGCGTACTTCATTCCGAATGTCATTGTGCAAACTCACTCTTTCTATAATACTGTACCTGAGATTTCTCCTTCACTAAGCTATCATAGACAATTCTGACAAAAAAATCAGGTTTCAGAAAACCATTCCCCCAGGCCGGGTCAAAATCAAGCGTCGGCCGGGAGGCAATAATGGCATCCAGATTCTTCCCCGCTTTGATCTCGTGATTAATCCCGTCTCTAACAGCTACCAGCATCTTGCGGTATGCCTCTAATCCGGTCCTGTCGGATAGGGGTCCGTGTCCCGGGATAATTTTCGTGTTGTCATTGCAGAGCGAGAGGATCCTCTCCACCGCCGTAATCATTCCGTTTATGGAACCGCCCGCAGAAAGGTCAATGAAAGGATACATGCCATTGAAATAGATGTCACCCATATGAATGACATTCGAATTCTTGAAATGCACGATAGCATCCCCATCGGTATGAACCTTATCAATATGGAAGATGTATATTTCATCTCCATTCAAATGAAATGTCACGTGCTCGTTGAAGGTAATGACAGGCAGGGCCGATGCAGGCAGTGGGGATATCGTTTGTTTCAGAAACTGGATGTACTGAGCGGTACTCAGACGCTTACGGACATTTTCATGCGCCACTAAGATAGCGCCAGACTTCGCAAAATTTTCATTCCCGCCTGTATGATCCTGGTGCCAGTGCGTGTTTACAATGAATTGAATGGGTTTACCGCTGATAGTCGTGATGGCGGCTTTGATCTTGTCCGTCATAGGGGCATATGAACTATCGATCATTAAGACGCAGTCTTTCCCGGCAGAGATGCCGATGTTTCCCCCAGCTCCAATGAGCATAAAAACGTTATCCGCGACTTTTACCGTTTGGATTTGAACGCTGGCAAAATCTTGCGGTGCGCAATACGCCCCTGTGCCTCCAAGAAAAAGGCAGAATAAAAGAATTGGCATCAATTTAATTCGTCGGGAAAGCATATAAAATCTCCTTTTACATATTTAAAGACACGTCGTATTGATGGACGAAATATCTGCTACCGTTTGCAGCGCCCCTAAAAAACGGCCTGTCAATGATAACTGCAAGCGGTGATTTTATCAATATTTCATAATCCGTCAATGGAAGAATTTAGTTCAGGGGAAAGGGAGTATTAAAGGGATAAAATAATTGAATAAGTTTTTGTTACAGCTTGCTGTAGGTAAGCCGCTCAGGCAAATTGGACACAGAAGTATCTTTACCCGTTTATTTTGAAAATTAAATGATTATATTTTGTTAAGTCAGATAGGGCGGAATTATTATTGCGAAGCGGTTCTTTTTATGCCGCATCACATTTCTAATCCCGGTGGAGACTGTTTTAAATATAAGATCTTTTCCTCACTATCCATGATACACAAGATATCTCGCGCGCTCAAATTCTTTAACGGCTTGTTATGGACAAAAAGCTGGAGATCGCCATCAGATCCCAGGGTTACTATCCCGGAATCAACTTTCATTACCTTGCCCCCCTCGGGAAAATGTACGCCTGGGGTAGTTGGGATGCGCCATATTTCAGTTCCTGGAAAGAGTTCTACGATAAATGAACCGACATACTCCTTCTGCAATTTTTGCACTAAACTCTCCTTTTACAAAATTTATTAATTTTTGTTAAAAAGAAAATCCTCGACATGTTTAACTTTCCGGAATCATGGCCATAAAGACCTGGATGCTGGAGTTCCGCAGACAGATTTTAGTTTCCTGTATATATGTTAATGCTGCATCTCCAGAATCGTTAAATTATTAAAAAACAGTACAAGAACTATTTATGAATTCGTGGCATTTTCATTAAAATTCCGTAAAAAA
>Ga0335071_10004260_pt1 | contig 14931 bp, 12 predicted proteins | sample Lox_Sample_15_FD_206724 | JGI IMG/M metagenome (GOLD analysis project Ga0335071, IMG submission 206724) | Soil microbial communities from Loxahatchee National Wildlife Refuge, Florida, United States - Lox_Sample_1.5 | ecosystem: Environmental > Terrestrial > Soil > Wetlands | place: USA... | reverse complement strand
CCTCGCGGTGAAAGCTTAGACTCTCGTCGCGACCTCAACAGTAAACAGTAAACACTAAACCGCAACCAATCCTCGCGGAACATGCAGCCAAACCACTGCATCCTCCAGTCGTCCCAGAACCTTTGCTTCCGAAACTCCAATTGCTATCATGCCCATCACCATGAATACTCGCCGATCCTTGCTCCTGATCTCCACGACCGTCTTCTGCTTCTTGACCGCGCCCCTCTTCGCCGCGCCCATGACCGCGATGGACCGTGAGCATCTTCTGGTCCACTTCGAGATGACCACGCAAATGGTCGCCGAACTCGTCCGCGGATTGTCTCCCACTCAACTCGAGTACAAAGCATCTCCTGACCGCTGGAGCATCCGTGAAGTCGTCTCCCATCTCGCCGTAGCCGAACCCGACTACTGGCGCGAGATCCAAAAATCTCTCAAGGCCGCCCCGGACATGAGCACAAAAAAGTCCGCAGCCACCGACGCCGACATCATGTGGTATGGCATCGACCGCGTCGTCCACACCAAAACTGGCGGCGGCCACGAAAAAGTTGACACCTATAAAGATCTCGGCGAAGCTCTCGGCAAATTCCAGGCCCTGCGCGCCACCATGATCGACTACATCAAGACCACCAACGACGACATGCGCGCCCACAGTTTCGGAGAAGGTGGTCCAGAAGTCATCGACTGCTGGCAATGGATGCTCGAAATTTCCACTCACTCGGAGCGCCACATCCAACAAATTCGCGAGATCAAGAACGATCCAAACTTCCCCAAGAAGTAGTCAGTTAAAAAAGGCGCGAGATTAGCGGGCGCGGGCTAAGACGAGGGTTACGTCGTCGGGCTGTTCTTTGTCTCCGATCCAGTCGTCGACGGCTTGCGTTACTACCTGGCTGATCTGGGGCAGCGCGAGGTCGCGGTTTTGGCGGACCAGGTCGATGAGGCGTTGCTCGCCGAATTCGCCAAAGTCGTTTTCAGGTTCGGTGACGCCATCGCTATACGCCAAGAAGATTTCTCCGGGGTGCATTTCGACGGAACCTTCTTCATAGGTCATGCCGTCGAACAGACCGACGACTGTGCCTCCTGCTTCGAGGCGCCGGATGGATCCGTCTTCTCCGATAAGGATTGGGGGTAAGTGGCCGCCGTTGCTGTAGGTGAGGGTGCGAGTGCGTCCGTCGTAAATGCCGAGGAAGAGTGTGGCGTATTTTTCGGCGGGTGTGCTGTCGTAGAGCTGGTGATTGAGCAGGGCGAGCAGGGCTCCGGGGGAGACTTCGATGCCTTCGGGCCAAGTGGCCATGATGTCGGATCCGGCGGCTGCGCCGACGCCAACTGGCTCTCGCATTTGCGGAAGACTTTCGAGGCTGTAGGCGCGGACTGCGGAGTGGATGGTCGCCATCAGGAGCGCGGCGGAAATTCCTTTGCCGCTGATGTCGCCGACCGCGAGGATCAGCTTGTGTGAACTGGCGGCGAGGAAGTCGTAATAGTCTCCGCTGACGGTGCGGGCGGGTCGGCAGAAGCCGTGGACTTCCAGCGATTCGAGATCTTTAACCTGGCCTTCGCGCGGGAAGAGCTGATCCTGGACTTCGCGGGCGATGGCAAGTTCGTTTTCGAGGCGCTGTTTTTCTTTTTGTTCCTGGATGAGCTTCTCGATGGAAGTCGTCATCGAGTTGAAAGAGCGCGCGAGGTCTGAGAGTTGGTCGGTGGAGCGGACCGGGATGCGGTGGCTGAAGTCTCCGCGATCAACGTGGCGGGTGGCGTCGTGCAGTTGCGCGACGGCGGCGGTAACGGTGCGCGTCATGCGCGTGCCGATGATCAGTGCGATGAGTTCGATGATCGCAAAGAAGATGGCGACGCCCATCAGGATGTAAGTCACGCCCCGAACGAATTCTCCGAGCGCCGCGAAGAGGTGGCTATAAAGGACAGTGGGGCGAGTGGTGACCTGGAGGAGCGGTCCGAACTTGGCGCGTTCTCCCGAGGGCCAATCGATAATGGTGAGGGGAGTAGCGAAGGTGATTTCTCGATCGAAGCTCCCGCTGGCGTCCGGGATCGTGCCCACGGTGAAGGCGGAGTGCATTTCGGCGTCCTGCTGCTTCTGGCCGCCGGGCTGCTTTTCAGTGATGACGAATCCGGCTTCGGATTTTTTCGCGGAAGTGCGCGTGGGGCCGGATGGATTGCCTTCCGTCTTGATGACGGGCGCATAAAGGGTAATTTCTCCCAAGCCAACCGCCATCTTCCCGACAAGCGTTTGATCGAAGACTTCGCTGGTGACCACTGTCAGCGTGCTCGGGCCGACCTGCATGGAGGATCCGACGCGGAGGTTGAACTGGTCGTGGTCCTGAACGATGTCCTGAAACTTGGCTTTCGAGAAGGCCGGAGGCGTGAGGCTTGTGCCCTGAAACTGGCTGCAGAGCGGGAGCGGCTTGTCGGCGTACCAGGCGCAGACTTGGCGTTTGTCCCAGGCAGGGTCTCGCTTGCGGAGACCGGTCAACGATTCCGGCGTGGATTTATCTCCGCGCTCGATGTGAGCGGCAAGTTCGTTGGTGATGGCGCCATTGACGGCTTCGAGGCTGCGAAGCTGAGCGTCAATCTCGGAGGTGACAACGAAGACGGCGAACTGTCCGCCGAGGCCGTACAGCGTGATGAGGCCCATGGCCACGAGAAGGACGACGGGAATCGCACCTATAAATATGTAGGTGACGATGAGGCGGTTGCGGAGACGCCAGAGGATGCGCCGTCGGACCCAGCGGAAGCCGAGGATGAAGAATAGGACACAGGAGACGAAGGTTAGAAAGCTGATCCACCCGGTGAGGTGTTGGCCCCAGGAAAGCCGGATGAGGACAGAGAGCTTTTCGACGAGGAAGAGGACGGCAGCCAGTCCAGCGAGATAGCAGGCGAGGCGGGCCATCTTGCCCTGGGGCCATAACTCGGCCTTCATCAACCTGCTGCGCAATTCTGGATACGACCATTCCATGGTTCAGCCGGACGTACGAGATGAGGAATTATAGGATACGAGCCTCATTGCTCGGGCGAGGGTCGTGGGCGGGGGCGCGTCTCCCCGCGTGACCACTAGATTTCGGGATAAAGATCGAAGAAGGCTTCCAGACTGGTGCGCAACTGCTTCTCAATCTCTTCCTTGCTGCCTTCGAGGACATGCATGGTGACGTGGGCGTCGCGTCCGTTGGAGAGTTTCACGGTCGCAGTGCCGACTTCAGCAATGTCTTCGGAGGGCAGGAGCCTCATGCCGTAGACCAGGGTTAAGTTCGCCATAAGGTAATTTTACGACGAGGGAGTGGGGGACGCACGGTTTCAAACTTGCTCGCACCCTGGTATCTGCCTCTCCCTCCGATGGAGCGGCGGTCAGCGTCTTTTCGCGGAAAGCAAGTTAAAGTTTCCCAATCGCGTCGCCCGAATCCGGATGTTCCACCTGCCCAAGCCGGACCGTCGCACCAAGCTCATGATTATTTATGACAAAGCCGTTCAGAGCCGTTCAGAGAATTCTTCGGTCCCGGTTAGAAAAGAAGGCGTGGACCTGAAGGAATATCCTGCATTTGCTAAGCGTTCTTCGCGGCCTTTCTTCGCGACCTTCGCGGTAAAGATGTACTTGTTGAAACCAAAAAGAAACCCATCGCAGTTTTCTTCGCGTCTTCAGCAGCCTTTCTCTGCGAACTTCGCGCTAAAAAGGTCCTGGTTGTTCGCAAAAGAAAATTCCATACGCACGCCCCACCGCATCTAGTCTCGCCTCACGTGACGCAACGCACATCGTTACGTGTCCTCAGTCATTTCGCCAGCATCGAAACCCATGCATCATTGCCAAGGCGAAAGCAGCAGAGGTCGGAATCGCGCGATACAGGCTAAGTCCTTGGGAATCAAGATTTTGCCCCTAAGTGATTGAGCGCCATAGATTATTTCGAATTTTTCCCCTAACTCGATGATTCCAGAGATCCGAGGGGGAGGGGGGTATAACCCAAACACTATCAATTCCCAAACTGAAACTCAGTCTCCTTGGCGTTCTTCGCGGCTTTCTTCGCGACCTTCGCGGTTAAGATGTACTTGTTGAAGAAAAAATCCCATCCTCCTCAATGACATTGAAACTGTCATAAAGGAAGATGGGACAAAGCCACAACGAAATCACGCCTGCTTAAGCCACGGCTTCTTCTCGATCGCGGTCTGCTGCCACGCTTTTCTTTCCCAGGAACTTCAGCAGCGCTCCGTTCACTTCCTCCGAATGAGTCCAAGCCACATTGTGAGGTCCATCTTTAATCACGACGAGCTCTGCGCCTTTGATCAGCTTCGCCGTACGCTGACCCGCAGCTGGGAATGGAACAATGCGATCCGAGTCCCCGTGAATCACCAGTGTTGGCACGTCGATCTTCGCAACATCCTTGCGGAAATCTTCATGCCACGTTGGAACGCATGCATAGCTCGCGATCGGCGATGCGCTGGCCGCGACGTTCCAACACGCCTGAATCGCCTGCTCACTTACTCGCTTGCCAAGATTGACATCGGCGTTGAAAAAGTTCTTGAAGAATTCGGTGAAGAAGGCATAGCGATCGGCCTTCACCGCCTTCTCGATACCATCGAACACTGCGCCTTCGACGCCTTCCGCATTGTCCGCAGTCTTGAGTAAGTAAGGCGGAACACCGCCAATGATGATGGCTTTGCTCACATCCTTCGATCCGTATTTGCCAAGGTAGCGAGCGACTTCGCCTCCGCCCATCGAGAATCCAGCAAGCACAAACTTCTTCAGCTTGAGATGTTGCACGACATGATGCAGATCGTCGGCGAAGGTGTCGTAGTTGTATCCAGTTGTCGGTTGGCTGGACTTTCCGAACCCGCGGCGATCGTAAGCGACGACGCGATATCCAGCATCGAGCAGAACTGGAATCTGTCTTTCCCACGACGAACTGCTGAGTGGATATCCGTGAATGAGAACGATTGGCTGACCGGAACCATGATCTTCGTAGTAGAGGCTGATTGGAGCGGAATTTTCTTTGCCAACATCGATATAAGGCATAACGATCTCCTTGCATGAAACAGGGTAGGAATTCTGTAGCTGTAGATTGCAGATGGGCAGAGGAAGTTTCAAGGAAATGGTTGCGAGTCCCGCTTCGCCGTCTCCTGCTATGCTGTTGAGTTCGGAGGATTGTTGTGCAGGCCGTTTATATACTCTCGGCAGTTCGAACGCCCATCGGGAAATTTGGCGGTTCGCTGGCTTCTCAAACCGCAGCCGACATGGGAGTCGTTGCGGCCAAAGCTGCCATCGAACGCGCCCAGATTCGGCCTGATCAGATTGAAGAGACGATCTTCGGCAACGCGCGGCAAGCTGGAGTCGGACCGAATCCCGCGCGCCAGATTTCCATCCGCAGTGAAGTGCCGCAGGAAGTTTCCGCATTCACCGTGAACAAAGCCTGCGCGTCAGGAATGAAGTCGATTGCACTGGCGTATCACTCGATCTTGCTGGGCGAATCAAGTTGCATCCTCGCCGGTGGAACCGAATCGATGTCGCGCCTTCCTTATTATTTGGACGGCGCGCGCTGGGGATATCGCCTTGGCAACCAGGAACTTGTCGATGGCATGTATCGCGATGGATTCTTTTGCCCGCTAGCCAGGATGGTGATGGGTGAAACTGCAGAGGTACTCGCGGAACAGTACAAGATTACACGCGAGGAGCAGGACGAATTTGCATTGACGTCGCAAACTCGCGCTGCTCGCGCGATCGCGGCTGGCCGCCTGGATGCTGAGATTGTTCCAGTGACGATCGAAGGCAAGAAGGGAAGTACGACCTTCGCGCGCGATGAGCACCCATTCCCGGACGCGAATATCGAGAAGCTTGCGAAACTTCCTCCAGTGTTTTCAAAGACAGGAACGATTTCTGCGGGGAATTCATCTGGCATCACCGATGGCGCCGCGGCGATGGTGATTGCCAGTGAACACTTTGTAAAGCAGAACCATCTGAAGCCGCTGGCGCGAATTGTGGCCGTTACCTCAGCAGGAGTCGATCCGCGCACGATGGGAATTGGTCCGGTTCCTGCCTTGCAGAAGCTGGAAGACAAGCACGGCTTGCGTCTACACGAGTTCGGTCTGATCGAACTCAACGAGGCATTCGCGGCACAAGTGCTGGCCTGCGATCGCGTGCTCAACTTCAATCGCGACCGCCTCAACGTAAATGGCGGCGCGATCGCGCTGGGACATCCGATTGGCTGCACAGGAACGCGTATCACGGTTACGCTCTTGCACGAGATGCTGAAGCGCAATACGAAAAAGGGTGTGGCAACGCTCTGCGTGAGCGGCGGGATGGGAATGGCGCTTGCGCTGGAAAATGTAGTTTGAGTGGCACGGTGGCTCGAGCCGGAATCCGCGTAACCGTTTCACGGTGCTAAGGCGCCGCTCTTCCAACGGCACCTCCGTCTGCACATCTGGTATGCTTTCTCCGCCTTGTTACCCCCAGACAAGCAGACCTCCACATCACTTCAGGAGCCCCAATGATTCGTCCGATGATTCGTTTCTGCGCGGTAGCGGTCCTCGTTTTCGCCGCAAGCTTCTTGCTCGCCCAAACCGAATTCTCCGCCGAAGTACACAATGACAAACATCCTGACTCTGACGCCAAGATCTATTTCGGCAAAGACAAGGCGCGCTTCGAACCTGGCAAGAAAGAGGCACACGGAGGAGGCGCTGTCATTGTCGACATGGCCAAGCAAAGTTGGACTGTGCTGATGGATGAACGCCAAATGTATATGGAAATGCCGCAGCAGATGATCGGTCAGAGGGTCGGCTACGACTTCTTCCACGCTCAGAACGTCGAGGACGCCTGCCCTCAATGGCTGCAGATGTCTCAGAACAAAGGAGGCACTTGCCACAAGGTTGGCACCGAGACCGTGAACGGACGAAGCACGGTGAAATATGAAGGCACGAACTCGAAGGGTGAAGCCGGCACCGTGTGGCTCGACCCAAAGCTTCGCTTCCCGGTGAAATGGCAGGACAAGAACGGAGGCGGCGAACTGCGGAATATCCAGGAAGGATCGCAGCCTTCGAGCCTGTTTGAGATTCCAGCGGGCTACAAGAAGTTTGACATGCCGAACATGGGCGGCATGACGCAGCGGCCGCAGTAGGAGACGCGCCGGCTGAAAAACTATTGTCGAAGCGCAGGGCAGATCCCGCTGCCCTGCGGTAAAGGCAGGGGAGTCCCGTCTTCCGTGAGCGAACCCGAGCTTGAGTCGAAATGGTAAAAGTGCAGGCTTTCGTCGGTCTGCATCACGTAAACGATGCTGCCATTGTGATTGAAAACAAATCCTGGAATTTGCGAAGTTACAGGCAGCGAATTGCCTGTATCGAAGATTTTGTGCTTCGCTACGTCGATACGCGCAATATGAGTCGCGCCGCTCACCGAATCAGTAAGAAACACATATTTTCCAGACCGATCGAGCTTGATGTAAGAAGCGCTGCCGCAAGAAGGCAGCATTGATGCCGTACAGTGGATAGCGCGTTTTGGGTTGGGAATATTTGGGAAGACGTCGAGGTAGCCCTCATTCGGAGTGGCAGAGCTCCGATGAAGGACGGCGATAACACTTCCAATCGTGACATCCTGATCCCCGTCGAGAGTGAGAAGCTGCTTGCTCGCGCCGAGGGTGCCGTTGTCGGGGTCGATAGTGCGCTGGAGAAATACTGATCCCGTGGTGGCTTGCGAATTGATGTAGAGCTTCCTGTTATCCGGACTAAATCCGTACAAGATTGCCGGCCAGTAGGGCGATGGCCCGTAGGCTCCTTGCAGCCCGGTTGTCTCCTTCAGCTTCCCATCCAGTTCGCCATCGGATGCTTGAACCCTGAACAGGCGGATGTTGGCCGTGAACTGACTGTTATTGCTCGTGACCTGCAACATGTAAGCGAACTTACCGCCGGGGTGCATATTGAACTGCGAGAGGGAATCCGCATCCAACGTCTGAGTTGCCGGGAGTTGCGGCACGCCCCAATGATCTGTTCCGTAGACCGAAAGATGCTGCACACTCTGGGCGTCGGACCAGACGGCGTACAAAAAATTGTCGTGCGGTGAGGGATCAAACTGCACCAAAGTTGCTTGAGGAGCCGTCAGCGCCACAGGTTGTTCGGCGAGAGTGGCTGCCAGCGAAGCCGGATCGATGGAATAAGTGGTGACCGATCCGTTTTCAATTATGTATAGAATCTCGGTCCGCGGTTTGGCTTGAGATTCCGGGTCATTGGAATCTCCACAACTCAGAAGCGCTCCCATGCTGAGCAGGAGTAGCAATCCCGAGCAGTGCGCCTTGAGACTCACGGTAAGCGACTCCTGAGCGCGGCCATACTACCAACATTGGACGAGTTTAGCACCGGGATGGTTGCGAGAAGTTGGATTATCGGTTCAGTCATTTCATGGCATTAGGATCCAAGATTCAGCTGGGCTCCGGTGCGCCGAAGATTCCACTTCGCCGGTCAGGATCACCGGACAGACGAGATTGACTGCTGTTCCCTGTACGAAGTTTGCGCGGGTATCTTCCGGAAACTATACTCGCCGTTGGCAGGCGAACTTGCCGGAGAGTGAATGCCTCTATCCGCGGTGATTGTCGACGATGAGCAATTGGCGCGGGATGAACTCGCCTACCTTCTGAAGAATACGGGTGAGGTGACCGTCATAGCACAAGGCAAGAATGGCCTTGAAGCTGTGAACCTCATCAAAGAACACAATCCAGACCTGGTTTTTCTCGATGTCCAGATGCCCGGCCTTGATGGGTTCGGAGTGATCAAGAAACTCCTGGACAAGAAGGTACCGCTCCCGAAAATTGTTTTCGCGACGGCGTTCGACCAGTATGCGGTCAAGGCCTTTGAAGTGAATGCGGTCGACTACCTGCTCAAGCCGTTTGATAAGAAGCGGGTGGCACAAGCGATTCACAAGGCGCGGGCTCAGCAGGATGCGGATGGGGCTCCGGCGGAGAAGTTCGAAACGCTGGTGCGCATGCTGGAATCGCAGAAGCAACCAGCGTCAAAAGTTCTGCTAAAAGCCACTGGCCGGATGTTTCTGGTCGATCAAAAAGATATCTGTTACGCGTGGATCGAAGACGGCGTGATCACAGTTGTGACTGCGGGCGCAGCGGGGATGGAAGGCCAGTCTAACTGCCGGACGCTGGAGGAGTTGCTCGACAGTCTGGATGCAAACTTGTTTTGGCGCGCCCACCGCTCCTACCTGGTGAACATCAACCGAATCCGCGAGGTGGTTCCCTGGTTCAAGAGTTCCTACCAACTGCGGATGGACGACAAAAAACAGACCGAGATCCCGGTCAGCCGTGCTCAAACCAAGCGGCTCAGAGAACTGTTCGGGCTCTGAGACCTGGGTTTGTAACAAATCCTCTTTTTGAGGAAGGTCAGCGGTTCCCGACTCGTGGGTATATGCCCGGCTACTTATCCGCGAAGCGGTCTCTAACAAATCCTTGATCAACGTGCCTGTGTACATTCAGTCTTCGTGAGAGGCAGCATAGAAATCCGGAGGACAGCGATAATGCACTGTCTTCCGGATTCCCGGGGGGAAGGCTATACTGCCAGCGCCTCAAGTGCAGTTCGATTGCGGATCACAAGCCTGGGTCCATCGAGGCGAATGAGCCGTTTCCTTCGCAGAGTAGTAAGCAACCGCGTGACCGTTTCGCGGGAAGCGCCAATCCGTTGTGCCATTTCTTCGTGGGTCATGGGCAAGGTGGGGCCGCGGTTTTCCATTTCATTTTGGTTCTCGGATTGGGAAAGTAACAATCGTGCCAGCTTCCCGGCCGATGAGCGCGTGAGAATCAAATCGTGGATGTCACCATAGGCCGACTGGTAATCGCGGCTCAAGCATTGGGCCGTATGCAATCCGACCTCGCTGTGGGTGAGCATAAATTCGAGGAAGTGCTTTCGGTCAATGAACGTCACCTGGCATGGTGTGGCGGTCTCGGCGGTGGTTTCGTAGCCCGTGTCGGAGACCGTCGCGCTGAGGCCCAGAACCTGTCCCATTTCAGCTGATTTTAGGATCAGGATTTTTCCTTCGCGTGAACTGGTGGAGAGGTTCACGCGGCCGGAGCAAACGATGAAAATTCCTCGCGGAGTCTGTCCTTCCACGAATAGTAGAGCCCCGGGTGGAAGCGTCATCTTATGGCTTATCTCATCGAGATCTTGCAAGAGCGCGGGGTCAAAGTCGCAAAAGAAACCTCCGACCTGATTCGTGCATTCTGCGCAGTTTTCAATGATTTCCAGCTCATACGGTGTTTTCATGTCGTCATCTTTCTCGGGGAGTTGCGGTGTTTTTCTGGAAAGTGCTTCTACTGAAGGTCCTAGGCCGGGGCCGCCGCAGTGCCGCGAACTGGAGAGCAGAGTGCGGGCATGAGCTCTCGTATCGCTGTTAGTGCTATTTGCCGCAGAGATCAATTCCCACCCGGCGCTTGGCTCCTCCTCCCGCTCCCAAGCGATGTGACATGCAAACAGGTAAAGAGGATCGATTTCCTGAGGCTGGGAATGCACGTCGGCCTCGGAATCTAAACCCCAGTTGAAGGCAACCCACGTGTGTGCAAGCTGACTCAGGCTCCAATCGCGATGTGGAGCTGATGTGTTGGCAGAGTTTCGGCAACGCCAACTTCTTGTTGATTTGCCTCCGGGAGGAGAACTTCGTAATGGCAGATCAAGCGGGATCTGCAGTTCTTTCTTTGTTTGTAACACTCGACATCTCCACCGCAACGAACCAGGACCCGCTGTGAGCTGAGCGAGGTTCGCTACTACCTGAAAAAATAGGGTTGAGCCTGTTTCTCCAAAGACAGGCGGAGGGAAGCGCCGGCCAGAGGCGAGAACGGAGATATGGGGCAAGTCGAGTTCCAAAACGACAAACGTCAGAGCGTTGACAAGTTCCCTGAATGGAACAGGTTCCGGAATATAAGCCTGGAGAGGCCCAGAGAGGCCGCCGTGTTTCCGTCAAGATGCCGAGCATTCGGCACCGAATCGGCAGCCCGGAGTGCCGTCCATTATCTAGGACGAGATAAATTCATTTCGGCGTTGAACGTGTCTTACTGATGATGTAGTTGCCTATTTTGAGAGCTAGATCTAAGGCAGGAGAATTGAAATGGGTATGTGGGAGATAGTCAGTCCTGTTATCCAAAGAAATATAATTGTTGACGTATGGCGCGAGGATGGGAGAGTAAGTCCGTAGAGGCTCAACAAGCAGAGGCGATTGAGAAGCCCGGCTTGCCTCGAGAAAAACTTACCCCAGAGGAAGCGGCGCGTAGCCGGGAGCGGGAGAATCTCCGGTTGGCTCGGCAGAGGGTCCTTCAGCAATTGGAGCAGAGCCGGAATCTACGACATCGAAAACTGCTCGAAGAATCCCTAGCCGACCTTGATCGAAAACTGAGCCGATTTGAAGGCTAAACGGTTGGGCCGAAATCCCCCAAGACCCCCACTTCTGGGTAGGCTACTAACCACAGGCCGGTTACGTATAATGATGGTTTTATGACAGCCTACGTGTACGTCTCGCTGAAAAAGAGTGTCCTAGACCCCCAAGGCAAAACCATCCAGGGCGCGCTCCAGAAGATGGGCTATAAAGGCCTGGAAAGCGTACGGCAGGGTAAGTATTTTGAGATTCAATTGGATGGCGGCCTCTCCCCCGAACAGGCGAAGTCAGAAGTCGAACGAATCGCCCGCGAAGTACTGACCAATCCGGTTATCGAAGAATTCCGTTATTCTCTGGCCGAGTAGCCGGGGAATCATAGAGGTGGGGCTATGTGCGGCATTGTCGGTTACGTCGGCAAGAAAAGTGTCGTTCCCGTCATCATCGAGGGGCTGCGGCGGCTGGAATACCGGGGATACGATTCGGCAGGCATCGCCGTGGGCAATGGCGGTGACGGGCTGGACATCCGGCGCGCTGAAGGCAAGCTGCGCAACCTGGAAGAGGCGATCAAGCAGAAGCCTCTGAATGGGACCTACGGGATCGGGCACACCCGTTGGGCGACCCATGGACGACCGACGGAAGAGAATGCGCATCCGCATCGAGACTGCACCGGCAAGATCGTCGTCGTTCACAACGGGATCGTCGAGAACTATCTCAGCCTGAAAAAGAAGCTGATTGAGGAAGGCCACAAGTTCACGACAGAGACCGATACCGAGATCATTGCTCATCTCGTCGAAAAGTTCTTCTACAAAACAGGAAACGGGCATCGGCCTTCTCTCGAAGAAGCCGTGCGGCACACGATTAAACAACTGTCTGGTGTCTTTGCAATCGCGGTGATTTGTACCGACGATCCGACAAAGATCGTTGCGGCGCGCAATGGCCCGCCTGCGGTGGTCGGGTTGGGGAACGACGAATATTTCGTTGCATCCGATGTTCCGGCGATTCTTCATCACACACGCGACATCTTCTTTCTTGCCGATGGCGACATGGCGGTAGTCACCCGCGACGGCGTGCAACTGACGGACTTCGATGGCAAGCCCGTGGTTCGCCAGGTGCAGCACGTGACCTGGGATCCCATTCAAGCGGAAAAGGGCGGCTTCAAGCATTTCATGCTGAAGGAAATTTATGAGCAGCCCAGCGCGGTGCGCGAGACAACGCTCGGCCGTGTTTCCCAAGATACGGGCCACATTTTTCTCGATGAGATGGAGATCACAGAAGCCGAATTCCGTGAAGCGAAGAAGATCAACATCATCGCCTGCGGAACCAGCTGGCATTCAGGGCTTGCGGGGAAGTTCATGATCGAGTCGCTGGCGCGCGTGCCGGTCGAAGTGGACTATGCAAGCGAGTGGCGCTACCGGAACCCGATCGTCGAGCGAGACACGATCACGTTGGTGATTTCACAGTCCGGGGAGACGGCTGACACGCTGGCGGCGCAGCGCGAGGCAAAAGCCAAGGGTTCGAAAACGCTGGCCATCTGCAATGTCGTTGGCTCAATGATCACTCGCGAGGCGGCTGGGACGATCTATACTCACGCCGGTCCGGAGATTGGTGTTGCGTCGACGAAGGCATTTACCGGTCAACTTACCGCGCTTTATATCTTCGCCATGTATCTGGCGCAGGTGCGCGGTGTAATGAAAGCGGAGCAGGCCCGGGGCTCGATGCTGGAACTCACGAAGATCCCTGCAAAACTCGAAACCTTGCTTGCGCAGGATCAGGCATGTGACGACCTGGCGAAGCGCTATCAGAAGGTTCACGACTTCCTGTTTCTTGGACGAGGAATTCATTATCCGATCGCACTGGAAGGAGCGCTCAAGCTGAAAGAAATTTCTTACATTCACGCGGAAGGTTACCCCGCGGGCGAGATGAAGCATGGGCCGAATGCTCTGATCGATGAGAATCTGCCGGTCGTGGTAATTGCGACCCGCGATGTGGACGATGCGGAGTCGATGCTGCGCTATGAAAAGACGATGTCGAACCTTAAGGAAGTGAAGGCGCGCTCGGGCGTGGTGATTGCGCTGGCTACCGAAGGCGATGAGGAGATCAAAGAATCGGCGGACCATGTCGTGTACGTACCGCCGGCGCCTGACGAGCTTTCGCCGATTCTCGAGATTGTTCCGTTGCAGCTGCTGGCGTATCACATTGCGGTGCGGCGGGGTTGTGATGTGGATCAGCCGAGAAACTTGGCGAAATCTGTAACTGTCGAGTAAGCTGCTTCCGTTAATGAATATCGCATTGATCCCGACCACCCTGGTGATGGGAAACGAGTCGTGGATCGGATATTCGCTCCTCGCAGTTCTTCTTATCTATGCCCTCGCAGTCTGGCTTGCGCCATCCCGCGCCAAGGCTCTGCGCGAACTCGCACGAAAACACGGGTTTCGCTACGACCCGATTGTTACTCGAAAACAAGTAGGCATTGAAGGCACGACATTCGATCTTGGGCTCCCAGCAGAAAACTGCATGCGTGGGATGGCTGCCGAACGGGAGACGATCGTCTTCGACAAAACCATGCCCATTGAGCCGCCTCCCGGTCCTGATAGCGACACCATGACATGTGAGCGCACGGTGGTTGGCTTTCGAGTCGCCGCTGATGCGAAAGTGCAGAACCGAAGTATCGTCCAACCGGGTGACTGGCACGTCGAGAAGATGGGAGAGTGGGTCTTCTTGTACGGCCAGACGGGACTGGTTAAGCCGCGGAATATGGAAGCATATGTGGAAGAAGCGAGAAAGTGGTTTGAAAAAGCAGTCGGTCACTCGGTGTGATCACTCAGTTTGCTTTAATAGCGGATTTCAGCTTCCACAGAGTGGAAGAGAGTCCGGCTAGTCCTCCAATCCAAATTGCAAAGGCTGCATCCACAACCCAGCGCGGGGCCGCGCCTACTCTACGCAGCAGAAATGGCAGAAAGTTCCACGTAGTGATGTGCGCGTAATCCCACTGATCGTAAGTCATGGATTCAGTGTTCAAGCCCCAAGCGTCCATCCTCCCCAATGCAAACGCCAGGATGTTCTTGAAGCGCAGAGCAATCACGAACGTGGGATGGCCTAGCGTCTCCATCTGGTAGATCTCGAGCGGAAGCCAGAACATAAGCGATGCGATCTGGATGATGAAGCTGACGCCGACGATTGCGATACCGACCGGCCAGCTCCAGCGGGGCAGATTTATACGGTATCGCAGGAGCAGAGGAACCGCGAGCATCGCCACCATCTCAACGGCGGTGGAGACGTAACGATCGCCCCAGGCGAAATCTCCCGACCAGTAGGTATAACGCGCGTAGAAGAAGACGTAGCCGAGCACGAGCAGAAGCGATGTCGCGGCATAGGCGCGCACGACGGCATCCATTCTTTTCCAAAGAAGAATGAAGAGAAACACGGCTAGAATCAGAAGTGGATCGAAGAGGAAAATTGATTTTTCCGGCTGGAAGAGCGCTCCCAAGACGCCGACATGCAGAGGCGTGCTCCAAGGAAAATTCGCCGGCAAGGTGGGATCCTGCGCGCGCATTTCCCGCGTGAAGATGGGCAGGTAGGTCTGCGTGAAT
>Ga0335071_10004258_pt1 | contig 14935 bp, 11 predicted proteins | sample Lox_Sample_15_FD_206724 | JGI IMG/M metagenome (GOLD analysis project Ga0335071, IMG submission 206724) | Soil microbial communities from Loxahatchee National Wildlife Refuge, Florida, United States - Lox_Sample_1.5 | ecosystem: Environmental > Terrestrial > Soil > Wetlands | place: USA... | reverse complement strand
CAAGGTGACCATTGCCTTGTCCAACAAATCACTCAGTGCTGACCCAGCCTCAACCCTCCCGGGTGTTCCCCCCGGGGAATACGTGCAGCTGGCCGTCACGGATACCGGCACGGGTATGACTGAAGAAGTCCTCGGACACCTTTTTGAGCCGTTCTTCACCACCAAGGGACCAGGCAAGGGAACAGGATTGGGCCTCTCGATCGTCTACGGCATCGTACAGCAGAGCGGCGGTTATATTAAGGTAGAGACCCAGTTAGGAGGTGGCACCACCGTCAAAATCTTGCTCCCGCGCATCCAACAAGAATCACCTGCGGCGCCAGCCCCAAGGTCGGAACACAAAACCGCTGCGACAGCGGGCGGCACGGAGACCATTCTCGTGGTCGAGGATCGGCAGGACGTGCGGACCTTGGCCGTGAAGATCCTCCGCGGTCTCGGCTACAAAGTGTTGGAAGCCGATGGTCCGTCACAAGCCCTGAAGATTGCCGAAGGCAATTTCCGAATCGACCTCGTGCTTGCCGATCTGAACATGCCCGAGATGCAGGGTTCTGATCTGGCCGAACGCATCAGGCAGTCACACTTGGAAATGAAGATTGCTATTATGTCTGGCTCCCCCGGCCTCGAGGAGCTCAACTTTCCCTTCGTCCAAAAGCCCTTCACCCCGGAGCGTCTGGCATCGACCGTGCGTCAGGTTTTGGACGATCGAATGCCCCTCCCCTCACCTGGTGGCCGTGTCAGGAACTCCTAGCATATGTAGCGCGCAAGTCACAGTCGAGCCGAGGTACTCACTTGTACAGGTGGGGCTGGCTCGTTTGCATGCTCTCTACACCACGAGACTCTCAGCAGTAATTAAACCGGTCGATCTTGCTGGAGCATCACAAACCCATGGGTCCGGTAGTATTTGAACGGGTGCGCCTTTGCCTTCGCCGGGTCTCGCCATTTTCGGCGGTACGTGTTCACCGGCATCAGTGTTTATCGCGAATCCGAGTTTCAGTAGTGACAGGCGATTGTCACAGTCGGTTGTTCCGGGAGACCCTGAAGCGGTCGGACGATTCCGGACTACGGCAATATCTGAGGGCGGACACCACGCCTTCCGGAGGCGTATGCTGAGCGAACTCGGCGAGTTGCTGGGTTACACTCGCGCCACAGCCATCGTCGGTGACATTTTGAAGATCCGGGCGGCAGACGTTGGCTTGGGTGACATAGCGGTCGTCGAAACGCCCGATGGCGAATCATCCATGGCTCAGGTTATCCAGCTCGAGCGGGATGAGATTTCGCTTCAGGTCTTCTCTGGGGGGAAGGGGCTTTCCACGCAGACGATGGTACGATTTCTCGGACACCCGACCCAGGTGACATACTCGCCGAATATTCTCGGCCGCGTGTTCAGCGGCGATGGGACGTCCATTGACGGGGGACCCAGCTTGCCGGGGGAGCGCCAGGTTGATATCGGCGGACCATCGGTGAACCCGGTAACGCGTGTGCTCCCGACCCGGATGATCCGTACCAACGTTCCGATGATCGACGTCTTCAACTGCCTGGTCGAGAGTCAGAAAATCCCTATCTTCTCGGTGGCCGGCGAACCATACAATCAATTGCTGGCGCGGATCGCCATCCAGGCGGACGCGGATATCATCGTTTTCGGCGGGATGGGGCTGATCTTCGACGATTACTACTTCTTCCGCACCAAGTTTGAAGAAGAAGGTACATTCGGCCGTACTGTCATGTTCGTGAACCTTGCGTCCGACCCGATTGTAGAGCGTGTGCTGGTCCCGGACATGGTGTTGAAAGTCGCGGAACGCTATGCAGTGGAGGAAAAGAAGCGAGTGTTGGTATTGATGACCGATATGACGGCGTACGCCGACGCGCTGAAAGAGATCGGCATCTCAATGGAACGGGTGCCTTCCAATCGTGGTTATATCGGCGACCTCTACAGCCAATTGGCGGTCCGCTACGAAAGAGCTTGCAGCTACAAGGGGGCCGGATCGGTCACCATCCTGACAGTGACAACCATGCCCGGGAACGATATCACACATCCGGTACCCGACAACACCGGATATATCACCGAAGGCCAGTTCTACCTGCACGACGGTATGATCGACCCGTTCGGCTCCCTCTCCCGCCTCAAGCAGAACGTGATTGGCAAAGCGACGCGCGAAGATCATGGGCAACTGATGAATACCATGATCCGGCTATATTCCGGCGGGAAGGAGGCCCAGCAGAAGCAGGCGATGGCGTTCGATTTGTCAGCGTACGATCAGAAGTTGATTCGCTTCGCCGACCTGTTTACCGCGCGATTCATGGATCTGAACGTGTCAATTCCACTGGAGCAAGCGCTCGACCTCGGCTGGCAAACGCTGGCGGAGTGTTTCGAGCCGCACGAGCTCCTCATGAAGCAGGAACTCATCGACAAGTATTTCCCCCGCAAGAGTCCCGCTGCCACGGATGAAACGGGGCCCAAGCGGCAAGCCTGATCGAGGTATCCTCATGGCGGCTGTTCTCCTTAACAAGAGCGCCCTTCAGCAGCAACGAGATAAGCTCCGATTGTTCGAGCGATTCCTCCCCTCACTCGATTTGAAGCGGCAGCAGCTTAGCGCGGAGTACAAGAAAGCCGAGGAGTCGCTGGCGGATGCCGAGCGAGGCGTAGACCGAGCGAGTCGGTCGCTGGCGGCGTTGTTGCCAATCCTGGGCAGTTCGTCGATGAACCTTTCGGGACTGGTACGCATCCGCCGCATCGACATCACCGAGGAAGACGTCCTGGGGTTGCGCCTGCCAACTCTGGGGACCATCGAATTCGAAGAAGCCCAATACTCGCTTCTGGCAACGCCGTTTTGGATCGACGATCTGGTGCTGTGCCTCAAGGAGGCCTCCACCCAACGGATTCGCCTGCAGGTATATCGCGAGCGGGTCGCTCGCATGCACAGCGCCGTCCGCCACGTCTCCCAGCGCGTCAACCTGTTCGACAAGGTCCTCATTCCCAAGGCTAAACAGAACATCGCGCACATCCAGATTTTCCTGTCGGATCTCGAGCGAGCGGCTGTGGTTACGTCGAAGATCACCAAGACCAAACGCAGTCATGAGCAGGCCTTTGCCGCAAGTGGAGCGAGGGAAGGGCGCTGATGTCGATCGTGCCGCTAGTAAAGGTGACTCTGTATGGCCGTGTGGCCGAGAAGGAAGCCGTGCTCGAAAGGCTTCAAATAGTGGGTTGCCTGCACCTGAACGATCTGCGCCCGGCCGTTGGGGATGATGGCGCGCCACCAGCAACTGCTGCTGATACCCGGGAGGCTTTGCAGTACCTCCAAGACAGTCCTGTGCAGCGGCGCGCTCCAACCCAGTTAGTAGACGTCGACGTAGAAAAAGTCGTGAAGGATGTCATCGAAATTCGCAAACAAACGCGGGAGTTGACTGAGGAACGTGCGCAGCTGCGCAAGTGGATCGCTGACATCGAACCTTGGGGTGATTTCGAGTTTCCAGAATGGGCCAATAAGGGGGCGTTGCGATTCTGGTTCTACGCCCTTCCAAATCACAAGCTGGACCGCCTGCAGCGGGTCACCTTGCCATGGAGGACTGTGGGACGCGATCATCGATTCACGTACGTGGTGGTCGTCGCGGCCGATCAACCTGGGGGGATACCGGTAGCCCCGACCTCTGTCGTGCCACGGTCGCTCTCGAAGCTGCAGGCGCGGTTGCAACAGGTAGAACGTGAGTTGGAAGAGCTCGACTATCGGCGCATCGGCCTGACACTCTTCAGCGGCGCCATCAATGATGCCGTTGACGAAGCCGATGATCGCGCCGCCCGGCAGCGGGCTGCGCTCGGGAGTCTTGAGCGGGATCAGCTTTTCGCCCTGCAGGGCTGGGCGCCGCAGGAACGCCTCGCGGCACTGCGGCGATTCGCCGAAAATGCCCATCTCGCCATGATCATCGAGCAACCCAGTCTACAGGATACGCCCCCTACTTTGTTACACAACACGCCGGGCCTACAGGGTGGGGAGGGTCTCGTCACGTTTTATCGGACTCCTGGATATCAGATGTGGGATCCATCGAAGACGGTGTTCTTCGCATTCGCCCTATTCTTCGCCATGATCTTCTCTGATGCGGGCTATGGCCTCGTCTTGGGGGGCATACTTTTGGTGACATGGAAGCGTCTGGGGCGCTCCAGGGAGGGTCGGGCCCTTCGCGACTTGATTCTGGCGCTGGTCATCTTCTCGATTGTCTACGGAGTGCTTGTGGGGACGTATTTTGGCGTGAGGCCCGGTGCGGGCTCGTGGCTGGCGTCGCTGCATGCCCTGGATCCCACAGACCAACGGATGATGATATGGATCGCCATCGCTTTGGGCGCCGCGCACCTGACACTTGCCAATCTGGTCACCACCTGGCGGCGACGGAGGTCCCTAGTGGCGCTGAGCGCCGCCGGTTGGGCGTGCATCATCCCAGGCGGATTCTGTCTCGGGCTGGGCAAAAGCCATCCGGGCTTGGCGCCCCTAGCGGGCCTTGGGTTGGTGGGTCTTGGGCTTGGAGGTCTGCTGGTACTGCTCTTCAGCAGCGAACGCCCGTTTAGCCTCGCTCCGAAGCCCCTGCTCTTCCGGCTAGGGGACGGGTTAAAGGGGGCGACAGGTCTGACCAAGGCCTTTGGCGACGTTCTGAGCTACCTGCGGCTATTCGCCCTGGGATTGGCATCCGTGAAGCTCGCCGAGGCTTTCAACGATCTCGCAGGCAGATCCTTCGCCTCCAAAGGAACATGGATACTCCTGGGCCTCTTGGTGCTGATAGTCGGCCACGGTATTAACTTCGCTATGGGAATCATGAGCGGAGTAGTACATGGCTTGCGCCTCAACGCAATCGAGTTCTTCAACTGGAGTCTACCCGAAGAAGGGGAACATTTTCGGGCCTTTGCGAGGAAGGCCGAGCCCTAGGAGGTCTGTGACATGGAAGGGAACATCACCACACTATTGGGATGGATCGGGATTTACGGCCCTGTCGCCCTGGCGGCGATCGGCAGCGCCATCGGCTGTACGAGAGCCGGCAAAGCGGCGTGCGGCGCCCTCATGGAAGTAGACGGCGGCTACGGGCGCTACATCGGGCTGTCCGTCTTGCCGTCCTCGATCGCCATCTACGGAATTGTCATCATGTTCGCGCTTAATCGGCCTGTGGTGGCAACGAACGCGATCGCACTTTTCTCGGTCGGAACTCTGGTTGCAGCAGCCCTGCTCTTCATTGCAATTCTACAGGGCGAGTGTTGCGCCGCCGCCATCCGGGCCAGCAAGGACAAGCCGGCGATCTTCGGCATCTCTGTTACACCGGCAGCGATCGTGGAAGGCCTTGCCGTGTTCGCATTTGTGTTCGCGCTCATCGTCAGCGCCGGGATTCCGAAAGGTTGACTGGTTTATGGCACGAGAACAAGGTACCGAATCGGTTGGAGGCGGCACAACGCCCGTCGCTAAGGGGCCACAGCCAGCTCCTGCAGTCGAATCCCAGGGAGTCGAGAGCCTCATAGGCCGATTGCGAGATGAGGGTATTGCCCAAGGCCGCAGTCAAGCCGAGGTGATTGTCGCAGAGGCGAAGAATCAGGCGGCCGACATCGTCGCGGCGGCTCGGACGGAAGCCGACAATATCCTGCTTAACGCCAGGCAGGAGGCGGGAAAAGAGAAGGCCGCAGGAGAAGATGCCATCCGCCTGGCGATGCGCGATACGCTTCTGTCGCTGGAAGGTGACGTTGTCAACGTATTTCGGAATAGACTTCGCCGCCTGATCAAGGGAACGCTTGCGGATCCAGAATTTCTCAAACGCCTGATCCTTGCGATCGCGAGCAAGGCGGTGCCGCCCGCGGGTGAACGGGTTGAAGTGCTCGTCCCCGCTGAGATCGTCTCGCTGGAGGATTTGCAACGCAAACCGGAAGAAGCCAAGCCCGGTACGCTGATGGCCTTTGTGTTGACGATGGGCGGTGGCATGCTGCGCGAAGGTATGAGCTTCGGCGTGGCGGACGATAACCAAGCAGGGATTCGCGTCCAGTTCGTGGATCAGGACGTACGGCTCGATTTGACGGAATCCGCCATCAGCGACTTGATGCTCAAGCACATGCTGCCGCGATTTCGTGCCCTGCTGCGCGGGGCCGTGGCCGGCAGTGGCGAGGCGAAACAACCAAAACCCGAGGAACCAAAGGCGGCGTGAGGAGGCTGCCTGAGCGGATCATGGCGCGATCGAACTCCTATTACATGCTCCTCTCCAGCCTGCCGGCGTTGCCGCCTCGTTTCGACGCGGGGCGACTGCCGATCACGCTGGAACGGCTCCAGGGCCGCCTGCGCATGCTCGAACCGGGCGATTCCCAGGAAATCAGCGGGATGTTGGAGATTCTTGGGTGGAGTCGGCAATATGCCGAGCAGGGCGATGGGCTCGTCGTGAAGCGGTATGGCGAATTGATGCAAGAGGTCCATCATCCTCTTGTACGCGAGGTGCTGGCCACTGGGATGGATGTTCGCATGATCGTGGCGGCGTTACGTCGCCGGCGTGCCGGCCTGGGCCCCCCCGACACCGGTTTTGGCCAGGCGTTCGATCAGATCCGGAGCCACTTCCTCCAACCAGACCTGGGACTAGGCCACGTCTTTCCCTGGATCTTGCCATTCGATCAACTGCTAGAGCAGCGGAACTCGCTGAACCTGTACCGCCATATTTTGCAGGCTACCTGGTCGTACCTCAGGAAGCGCTCCGACGATTACTATTTCAACTTCGAAGCCGTGGTCCTTTACATCGCTCGATGGGACATCATCCGCCACTGGCAGCAGTTGCAGGCAGAACGCGGTCGAGAAGTCTTCGAAGCGCTCGTCACGGAGGTCATAGGTGAACATGCCAAGCTCTACTCCTGAAGCACGGGTAATCGGGGCGACCGGGAACGTCGTAAGGGTTGAGAGCGACGCGCCTCTAATGAAGAATTCGATCGCGTTGGTGCATGTTGGCGATGCCCGCCTCAAGGGCGAGGTACTGCGGGTACAGGGCCGAAACGCCGACTTGCAGATCTTCGAAGAGACCCAGGGCGTGCGTAGCGGCGATGTTGTAGAACTCACGACCGAAATGCTATCGGCCACACTGGGTCCCGGACTCCTGGGGATGGTCTACGACGGCCTTCAAACCCCGCTGGCGGCGCTGGCCAAGCGCGACGGCTTCTTCCTCGTGCGCGGCAAACCGGTCGCGCCCCTCGACTCGGAGCGCAAATGGACATTTGTTCCCAGCCGGAAAGAGGGTGACCGCTTGCGCGCTGGTGACGTGATTGGAACCGTACGCGAGAACCGCTTCACGCACAAGATCATGATCCCCTTCGGCGAGCGGGGCGATGCAGAGTTGCTCTCAATCCAGGGAGGCGAATTCACGATTGACGAATCAGTGGCTCACATCCGCGATGCATTCGGGCATGAGCGCGATCTCACACTGTTGCAGCGATGGCCGGTGCGCCGCCCTCTGCCGGAGAGGCTGCTCAAACGAGGGCTGTGCGAACGCCGCTATCCCGACGAACTTCTGAGCACGACTATTCGACTGATCGATACGTTCTTCCCCATCGCTCTCGGTGGTACGGCCTGCATTCCCGGTCCGTTCGGCGCGGGCAAGACCGTGTTGCAGGGACTGATCGCGCGCTTTTCGACGGCCGACGTCGTGATCCAGGTGGCCTGCGGCGAACGTGCCGGCGAGGTGGTGGAAACGATGGAGGACTTCGCCACGATGAAGGATCCCCGCGGTGGCTTGCTGATGGACCGCACGGTGGTGATCTGCAATACCTCATCAATGCCCGTGGCTGCGCGAGAAGCATCAATTTATATGGGGATCACTCTGGCCGAATATTACCGGCAGATGGGGCTGAACGTGCTCATGATTGCCGACTCCACGTCGCGCTGGGCTCAGGCCATGCGCGAGACCTCCGGGCGGCTTGAGGAAATACCTGGTGAAGAAGGCTTTCCGGCATATCTTGACTCGTCAATCAAGAGCATCTACGAGCGCGCCGGTGTGCTACGGACCAACGACGGATCCGTAGGCAGCTTGACGATCATCGGCACGGTTTCGCCAGCCGGGGGCAATTTTGAAGAACCCGTTACGCAGTCGACGCTGGCCACCGTCAAAACCTTTCTCGGCCTGTCATCGGCGCGGGCCTACAAGCGCTTCTACCCGGCCGTGGACCCCCTCCTCTCCTGGTCCCGATATCTTGATCAGCTAGCTCCGTATTTCGCCAAACACCTGCGACCCGACTGGACTGATTCGGTGCGGGCCCTTTCGCAGCTCTTGCACCAAGGAGAAAGCATATATCAGATGATGCAGGTCACTGGAGAAGAAGGCATCACGCTCGAAGACTATGTGATCTATCAAAAGTCACTGCTGCTCGACATGGTTTATCTACAGCAGGACGCATTTGACCTAGTAGACGCATCGGTGCCCATGGAACGGCAGAAGGACGACTTCGAGCTGATCCGCAGCTACATTCAGCGCGACTATCCCCTCAAGGACAAGGATGAGGCCCGCAGTTTTTTTGTACAACTCACAGGCTTGCTGAAGAACTTGAACTACGCACCGTGGAACTCCCAGGAATACAAAGAAAGAAAGGCACAGATTGACGAGTTAGTGAGGACGCTCGGCCGGCCGGCGCCGGCCGCTGCCAAGCCGGAGAACCAAGCTTCCGGTTGATGCCGCCAGTTCGATAAGAATGGTAGCCGACGAGCGCCCCCTTGTGAGCGCGACAATTACGTGACGGCGCCGCTCGTTGCGGCGCGGAAAGGGATTACAAGACCATGCCACGCAGTGATCAATCGGCGGTGGTCCTCGAGACGGAGGAACTTACCGCTTACGGCGATGCCCGTTCGACGATTCAAGGAACGCCGCTCAGCCGCGAGGAGCTGCGCCAGATCGATGCTTACTGGCGTGCCAGCCTCTATCTTTGTCTGGGCATGATATACCTCAAGGACAACCCGCTGCTGAAGGAGCCCTTGCGGGCCGAACACACGAAAGAGCGGCTGCTGGGTCACTGGGGTTCGGACCCCGGCCAGTCCTTCACCTACACCCACTTCAACCGGCTGATCAACAAGTACGACCTGAATGCGATCTACGTCTCAGGTCCTGGGCACGGGGCACCGGCTGTCCTGTCGCAGGGGTATCTCGAGGGGACGTACTCTGAGGTATACCCGGACAAGAGCCAGGACGAAGCCGGGATGCGTCGCTTTTTCAAACAGTTCTCTTTTCCCGGCGGCATCGGCAGCCACGCCACGCCCGAGACGCCCGGCTCCCTACACGAAGGCGGCGAGTTAGGTTACTCGCTCTCGCACGCATACGGCACGGTGTTTGACCACCCGGACCTGATCACCCTCGCGGTGGTCGGGGACGGTGAATCCGAGACGGGCCCGCTGGCGACGTCCTGGCACTCCAATAAGTTCGTCAACCCGATCACCGATGGTGCCGTGCTGCCAGTCCTGCACCTCAATGGTTATAAGATCAACAACCCGACACTCCTGGCACGCATTAGCCGTGAGGAGTTAGAGGATCTGTTTCGCGGTTACGGATACACGCCGTACTTCGTCGAGGGCTCCGACCATCCGAGCATGCACCAGGCGATGGCTGCCACCCTGGAACACTGCGTGCTGGACATTCGGGGAATCCAGAACGAGGCTCGCCGGAGCGGCGTCGCCCGGCGCCCCCGCTGGCCGATGATCATCTTGCGCAGCCCTAAGGGGTGGACGGCGCCGCGGAAGGTGGATGGGCACTATCTGGAGGGATTCTGGCGGGCGCATCAGGTCCCGATTGGCGACGTCCGGACCAACGCCAGTCACCTCAAGGTGCTAGAGGGTTGGATGCGCGGTTACAAGCCCGAGGAGCTCTTTGACGAGAGCGGGCGGCTGATCCCCGAGTTGCAATCCCTCGCTCCCAAGGGAAACCGGCGGATGAGCGCCAATCCGATTGCCAACGGGGGTCTGTTACGCAAGCCTCTGGATATGCCCGACTTCCGCGGCTATGCAGTCAAGGTAAAGAAGACCGGCGTTACGGAGGCGGGCAACGTTCCCACGCTCGGTCCTCTGCTCCGTGATGTGGTGCGGCTGAACCCGAATAACTTCCGCGTGTTCGGCCCGGACGAGACCACGTCCAATCAGCTCACCGCCTTGTACGAGGTCACCAAGAAGACCTGGTTGGAAGAGTGCTTCCCGGAAGACGCCGACGAGGGCGAACTGGCAACGGGCGGACGGGTGATGGAAATGCTGAGCGAGCACACCCTCGAAGGCTGGCTGGAAGGTTACCTCCTTAGCGGCCGTCACGGTTTCTTCGCCAGCTACGAATCGTTCATCCATGTCGTCGATTCCATGATCAACCAGCACGCGAAATGGCTCGAGAAGTGTAACGAGCTGCCCTGGCGGGCGAAGGTTTCGTCGCTGAATCTGCTGATCACCGCGCTCGTCTGGCGACAAGACCACAATGGTTTCACTCACCAAGATCCCGGGTTCCTCGACGTGGTTGCCAACAAGAGCCCCGAGGTGATGCGCATCTACCTACCGCCAGACGCCAACTGCCTGCTTTCAGTAGCCGACCACTGCCTGCGCAGTGCGAACTACATTAACGTGATCGTTGCCGACAAACAGGTGCACTTGCAGTATCTGGGCATGGACGCTGCCATTCAGCACTGCACCAAAGGGGCCGGCATTTGGGACTGGGCCAGCAACGACCAGGGAACCGAGCCCGATATCGTCATGGCAAGCTGCGGCGATATTCCGACGCTGGAGTCCCTGGCAGCCACGGCCTTGCTGCGTCAACATCTCCCGGACGCGAAGGTGCGTTTCGTGAACGTGGTGGACTTGTTCAGACTTCTGCCGCACTCCGAGCACCCCCATGGTATGACGGACTGCGAGTTTGAAAGCCTGTTCACTGCGGATAAGCCGGTCGTCTTTAACTTCCACGCGTATCCATGGCTGATCCACCGATTAACCTATCGCCGGCCCGGCCAGCACAACATACACGTCCGCGGATATAAGGAAAAGGGGAACATCAACACGCCATTGGAACTCGCCATCCGCAATCAGACAGACCGCTTTAGTCTAGCTATTGACGCTATCGACCGGATGGCCCGTTTCCGGACAACAGCAGCTCACGTACGCGAGGCTCTGCTCGACCGTCAAATCGCCTGTAGTAACTACGCCTACGAGTTCGGCGTCGACCGGCCAGAAGAGACAGGCTGGAAGTGGCCATTCGATTGAAGGTCAAATGATGCCCAGCCTCCCAGTCGTTTACCTGGCGCGGCACGGTGAGACCGCCTGGACCGTCTCCGGCCAGCACACCGGACTCACGGACTTGCCGCTGACAGAGCGAGGCGAGCGCAACGCCCGCAACCTCGGGGAGCGGCTCCGTGGGCTCACCTTCGCCGGCGTACTTGTCAGCCCCTTGCAGCGCGCGATGCGGACATGCGAATTGGCCGGCTTCGGGGCCGTGTGCCAGGTCGATCGCGATCTGGTCGAATGGGACTACGGCCAATATGACGGACGCCGCACTCCCGAGATCCAGGCGGAGCGTCCCGGCTGGCAACTGTTTCGCGACGGCTGCCCTGGAGGTGAAATGCCGGATCAGGTGGCCTGCCGTGCCGACCGCGTCATCGGCCGCGTACGTGCGATTCCCGGGGATGTGTTGATCTTTTCGAGCGGGCATTTTCTGCGCGTCCTCGCGGCCCGGTGGCTGAGGCTCGAACCGGCTGCCGGCAGGTTTTTCATGCTGAGCACCGCAAGCCTGAGTGCACTGAGCTATGAAAACACGCTATCGCAGCCCGCGATCCGGCTCTGGGACGATACGCATCATGTGGAAACCTGACTATGAGTTCCTTCGAGACGATTTTGAGAGCCGCGGAAAGGCCCTCCAAGGAGACACTGGAATGACTATTGGCTTCGACAAACCTCTCTACGTTCTGCCTTTCGACCATCGCGCCACGTTCCAAACGAGGATGTTCGGCTGGAAGGGTACACTGACCCACGCACAAAGCGAAGAGATCGTCGCCACCAAGGAAGTGATCTACGATGGCTTCAAGGCCGCCCTCGCGGCTGGTGTGCTCAAGGAGAAAGCCGGTATTCTTGTGGACGAGCAGTTCGGGAGCGAAATCCTGCGCGATGCCGCGAGAGAGGGCTTCACGACCGCGTGCACTGTGGAAAAGAGCGGCCAGGCGGAGTTCGACTTCGAATATGGCGAGGAGTTCGCCAGACACATCGAGGCATTCAACCCGTCATTTGCTAAGGTTCTAGTGCGATATAACCCGGAGGGTGACAGGGTTTTAAACCAGCGCCAGACAACCCGTCTGGAACGGCTGTCCGACTATTTGCACGGCACCGGTCGTATGCTTATGTTCGAGTTGTTGGTGCCCGCAACGAAGGCGCAGCTCGATCGAGTCAATGGGGACCAAATTGCGTACGACTGCGAACTACGCCCTGGCCTGATGGTGCAGGCTATCTGCCAGCTGCAGGACTCCGGCGTCGGACCGGACGTCTGGAAGATCGAGGGCCTTGACCACCGCGAAGACTGTGAAAAGGTTGTAGACGCGGCTCGACGGAACGGCCGGGATAAGGTCGGCTGCATCGTCCTCGGTCGCGGCGAGGACGAAGCGAAAGTGCGCCAGTGGCTCGCCGTGGCAGCTTCTGTGCCCGGTTTCATTGGTTTCGCTGTCGGCCGGACGACCTTCTGGGAGCCATTGAAAAAGTGGAGAGCTAAGACAGCCACGCGCAACCAAGCAGTTGCCCAAATCGCACGGCGCTATCAGGAGTGGGCATCGATCTTCGATCAGCATAGCGCCCCGATTCGGCGTGCCGGGGGCGGGTAAACCAGGATTGACGAAGTTGACATAACAGGTTCATTGGCCCACAAGCCTGGTGAGGTGAAGCCGTGTCGGACGCGATCCTGATCCTTAACGCCGGCTCTTCGAGCCTGAAGTTTTCGGTCTTCCTCGACGAGGAACAGCCGCAGCCGCTCCTCTCGGGCCAGATCGAAGGACTCCTGACGCATCCCCGCTTCGAGCTCCGGGACGCGTCCAGTCACGTCGTCGACGGCAAGGACTGGGAGACCGGCACGAATCTCGGCCACCACGGCGCCATCGAGTTCCTTCTCGCGCGGGGCCGCGCCGGGGCGCTGGCCGGGCACCGCATTGTCGCCGCCGGCCACCGTGTCGTGCATGGTGGTATGAAATTCACCGGACCGGTGCTGATAGACGCGGATACCCTCTCGGAGCTGGAAAAGCTGATCCCACTGGCTCCTTTGCAGCAACCACACAACCTGGCAGCGATCCGGGCGGTGGCGAAGCACGCGCCACAGCTTCCCCAGGTGGCCTGCTTCGACACGTCGTTCCATCGAACTCAGCCGTCGGTCTCAGAGACGTTCGCCTTGCCACGCCGTTACACGGAAGAGGGAGTGCGGCGATACGGTTTTCACGGCTTGTCCTATGAATATGTTGCGTCGGTTCTGCCTACGCTGGACGGCCACTCCGAGTTTGAGCGCACAGTGGTCGCGCACCTCGGCAATGGAGCCAGTATGTGTGCACTTCGCGGCTACAAGAGTATCGCCACGACGATGGGTCTCACGCCGATCGATGGCTTGCCCATGGGAACGCGTTGTGGATCCCTCGACCCTGGGGTCCTGCTCTACCTCATGAGCTCCGGCGGCCTGGACTTTGAAGAGCTGGAACAGATGCTTTATCACGAGTCCGGCCTGTTGGGCGTATCCGGAATCAGCAGCGACGTCCGCACACTGCTTGCCAGCCCCGACGGCCGGGCCGCAGAGGCGCTTAACCTGTTCGTCTACCGCGTTGGGCGTGAGTTGGGCTCCCTGGCAGCGGCACTCGGAGGCGTCGATGCTCTGGTGCTGACCGGAGGCATTGGCGAGAATGCAACTCCGATACGGGCCCAAATATGCTCCGGCGCCAGTTGGCTTGGCCTCGATCTGGATGAGCAGGCCAACGCCAACGGCGGACCGCGCATCAGTCGGCCTGGCAGCCGAGTGTCCGCTTGGGTTGTGCGCACGGACGAAGAACTCATGATCGCGATGCACACTCGGCGCCTGTTTGCCGTCTCAAAACGGTGAGCCACTCTTGCTATGTTGCGGAACAGCGGCCCCAGAAGAAGCCCGTCGTGGATCACGCTGGACAAATTTACGCCCACGGTTCCGGCGGTGCGCCGGACAGTCTTCGATCCAGATAGAACGCTGCGCTAATCAGTGCAAGGTGAGTGAGCGCCTGAGGCAGATTGCCCAGTTGATGCCCGTCGCGACCGATTTGTTCCGAAAACAATCCAAGGTGGTTGGCGTGGCATAGTAATTTATCAAAATATAACCTTGCTTTTTCTACCTGGTTTGCTCTCGCCAGGCACTCAACAAACCAGAATGAGCAGCACGTGAAACTTCCTTCTTCAGTTTGTAAGCCGTCCCGAGCCTCGACATTTCTATAGCGATAGACAAAAGCATCCTCAGCTAATGAATTCTCGATAGCCTTCAAAGTAGAAAGCCACTTGGCATCTATCGGGCTGATGAAGCGCATCAAAGGCATCAGCAACACTGCTGCGTCAAGGGCATTCGAGCCTTTCGCCTGTACAAACGCGCAGAGCTTCTCGTTCCAGAAGTTGCTATAAATATCGTCGACAATTGCATCGCGCTGCCGGTGCCACTCCTCAAACGGGGCCGACAGGGAACGCCTTTGGGCCAGCCGGATCGCGCGATCAAATGCAACCCAGCACATGAGTCGTGAATGCAGGAAATGCTTATGTCCTCCTCGCACTTCCCAAATCCCATCATCCGCCTGATTCCAGTTTTCGCCCAGCCACGCCAAGATGTGCTTCACTTCAGTCCAGCTGTCGTATGGAACAGCATGCCCGTACTTCGAATACAGGTAGATGGCATCCATTAGTTCCCCATATATGTCTAATTGCAACTGGCCGAATGCGCCGTTGCCGATGCGCACCGGTCT
>Ga0335071_10004255_pt1 | contig 14937 bp, 7 predicted proteins | sample Lox_Sample_15_FD_206724 | JGI IMG/M metagenome (GOLD analysis project Ga0335071, IMG submission 206724) | Soil microbial communities from Loxahatchee National Wildlife Refuge, Florida, United States - Lox_Sample_1.5 | ecosystem: Environmental > Terrestrial > Soil > Wetlands | place: USA: Florida... | reverse complement strand
CTAGTGACGAACACTGTTGCCGGGACGATTGCCGTCACTGGCACGAACGCTATGGTCGCCGTCAGCGCGACTGTGCCCCCGGTGGTCGTGGAAAACGGCGCCAACGGATTGCGTCTGAACTTCCATAGCGCACCGCTGAACCTGGTGCTGGATTACCTCAGTGATGCCGCCGGGTTTGTCATCAACAAGCAGACTGACGTCCGGGGCACGGTCGATGTCCAAGGCAAAGATTTGACTAGAGACGAAGCGGTAGAGGTGCTCAATTCGGCGCTCAAGAAGAACGGGTACGCGGTCGTGCGCAACGGACGCATCCTGAACATCGTCGCCCAGGATACCGCGAAGACCAGTGATCTTCCCGTGGATGTCGGTAACGACCCCAACGAGATCGAGAAAGGAGACGAAGTGGTGACGCAGATCATCCCAGTTAAGTATGCTAACGTCACTCAGTTGGTGCCTAACTTGGAGTTGTTGCTGCCGACCACGGCAACGCTCTCGGCCAATGAAAGCGCGAACTCCTTGTTGCTCGTGGCCAGCAAGACCGACATCAAGCGGATGCTCAAGATCGTCAGTGCCCTGGATACATCCATTGCCAGCGTATCGTCCATCCGGGTGATCCCGCTCAAATACGCGGATGCAAAGGATACGGCGACGCTGATTACATCGCTCTTTGCCTCGCAAAACGGCAGCCAGGGCGGTGGCCCTGGCGGCCCGAGCGGCCGAAGCTCTTTCTTCAGCATGATTGCCGGCGGCAACTTTGCCGGCGGCTTTGGCGGGCGTGGGGGCCGGGGCACCAGCAGCGCCGGGGGTAGCGGCGGCGGCCCGGGCGGCAGCGCCGCGGCGGCGCACGTTGTTGCAGTGGGGGATGACCGCTCCAATTCGCTCGTGGTCAGCGCGCCGGCTGACCTGTTGGCCACCATTGAATCCATGGTGAAGGAAGTTGACCAGGAAGTGACCGATGTCACCGAGTTGCGGGTGTTTCGACTGGTCAACGCCGACGCAACGGAGATCGCGGACCAGCTTGCTGAACTGTTTCCTGATCCCACCGCGTCCAATAACGGTCAGAACCCCATGACGCCGTTCTCCTTCTTCCGCGGCGGCTTTGGCGGCCGGGGAGGTGCAACCAGCACGGCGACCGCCAACAATAGCGACCGGATGAAGAAGTTGGGCCGCGTGTTGGCGGTCCCGGATCCGCGCACCTCGGCGATCATCGTAATGGCATCGAAGACGGTGATGCCCCAGATCGCCGACATGATCGCCGAGCTGGATTCCGACAAGGGGCGGAAAGAGGTGGTGGGTTACTATGACCTGCAGAATGCTGACCCCCAGGATGTATTTAACAACCTTCAGGACCTGTTCAACCGCAACAACGTACGTCCGCAGAACAACAATGCCAACCCGATGCTGGGAACGAGCAGCCCGCTGTACCAGCGCGAGAAGAGCAACACGCAACCTACGACTCAAGGGAACAATACCGGGTTTGGCGGAAGTTCCGGCACCTCTCGCGGCGTCGGTGCCGGAGGTGGGTTCTAAATGTGGGCACCCAGGATCAACGCCCACCGGGCTAACCGAAACGACGTGGCAAATATGATCAAACACACTACAACTTGGCACCGGTACTTCAGCGCCAGCCTCGGGCTTTGGCTCGGCTTGGCGCTTCACGCGCACGCGCAGACCAGAGGGGGTGGCTTCACCGGCGGCTTTGGCGGGGCCACCCGCAGCGGCGCCACGAGCAGCACCAGCGGCGGCAGTTCGACGCGGACCTACCCCAACAACACCACAATTGGGGATGCTTACTTCTCCATTGACCCGGAGACGCATCGGGTGGTCTATATCGCGGACGAGGCCACCGCCAAGTATATCGGCCAGGTGCTCACCAACCTCGACCGGCCGAAACCGCAGGTGCTCATTAAGGTCGTGTTCCTGGAAGTGACGCTCAATAACAGTTCGGACATCGGCATTGAAGGATCGTTTAACAAGAGCCTTGGCAATTCCGGGCACAATGGCTTGGTGACTAATTACTCCGTGGTGAGCAATAGCATCGTCCCCACCAGCATCACGCCCGGCCCGGGCCTGCCGTTCCTGTCCACTTCCAATCTTTTCGGCCTGCCAGGAACGTCTTCCGGTTTCTCCGGCGCCAACGGCCTCTATCAAATCCTCGGTCAGGATTACGCGGTGACCCTCCATGCCATCGCGCAAGCGGGCAACGCAAAGGTTTTGTCGCGGCCTTCCATCCTTGCCCGCAACAACCAGCCGGCCACCATTCAGGTGGGACAAGAGGTCCCCCTCATTACCGGCACTACCTACGATCAATTCGGCAATCAGCACAACGCTTACAACTATCAAAGTGTTGGCGTCATTTTGAAGGTCACCCCATTTATCACCGAGGACGGATTGGTGGAAATGATGGTGTCGCCGTCGATCTCCGAGATTGATCCGACCACCTCGATTCCCATCTCCGCCAGCGCGAATGGTACCGTCATCAGTGCCCCGGTCATTGACATCCGCTCAGCCGACACAGTCGCCGTCACACCCGACGGACAAACCGTCGTTATTGGCGGGCTGATGCAGACCACCAAGACAGAGACGGTTACCAAAATACCCTTCTTAGGCGACGTACCGTTGCTGGGCGCGCTGTTCCGGCGGACGCAAAAGAGCGATGACAAGAGTGAGCTCATGATCTTCCTCACTCCGCATATTGTGGCGGCGCCAACGGAACTTGCCGCCATGAGCGCCAAGCAGCGGGACCGGTCGGACGCCGTCAAGGGGCTGACCGAAGAGGAGCTCGACAAGTTCCTGGACGAACTGCCGAAGCATAAGACGGCGCCGAACTCGAGCTCCAAGTCCGGCAAAGGTGTGCCCGGGGCGCCTGCCAGCGGCTGGTGACCTGAGTCTAGCCATGTTGACGATCAGCCGGAACAACCCATGGAGCTGACTCGCCGCAGTGTGTTGGTGTACGGCCTATTGGCGGCGGTCTGGGTGCTGGTCTTAGGCTGGCAGGTCGAGGAGCACGCCCGGGTCAAGGATGCCGCCAAGTCCGACCTGCGCTACCGCTCCAAGGACATCGCCAACACTGTCGGCGCGATCATTCGCGGGATGCGATACCGCGTCGGCGCGATTCCGGCCGAACGTCTGGATCCGGTACTGAACGAACTCATCCACGGGCGGACCAATGAGCTGGTGAAGTCCAGCGAACTCATTTCCATCGCGCTGCTGGATGCGAATAACACACCGCTGCTGGTCGCCGGCAGACCGTTGGACCAGCAACGCCAGGAGCAGCTCCTGGAGCGGGGCGAGCACTGGGGCGAGCGCTCGGTTACGCTCGTCAACCCGATCATCCTGGACATCACCAACACCTTCATCCCCCCGCCGCTGAGCGAAGTTACGAACCGGCTGGGCGAGGCTAGCGATGAGGCGCGGCACGGGCCGCCACCCGAACACGGCCGGGCCCAGGTCGCCGACGGCGCAGTCTCTAACGCTCCTCCGCCCCTGCCCGGTAGCCCCGAGGGTCGGCGGCCGGAAGGAAGGGGCCGCTTCCGTCGCCCTTCGTGGATGGTAGGGCTAGACGAGCAGGAGATCAGGTCGCTGATCGAGAAAAGGACCCTGCACGGGCTGCTCCTGACTATGTCCACCGAGGGGCTGGAAGCCGCGGCGACGCGCGATTTGTGGCTACGGACAATGATCATGTTCCTGGCGACACTGGCCGCTCTGGGGGCGGGCTTGGCCTGGCGCAATTTGGCCAAGTCCTCCGACCTCCAAATCCGCCTGGTGCGGGCCAGCGAACTGAACACCCATCTCAAGGAAATGAACCTCGCTGCCGCCGGCCTGGCCCACGAAACCCGAAACCCGCTGAACATTATCCGCGGCTTGGCCCAGATGATCTCGAAACAACCCAATACGACTCAAGAAGTCCAACGCAAATCGCGAGACATTATTGACGAGGCGGATAAAGTGGCCGCCCAGTTGAACGAGTTCATCAATTACTCGCGTCCGCGCGAAGTTCGCCGCTCCCGCCTCGCCCTGGGTTCGGTGGTCAATGAAGTCGTTCGCGCCTTGAATTACGACCTGGAGGAGAAGAAGATCAGCCTGCAAATCAGGGGTGAGCAGCTCCGCATCGAGGCGGACGAACAACTGCTCCGGCAGGCGCTCTTCAATTTGCTGCTCAATGCCATCCAGGCCGTTGATGCCAGCGGCGAGATCCAGGTCGTCGCCGAAAAGCGCAATGCCCTGGAAGCCCTGTTGGAGGTGCGGGACAACGGGCCGGGCGTGCCGCCGGAGCGCCGCACGGAGATTTTCAAGCCGTACTTCACCACGCAGAAGCAGGGCACCGGCTTGGGCTTGGCCGTCGTCCAGCAGATTGTGCTGGCGCATGGCTGGGAAGTCGAGTGCCTGGGCAACGAGCCGGGCGGGGCGATCTTCCGCATCACGCACTTAAAACTTGCGGGGTAGACGGACGCCAGTGCAACCGCTTAAGGCTTGACTGGATGCCGACGGTGCGCAAATGCCGGCTTGTATTACGACTGCTTTTCCGATATAGCAGCTTCCCGCAGGCATGACACATGACTTATTGCAGTCGGATATCGCCTTGGCGACCAGGCTGAGGGAGGAGCAGCGTCCCGACGAGGAAATCGTGGCCGCCTTGGTCCATCGCGGGGTTGATTCGGGCAAAGCGGCTCAACTCCTGGATGACCTGCGCAACGGCAGGAACGTCAGGGCCCACTCCACCCTGCCGTTGGAATTTGGCCTGGCGCGGCGGTCGCGAGTCAAGCGGGATTCACACCGGTCGGGGCCGAGTCAGCCCTCCCGTTCGGCGGAAGCCGAAACTCGCCGCAAATCGCCCTCCCGAGCCGCTACTGGCGGCGGCAGGCTATCCCCGGTCCGTTGGTTGATTCCCGCCCTGCTGGTCGTCCTGATGGCCGCCGGTGGTCTCTTCTTTCTCTCCCGGCGCAATCCCGCGCCAGCCGGCGGCTCGAAGGACCAAAATCGGCCGGCGGCGTTGGCGGTAAGGGGGGATAATCAGCCCCGCTCGGCACCAGCAAACGCAGCTACGCCAGATCGGGGTCTACGGGTGACACCGTTGAGCCTGGCACTGGAGCCGGATGGCTTGCATCTGGGCGGGGCGCTCGTGAGCCGGAACAGTCTCCTGACCGCCCTGGCCGGGGTGCTGGGAGCTGCAACTCGAACCAACCAGGCCAGGCAAACGGGAGCGCTGATTTACGCCTTCGATCACGAGGGCGTGCTGGTTTACGCGCAAGCGTCGGGCGGAGCCGACAGCATCGTGTTGGACTGCGACGCCAGCGGCGGTATCCACGGAACCACATCCGCCTTTGCCGGCACACTGGCGATTGATGGCCAGGCGATCAGCCCGGACACCGATCCCCAAACGCTCACCGCCATTAAACAGTTGGGACTCAGCCACCCCGGAAGCCATAGCGGCGTCTGGGGCGGGCACTATAACAGCCTGGAGTTGGTCTTTGCCTATCTGAAATCCACCCGCCGCCTGAGCCTCATCGAGATTGACTTCAAGTGACCGCTGCTCGCCCTCGGACGAATCGGCCTACCGGGTGATCAAGTCATCGGCGGTCCACATTACCCGATCAGGACCGGCGGACCGGATTTCCATGTCCGTTCCGGAGAGTTGGTGGAAGAAAAAAGGCGTGCCCCAGTAGTCCACGAGCTCGCCGCGAGCGTTGATCCGCAGACCCAATTCCTCCTGGATGAACTTGACCTGCTTGGGGTTGTCCCCATTTAAGGCCCGGGTGATTTCCTGGTTCGTTCCAACCGGATTGCCGCCGAACCGGGAGCCATAGCGATTGATGGTGATGCGCATATTGCTGAGGACCGTGGCCGGGTCCATCGCGGGCGGGGTGTCCGCCGCACCCAGCACGAAGGGCGTCGCTGGGGCTACCGGGACCAACGGGAACGTGGATGGGCCAGCCGTCGGGGCAGGCGCGGGTGCGACCGCATTGGCCGCCGGCGCGGCGACCACGGGTTCCCGAACCGCTACCGGCTGCGGCGTACGGGCAGCTAGAGCCGGACCAGCAGGCTCAGGCAGACGTGGCGTCGCCGCGGGCGCACCACGAAACAGCAGGAAGTAGAGAACTGCTCCGGCTGCGGCGCAGAGGAATAGAATGGTCAGCCGCCGGGTCAAATGAAGCCGAGATTCGAGGTGGTAAAGCGGCCAAGGTTGGGAAACACGGTCGCAAGATTGCCGCTATCTACCCCGAACCAGGTTGCGAGGGTGGCAAAGTACTGGTCGCAGGCGGTCGTTGGAATCCAGCGGCCGGTGCTGGTATCGTCCGGCCCGTTGACCGTCAGGGTGGGGAAGGTGCCGTAAGTTTGCTGGCCGTGAACAGCGCCGCCCATGATCAGGTGGTGGCTGCCCCAACCGTGGTCGCTTCCCTGGCCGTTCGCGGGGAAAGTGCGGCCGAAATCACTGCAGGTGAAGGCGGTGACGCGCTGGGCGAAGTTTGGGTCGTTGTGGGACGACAACGCCCCAATTTGGTCCATCGCCCTTTGGAAGGCATTCATGCATTGGCTCAGCTCGGCGAACAGATTGGAATGTGCGCCATTGAGGACCGATCCGCCGGCGGGCTGATCGGTTTGGCCGCTGTGCAAGTCATAGCCGCCGACCTGGCAGAAGAAGATTTGGCGCTTCATGCCGAAGCCGCCCCCGGCGAGCGGGCGGCTGCCGGCTTCGATCAAGCGGGCGATCATTTTGAGCTGCGGCCCAAGGGAGGAATTGAACTTGGCGCCACTCGTGGGCGTCGTGATCTGGAAGCTTCCCGAGCCCGGGAAAGGCGTCGTCCAAAACTGTTGCGAGGAAGAAGGATCAACCGTGGCCAGAATCGCACTGTTCAGCAGGGTGCCGGTATTGATGGAGTGGTTGGCGACGCCGGCATAGGCCGACGATTGCAGATTGGGATAGGGCAGACCGAGGATGTTGGTGAGGGCCTGGAGGCGCGTGCCCGTCACGCCCTGGAGGGAAACGGCCCCGGAAGTGGAGACGGAGTACTGGGACACGGCGTTACCCACCTCGAAGGTGTTGGCCCCGGCCAGGGTTACCGAGAGAGAAACGGGGGCGGTGGGCTGGACCGCGTTCAGCAGGTCCGCGCAACGGCCGCCCCAACCGGTCAGGGCGGGCTGATCCGGCACCGACGTCTGCCACTGCGTGACCTGGTCGGCGTGCGAGAAAAGCTGGGGCGGCCTTTTGGACGGAGTGGAATTGTAGAGCGCCTTGGTGAGCGGGTAGATGAGGGTGCCGGTATTGAAGAGAATGGCCAGGCGGCCCTGGCCGAAAAGCGTCTGAAGCTGGCTGCAGCATGGGTGCAGGCCATAACCATGACCATCGCTCACAACGGGAGCGATCGGCAAAATCGAGCCTTGTGGGATGGCGAGGACCGGCGTGCGGATGGCCGCGTAGTTGTTGTACTCCGAGGTAATCGTCGGGATAACCAGATTGTTCGAGTCGTTGCCGCCGGCCAGGAAGATGCAGACCAGCGCCTTGTAGTCATTGATATTGCTCTGCGCCACCGCCGCGTTCATGAACCGCAGGTCGCGAATGGCGCAGCTCATCGCGGCGGTACCGACGGCGGCACACGCCGCCTGGCGGATGAACTCGCGGCGGTTCAGGCTGAGAGCAGATTTCTTTTCCATAAGGCTATTTCTGAATAATGAAATCGGGGGACGCGAGGATGAGGTGGACGACGGCGCGAACCCGGTCGCGCATCTGCGTGTAAGTTGGTTTGGTATAAGCCAGGGTGGTGGCATAGTTGACGATCTGGGCCTTCGCCGAGGAACTCAATTGTCCGCCGCAGAGCAGGGCGTTGAGCGAGTCCACCAGCCCGGGGATTCCGGCATTGGATGTGTTGGCGGGGGTCATCCAGGGACCCAGGTCCAGCGCGATGGCGCCGCCGCCGTTGCTGAAGCTGCTGATGCCGTTGGTATTGTTGCTATTGCCCAGCAAGCCGCCCTCCAGGAAGTTCATTTGCCACGCGGCGGTGGTGTCCGACGTCAGTTGAAACTCGGGCGTCGTCAAGCCCGCGGTGGTCAGCGGTCCGGGAAACTTATAGCCCGGGAAGAAGAAGTTAAAGACTGTGGGCGAGTTTAAGGCCGTTTGGCCGAGGCTGTAAGTCGCGCCGGTGTCGGTCGCGTTCAGGACCCAGGTGCCCCACTGGACCACGACGTTGCCGGAGCGGGGCAAAGGCGGAGCCACCAGCGGGAAGACCGTGGCGCTGTTTTGCGTTTGGTTGGCGATGGAAGGCACGGTCGTGGTAAAATGGGTCGCATCCGGGACGGTCAGCACCTGGTACTGGCCATCGGCTGGGCTGCCGGCGGCCGTAAAATTAATATAGACGTAGTCCCCCGGATTCAGGCCGTGGGGCAGGGACGTGCTGTAAGTCAGGTTGGTCTTGCTGGAAACCACATAGCCACCGCCGGTCAGCTTGGGCATCACGCAGGCGCCGGTGCGGGAGACCGAATCGGCGGTCAAGACCGCGAAGTTATTGGCGTTAGTGCTGGAGACGACCTGGTACGTTCCGTTCACCGCCTGGCCGCTGACGAACTGGAGGTAAACCGGTTGCCCGATGCTGGCGCCATGACCGTTGATGGTCACGAAAATGACGTTCGTGGTGGCGAGGCTCGCGGTGAGGGCGTTGGAAATGGTGGCGTTGGCAAGCTGAGTGTAGGTCCCGCTGACCAGGTTGGGCGCCGTGAACGTGAAGGTGGTCGGCGTGGTGGCGGCGACGCCGTAGCCCCGGGGTGGCGGCACGGCTTTGCCCGAGGGGTCGGTAAACGAGAGGAACACCGTATCGCCGGAACTGCCCAGACGGTGGGGGCTGCTCGTGGTGACGGTAATGATCTGGTTGGTGGTCTCGCTGTAGGTCCCGCTCAATGGCGCGGGTGCAGGAAAGGCGCGGGCGGCGGCGGTGATGCGCAACAGGGGTTCGCGCTGTTTGCCGAAGTCCGTAGCGCCCAGGGCCGCCGAGCTGCGGGCCTCATAATCGAGCAGGATGGCCCGAATCACCGCCTGCAGATCGCCCCGAACACCCGAGCCATTGTCATTAAAGGCCTGCACGACCCGGTAGAGGTAGGTTGGGCTCGGGCTGCTCGTCACCAGCCGTTGGATCAGCTCACGGCAGATGAACGGCCCGACGTTCTGGTTGTTGAAGATCGAGTCAAGCGCCAGCTCGAGGTCGCGCGCGCAATAAGCGTCGAAGTTCGTGCTGGAGGAGTCGGCCTGACTGCCCAACGCCGGCGGCAGGACCACGTTGTCCAGCACCAGCTTGCTGTTCAAATCATGCTGGCTCGGCACCAGCACCATCGGATTGGTGTAATTGGGGGAAGGGCTGAAACTCGTCGGCAGGCGGCCATTGCCCTGGTTTGGCTGGTAGAAGTTCCAGCCGGTGAACACGGCCGCGAAACCCATAATCACGTTCTGGCTATAGGTGGGCACCAGGTTGCCGGTCGAATCCATCACCAGCGTGCCGTCGGGCCACAGGCGGTTGAGGCCGATGGAGAAAAGCTGCTGAATCTCGCGGGCATAATTCTCGTCGGCATGGGCGCCGGTGATCAGGCTGCCTTTGGCGTTGCCCTGCATGTTGAGATACATCCCCATCGCCGGGGCCAGGGTCACCGCTTCGAGCAGGGAGCGGAAGTTGCCGAAGGCATTGTCCAGCAGCGTATCGTAATACGACGTCAGCGCGAGGCCGTTGTCTTGCAGCACGCCCTGGTCCGAGACGACCATGATCTCGCTCAGGGCGAACGCCACCCGCTGGCGCAACTGATCAGGGGCGGTGACGGATAACCGCCACCAGTCGTTAAAGACCGTGTTGCCCGAGTAGGGTAGCGTCGGGTCCGCGCTCCGGTTGGAGAGAATCAGCGACAGATGATGCGAGGCCGGCTGGCTGAACTGGTTGGCGATCCAACCGGCGTAGCCGAGCGACTGCACCGCGGCCACGTCGCTGGGGCTGGGGCCAAAGGTGGACTGAATCAGGAAGCGGGCGGCGGCGCCTGGGTTCGCATGGTCGTCGGTCCACGCCGGCGGCGCCGCGGGCGCCGTAAACGACGTCGAGCCCTGGGCCTGTTCGAAGTGGCCGACCAGTTCACCGTTGGGATAATCATCGCTGAGAATGGTGATATAGGCTTTGCCTTCGTTGAGGATCTCACGCACGTCCGACACCGCCAGGCCGCCGACCGAGCGGATGTTCCAAAGGTAGCTGCCATCCGGCTGGGGCAGCGCCGCGGATATATCATAGAGAATCAGGCTCGGGCTGTTCAGATACGGATCGTTGTCCACATGCTCGCCGGTGACCGCGGAGGTGACGCCGCCGAAGGAGAAATTGAGGACGGCCTTCGAGTTGTCCGTGCTGAGTCGCAAGGTGGCGGAGCCGAACGACATATTGGTGACGCCGCTGGCCGGCAGCATGTCGGCAACGTACAGGGTGCCCGGCGCCACCGACGGCGGAGGCGGATGATAGGGCGAGAGCACGTAGCCGGGCACGACTCCGTTCGGCGTGTTGTTGGTGCCCGTCGAATCCTGGACCCAGGCCACCGCCCAGTTGTCGCCCGCGCCGGTGCCCGCTTTGTGCAGAACCTCGACGTAGTATTGTTGGCCGGCCACCAGCGCCAGCCAGCCGGACTTTTGGTTCGGTTGCAGATTCCACTGGCGGGACGCGGTGCCATTGACGGGCGGCGGCGAGGGGTTGCCCGTCGGCAGGACATACGCCCGGCGGACCTTGTTCGCGGGCTCGTCGTCGTTGGAAATCCAAAGCTCCGCCGCGTCACTGCCGGCGATCCAGAAGTAGTAATTCCCGGTGACCGGCGCCGTCAGATAGCCGCGAATCCGTTCGCCATAGTTGTCGCCGTAATCCGTAATGCCCTCCAGCGTGCCCAGCGCCGCCGTGCTGCTGGCCGCCGTCCCGGTCGGAATATCCGCCACCTTGACCCCCGGCACGTTGGTCCACACCTCCCGGATGACCGAGCTGCCCGTGTCAAAGATGCTCACAATGAGTGCCGACCCGGCCACGCCGACGGCATTGCTGGCCGTGAGCATGATTTCGAAAGTGCCCGCCAGCGTCGGCGTGCCGCTCAGCAGACCGCTATTGGAATTGAAGGTCAGCCCCGGCGGCAGGGACGCGGCGGTGTAGCGCGTCGCGGAATTGGCGCCGACCACCGCGAAGCTGAAGGGCTGATTGATGAAGCCCACCGCCGTTAGCGGACTGATAATGGCCGTCGGCGATTGGGTCACGTTCGTCGGGTACAGCCGGTTGCCCGGGATCACCTGTTTGGGTTGGCTCGGGCTATACCACGATAGGTGCGCCACATCCGAGCTGGTGCTCTGGTAGTACTCCATTTTGATGTCGTAGCGCGTTCCGCCTTGCAGACTGATCGTGCCGGTGACATCTGACGCCGACTTGTTCGTCCACGCGTCAATGATGAGCTGGTCATTCACCCAGAGCTTGACCCCGTCATCGGTGTTCGCAACGAAGTAATACGGCTCGGAGTACTGCGGCTCGACCTGCCCCGTCCAGCGGACACAAAAGTAGCCTTTATTGGCGAACGGAGTGGTGGTGCTGAAGGTGAAATCAATATTGGAATCCACCCGGCTGAACATGAAGTTGGCCGGGTTGAAGTTAGCGCTGCTGGTGTAAGTAGAGCTGGAGTTGGTGTAATAATTGCCCGTCAGCCCGGTGCCCGTGGGTGTCGAAGAGGGATAGATCGTAACGCCGGCGCTGTTAAACGCGCCGACGGTGTAGCCGTTGCCCGGCAGAACGTTGAGCTGCGCCACCACCGGGGCCATGCGGGCGGCGTTGGCCAGCGGGGTTAGCGTGATGGCCTTTGAACTGGCACCAGGCGGCAGGGTCACGGTGGGCGGCAAACTCAGGTAATCTACGCCCGAGACCGCGAACCCGCTGCCCGGGGCGGCCAGTCCCAAACTGACCGTGATTGTATTAAGCGGGAAGCCTCCCCGGGTGACCGTGAAGACCCCCGGGCTCGTCGCATTCTGCCCCGGGTCGGGCTGGCTGGCGGTCGGGGTGGTCGCGGCGATGGTCACCACGTTCTGTGCGGCCAGCCGGCCGACCGCGTAAGCGTAATCGTTCATCGGCTGTCCGTTCGCGTCGAGCTGGTTGTTGCTCTGCGGGTTGAGCGGGTCCAGCCCGAGTTTGTATTCCTCCCAGTCATTCACCCCGTCGCCATCGCTGTCCACGTCGGAGATGGCAATGCGGAAGAACTTGCGCGCCACTCCGGCCGGCGCGGTGAGGGTGACGACGGTTCCGGTGCGCGCGACCAGCGTCATTTCCGTGGTCCAGTTGGTCCCGAAGCCGTTGCTCAGCGCCAGGACACTTTGCAACTGATACTGCTTGCCCAGCGCCGAGGGCATGCTCACGGTCACGGTGAGATTCGTCCCGCCCGCGCCGATCAACGCGATCTTCGGCACCGAGTTCGAGTCGAAGGGATTCGTGCCCGCGATGCACTCGCTGCCATTGGACACGCCGTCGCCATCCGCATCCCCGTTCGCAGTGAGCCCCTGGGCCCCATAGATCAGCTCCCAGATGTCGCTCATCCCATTGGCGTTGAGGTCAATGGTCCGGGCGTGGAGATGCCCGCGCGGGGTCATCAGGGCCAACAGGGCGGCAAGCAACGCCGGGCGATAGATCGGATTCTTGAAGCGCACAGGGATAGGTGGGATAACACTCGCAACTACAGCCGGACCGTCACCCTGCCGGAGCCTGGACTTGCCCTGGAAGACACCGGCTCGCCGGATCGGGACATCGGTCGAAATCCCGCTGCCGGAGCAGCCAAAACCAGGCTCGGCATGGGCACATCATAGTGACAGCTATTATCAGTCTTTACACTGGTTCCGTTAAGAACGCCTGTCAAGGGAGCGCGGCGTTTTTGATCAGGAAGCTCCGGTCCGGCGCAAACCGGGTTGCCCTCCCACGAGTCCGGCAGTAGAGTGGCTCGCCGGAGCAGTGACGGAAGTTCGCCGGTAGCGCTCGGCGTGCGGTCGCCGCCCGCGTGCGCCCCAGAACCTGCCCAGCCCGGTCGAGCCATGAACAACTCTAACCCCGTCCAGCGGTTCGCTCTGCGGGTCAGCGGCCTCCTGTGGGCGGCGCTGACGCTTGCGGCCCTGTCCGTCCTCCCGGTGGGCGGGGCGGAGATCTGGAACGGTCCCATGATTACGTTCACCAATTATGCGGGCTCGGACCCAACCCTGCCGTCCAGCCAGGACCAGATCACCGCCGATGTCTGGCTGACGCGCGGCTACAACCGCGGGCTCTATAACGCCGCCCAGGAAAGCGGCTACAACTCGCTCAGCCCGGTCGGCACCGAGTGGGCTTATGGCGAGTTGGCGAATTACGCTTCCCTGAATTACCAGACGTGGGTGGCCTGGAACGGGAAAGATCCCCCGTCCATGGTCGGGCAGGACGCGGTGCTGCACCTGATTGCCGACGATGATTACCTGGCGATCCAGTTCACCTCCTGGAACGTCGGGGTTGGCGGCTTCTCGTATTCACGCTCGACGCCGCCGGTGCCGGAGCCCTCGTCCTTGTGGCTGGCGCTGGGCGCGACGGCGCTCTTCGCCGGGGCCAGTTTCAGCCGAACGCTGCGCCGGCGATAGGCCCCGCGGACGGGGCGGACGCCGGAGGAGCGCGCTCGTGATTGCCTGCCTCAAGCCGCGCGGGCGCCGCTGGCCTGCCGCCTTATGGGCTGATTTTGTCCGTGTCCCGACACCCCCGCCATGCTTGAATGGCGGCGTTGGACGTGAACCGCATGGCTGAGCCGCAAACAGACGGATTGAAGCAGTCCGGCGAAAGGACCTCCTTTCCCCCAGGGCTGCACAACGCCTATCTGTTTTCCACCTTCAACGCCTTCTCCTACCAGATCGTGCTCAACAGCCCGATGGTGCTCTACGCCAAGACCCTCGGCGCGAGCGCCACGGTGCTCGGCATCATCGCCGGCATGATGCCCCTGCTGGTCATCTTTCAAATCCCGGCGGCGAATTACATCCCGCGCCTCGGCTTCAAGCAGTTTGTCTATGCGGGCTGGGGCACGCGCGTCATGTTTATCTTCGCCATGGCGCTCGTGCCGCTGACCGGCTTCTTCCTCAAGGCCGAAACCCGGCTGGCGCTTATGTTGATGCTGCTCTTCGGCTTCAATCTCTCCCGCGGCATCTCCAGTTGCGCCTGGCTGCCCTGGATCACGGCGCTCGTCCCTGGCCCATTGCGCGGCAAATACCTCGCCCGCGACCAGGCCGTCCAAAACCTCGCCAGCTTCATTACTTTCCTCATCGCCGCCGCTTGCCTCGTCGGCCAGCCGCGCCACTGGCAGTTCGCCGTCCTCTTTGCCTTTAGCGCCGGCATGGGCGCCGTGAGCCTCACCTTCCTCAAACGCATCCCCGATGCCGAGATGGCGGACGAAACCCGTGCGTCCAAGGGCCGGGTGCCCTGGCTGGAAATGCTCCGCTTCCCTCCGTTCCGCAAGCTGCTGCGCGCCCTCGTCGGCTACTCCATCGCTTATGGCGGCTTGACCGCCTTCACCGTTGCCTTCCTCAAGACCGAGACCGGCATGTCCGAAGGGCAGATCCTGCTGGTTACCTCCGTCTCCTTTCTGGGCGGCCTGGGCAGCCTCTGGTTTCTGGGCTCGCGCCTGGATCACTTGGGCAGCAAACCGGTGCTCACCTTCTGCTTCTCGGCCTGGGTGGCGGTGCTGGCCGGGTGGATCGCCTTGTCCGGCGGGGTCGTTCCGGTGCGCCTGTACCTGGTCCTGCTGCTTCAATTCCTGATGGGGTTGCTGGCCGCGCTGATCCAGATGTCCAACACGCGCCTGGCCATGGCGGTCATTCCCGTCATGGGCCGCAACCACTTCTTCGCCATCTATTCCACGCTCGGCAACGTCACCCTTGGCCTCGCGCCCATTGCCTGGGGCCTCCTGATT